>Ga0315541_1002510_pt1 | contig 15277 bp, 13 predicted proteins | sample SalMarSW160190MG_FD_203095 | JGI IMG/M metagenome (GOLD analysis project Ga0315541, IMG submission 203095) | Salt marsh sediment microbial communities from the Plum Island Ecosystem LTER, Massachusetts, United States - Salt Marsh Sediment SW1601-190 ...
AAATCCCGATAGACACTCGCAAAACGAATATACGCAACCTTGTCAATCGCGCGAAGGTGCTTCATTACGCTTTCGCCGACATACGCAGATGTCACCTCCTTGTCAAAGTTACGAAATATACTCTCCCCAACTTTGTCCACTATTTCCTGAATCTGCTCCGCCGACACCGGCCTTTTGTAACAGGCCTTCTGAACACCGGCAATGATTTTTTCCCTGTCGTAAGGAACCCGGGAGCTGTCTTTCTTAATTACACAAAGTTTAAAGCTCTCGCCTACTTTTTCGTATGTAGTAAAGCGCCTTTTACAGACCAGACACTGGCGCCGGCGCCTGATTACTCTGCCTGCATCACTTGAGCGGGAATCAATGACCCTGTCCTCGTCTTCCTTACAAAAGGGACATCTCATTTCGCGCCTCGTTCTTCGTATCCCATTTTGCGCATTGTATTCGAGATGCGCTCCTCGTTACCTATCAAGACAACACTAAATATAGTCTATACATATTCTAAACGCAACATATAGTATGTCAAAAGAATTTACAGGAACACTGTTAAAAGATTTGATTTGCGGTTGTTAATTTTTCTTTTGAACGTTTTTAATTTAAGGATTGATAAGCACTAAAGGAAAAAGTTTAGAAAAACTCACAGCCTTCTTTGGTGATGATTTTTTATAAAAAAGGCCTCCGCGCCAATGACGCAGAGGCCAACTCGGAAAGAAACTTATATAGCCCCCCAAAAGTTTTCACACAAAATCTTCACGCACAGAGTTATGGAACCGGGCAAACATTCTTCTGATATTCAGGTGGTCACGGCCGCTTTTATTAACGGCTGACCCTGCCTGCTTTATTTGCCTCGCTTCTATTAAAGTTTAATATAAAAATCAGCAAAGGCCAAATAAATACGTAAACTTTTTTATTACCGAAAAATCCCGTATCAGGCCTCGTGTTATATTCCCTCGATTTTATCGCCGTTAAAGATTAAAGATATTTTTCAAATATGCCGTTTACCCGCACCTAACCTTTTGCCTTTGCATACCAATCCGGGTCCTGAGCGAGCTTTTCTCTGGCCTCTCTGGTCATCAATTCAAAAGCGGGGTGCGTGCTCTGCCAGGCCCGCTCAGTAAAGGGGCTTCTCCGCATCTTTTCCACCTCGACAGCGGCCTTATTAAAATAGCTGCCGTAGATATGCAGAGAATCACTGATATCGACGTACCTGCCAACAGTAACGGGCTCGCCTTTCGCCTCAGATAACCTTTCAGCAATTATTCGCTGAAGGTCGGTCAGGGCATAGACATTCATAAACCACGCCTTGTAAAGGTCACGGCTTCTCCAGTGCGTGTTCATATTAAGTGCAAATCCGCCTGCTCCATTCTCCACTAATCGGCACCATATCCTCTGAAGACAGGGCGGGTCGTCCGTAGCCGGGTCTGCAGTCGGCATCCAGGTTATCGCCTGCGCCCTCCGGCTGTATTCGGTCTTCGATAAGCAATCAATAATGTACTGAATCTGGTCAACTTTTTCGAAAGGCCTCGGCGAATCGGCATCACGGATATTTTCAACCGGACAATATGAGAACAATCGCTCGTGATATGTATAAGTCCATTTGCCGGCAGCGGGGTCAATCCAGTGGTCGTGAATACCGTTGACCACCTCCTGTTTATATGACTCAAGCTCTTCTGGGCCACTTGGAAAGTTTTTATGAATCCTGGGCTCGCTGAACGGCTCTTTTATAGTAACGATAACGGTTGCATCTTTGCTTGGCGGGTCTTCAGGTTTGTCATATTGTGTCTTGACATCCAATCCATTATCCCAGACCGCCAGAACCGCCTTCTCCCAGGCCTCCGGCAGACAATCAGCAGTTATGGAAATTACCGGTATATTACCCGTGGTTACAATCGTAGCCATTTAACGAGATTCCTCGACATTGTAGGGTTGGGTTCCTGGTCTTGGCTTGGTGAATCTACTTATATCCAGTTCCTCATCTGTTATCTTGTACCGTGGTCGAAATCGAGGCGGCATATCCGCAAGCATCCGTTTGGCTTGATAGGCATACCAGCTATCCGGCCATTTTGCAATAATTTGTCGGCAGGTATCAACCATAAGCTTGAAGCCGGTCATTGGTAATCGGCCTATGCTGCGGCCGGGCGCTGCTACATTCAGGAGTCTTTCAGCCTCTACTTCATCAATCTCGGAAAGAGGCTTGAAATACAGTTGAGTCGGCTCAGCGGATTTGGTTTGTTCTGCGGGTGGCTGGACGGGCTTAGCAGGTGTTTCGTCTTTAGCCAGCTTGGTTGGCTCCTGAACCTGCTCGTTTACTGGTTGTGGCTTGGCTAAGAAATTTTCTTTATCTTCTTCGGCCTGGTCATAAAAGGTCTTGGGTTGGCGTTTGGGCTCGTCTTTACCGGTGAAAACGCCTATCGCAATTACCACAACCAAAATTAAAACCGCAATACCCGCTACTTTTAGCCAAAATGTATTCATATCGGCACCCCATCCTTATAATGGTAATCCTTGATTATCACCAACCTATTGTTTATAATAGATTTATGAGCCAAATGTTCTTTTATTAATTGTAAATAAAAAACAGGAAATAGTCAATCTCAAATGTTCACAGGACTTATAGAGGCAATTTGTACGGTTAAATCGGCCGGCAGAAGTGGCAATGCAACGGTACTGGCCGTAGATTTGGCTAATCTGGCTCAGGAGTGCAAAGTCGGCGATAGCATAGCCATAAATGGTGCCTGCCTGACCATTGCCGGGCTAAATGGCAGTCTCGCAACATTTGACGTCAGCCGAGAGTCGCTTTCAAAAACCACTCTGGGCAAATTGACCCCGTCATCGCAGGTCAATGTCGAACGGGCAATGAAAGCGACCGACCGCTTCGGCGGACACCTCGTTACCGGCCATATTGACGGTACAGCTACTATAAAGCAGGTTGACAGGCACGGCGATTTTGCCGATATAAGGTTTTCGACCGACTCTGAATTGCTTGACCAGATGGTACCCAAGGGTTCGGTCGCCGTTGACGGGATTTCCCTGACGATAGCTAATATGGACGACAAAAGCTTCACCGTCGCTCTAATTCCCGAAACGCTTAAAAAAACTATGCTTAACAAGGCAAAAATTGGTGATACGGTAAATATAGAAACTGATATAATCGTAAAGACAATAAAAAGACAGCTTGACAGGATTTTGCCACAGGAGCAGAAACTAACCGTGGAGAAATTAAAACAATTGGGTTTTTAACCCAGCTTTTAAGTATATGTCATTCCCGCGCAAGCGGGAATCCATTAAATCGTTTTTTCTGGATTCCTGTTTTCACAGGAATGACGATTGTGGCTGTTTCCATTGGATGTTATGGACAAAATCAACAATAATTCGATATCTGAGCAGCCGGTCATAGGCGTTACGATGGGCGATGCCGCGGGCATCGGGCCGGAGATTATCGTAAAGGCACTGGCTGACCCGGAAATCCGACGGGCTGCAAAATTCATCGTCTTCGGTATGAACGAACAGCTCTGTTACGTCGCAGATAAAGCTGAAATAGAGCCATTCTGGGGTCGGCATCAGCACGAAAAAATCAGCAGAGATTATCCACATAAAGTTATGGTGGCTGATTATGACGACTACTCGGTGCCGGCCTGGGTAAAAGGCCCAAGCAAGGCAGCTGGCGGGGCATCCATAAGGTTTTGCCTCGATGCTATTGATGCCGCACGGGCGGGAATAATAGATGCAGTAGTAACAGCACCAATCAGTAAAACAAGCTGGAAATTAGCCGGTGCGTCCTGGCCGGGACATACTGAAATGCTTGCAGAACGGTGTAAGTCAAGGCGAAAGGTGATGATGTTTGTCGCAGGGCCACTAAAAATTGCTCTGGCTACAATACACGAGCCGCTGTTTGAAGTAAGGCACAAGTTTACCATCGGCTGTGTTTTTGAGCCGATAGATTTATTAAATGACGCTTTGAAAGAATACTTCAACCTCTCGAACCCGAAGATTGGCGTTGCAGCTCTGAATCCACACGCAGGCGAGGCCGGTCAATTCGGCGACGAGGAACAGCGAATTATAGCTCCTGCGATTTTGCTTGCACAGGAACAAGGCATAAACTGTGAGGGCCCAATTCCGGCCGACACGCTCTTTCTGCGAGCCGCCGGTGGAGAATTCGACGGCGTCGTCGCAATGTATCATGACCAGGGAATGATACCTGTAAAACTGCTCGATTTTAAGAAAGCTGTTAATATAACCATCGGCATACCAATAATAAGAACATCACCGGCACACGGAACAGCTTTTGATATCGCAGGTCAAAACTTTGCGGACCCTGCCAGCATGAAGTCGGCTATAACCACCGCTATACAAATGGCAAAAACCAAAAAAGCTTATGAGCTTGCTCGGGCCGACGCAATGAATTCCTGATACAAATGCAAACCAAACAGCAAATCCAGCAGCTGCTCACATCGGCAGGCGCTTCTGTGAACAAACGGCTGGGTCAGCATTTTCTAATTGACCTGAACCTGATGCGACTGCTGATAGATTCTGCAGATATAAGCGATAACGATATTGTGCTTGAGGTCGGCTGTGGCACAGGCTCTTTGACTGAAGGTTTGGCAGAACACACCAGCTACTGTCTCGCTGTCGAGTACGACAAAGCTCTGACTAAAATTGCGAAAGAGCAGCTCGCAAAAGCAGAAAATATCGAGATTATCAACGCCGACATCCTCGAGAATAAAAACACTATCAGCCGGAAAGTAATAAACGCATTGACCCTTGCCCGTAAAAAATACACCGGCCGAATACTGTTAGTGGCGAACCTTCCTTACAATGTCGCCTCACCGGTAATGCTGAATCTGGTTACCGGCCCAATTACAGCAGACGGTATGTATGTTACGGTTCAAAAGCAGGTCGCCGACCGAATGACAGCCAGCCCCGGCAGCAGAGATTATGGCACCTTGAGCATATACCTTTGCGCGACCGGCGATGTAAAAATGATAAGAGTGTTGAAGCCGACTGTCTTTTGGCCTGCCCCGAAGGTCGATTCGGCAATCGTCAAATTTATACACAACAAAGAAAAAGTCCGCCAAATCAAAGATATGCAGCTTTTCAGTGAAGTCGTGGGGCTATTTATGGGTCATCGACGCAAGACCCTTATGTCCTGCAGCAAACTGGCTGAAGGCAAACTTGCAGATGTAAAAAACTGGCAGGATATTTTTAGTCGAGCATCCATCGACCCACACAAGCGTCCTGAGCAGCTATCGCCCCAGGATTACGTCACCATCACAAGCCTATTGCTCTGTCGCGTGTGATTTGAGGAGTTGTCATTCCGCACTTGATGCGGAATCCAGACTTTCGATAAACCTGGATTCCTGCTTTCGCAGGAATGACATCCATCAATTAAGCTGCGACAGACCACTATGTTGCTAATTCCGCAATAAATCATAAATTGGCTGAATTTCAACGCTACAGGGAACCAAGATTTAAGGTATAATATTAATTATGTTGCTGTGGTTTAAAAAAGAATATGCTCAAACAACACAAAATACACAGAACATAAGGCAGATTTTGCGCATCTTACTAAATGAACAAAGAAATTTTGTATCAGCCGAAGGTGTAGTATTATGAATAAACGAAGAGGATTCACTTTAATAGAGCTGTTGGTAGTAATCGCTATCATTGCGATACTGATGGCGATATTGATGCCGGCTCTGCAGCGGGCCAGGGAGCAGGCAAAGGAACTGGTCTGCAGAGCCAATCTGCGTCAGTATGGATTGGCCCAGGCCATGTACTTAGACGACCATAACGGCCGTTATCCGGATCCACGGATCGCTATCGCGGACATAGACACGTATCCCAGGGATTACCGGTGCCGATGGCACGATGCGAGCCAGTCACCTAGCATCCCGGGATATGGTGGCCAATTTTGGCCCTACCTGAAGAACATAAAAAGCCACCTATGCCCCTCATTTAAAGTTCTTGCCAAATACAGGGGTGACGAACATCTGGATCACAATCCTGCCATACCTGTTGTTCCTCAATTCAGTTACAGCATGAACTCCTTGTTGGGCAGAAAGAACCCCCCGGGCTATAAGGGTGCTCTTACGCTTTCCGACATAACAAGGAGTAAAGCGGAGGTGTTTTTCTTCGCTGAGGAGAACATGTGGCCAAGCCGTCCTAAGTGTACTTACGTTCTAAACGACACCTGTTTGTGGGGCGACGGTCGTGATTGGTTCGGCAGCTTCCACAGCGCTCCGAGAGGAGATCTCGACAGCGGTACAGTCAATGCGGTCTTTGTGGATGCACACGTTGATAAGGTGCGCTCAGCCCTCGACCGGAACGACCAGGATAATACAGATGATATGGAGCGCGATTCATTTGAGAAATACTGGTGGCCTTTTAGAGATTGATCGTCCATCCGGAAGGTAGCGCCTTGCATCCTTCGTCGGTTTGAGAGTTTGAGTGATTAGATAATCGCCGATTTATGCCTGTGGCTATGGCATTCAATATTAACCGCTACCGGCAGCGATGCAATATGACACGGCTCGGTCTCGACCAAACAAGCCAAGGCGGTTGTGTCTCCGCCAAGACCCTGTGGACCGAGTCCGAGTGAATTGATTTGCGAAAGCAAATCTGTCTCAAGTTGAGCATAAAACCTGTCGCTGTTTCTCTGATTTAAATTCCTAAGAAGCGCCTTTTTGCTCAACAAACAGCTTAACTCGAAATCTCCCCCAATCCCTACTCCAACAATAAATGGCGGACAGGCATCAGCGCCGGCCTGCCTGACAACATCCACAATCCAATCGATTATCTGCTGTCTCTGTGCTGTAGGCCTGAACATTTTGAACTGGCTCTTGTTCTCACAGCCTCCACCCTTGAGCATAATGGTCAGCTTTAACTTTTCACCCGGTACAGTCGTATGGTGAATTATAGCGGGAGTGTTTGTGCTGGTATTCCGACGTTTATTTAAGGGGTCGGCGACAACGCTTTTCCGCAAATATCCTTTTTGAAAACCGGCCTCGACACCGGAATTGATTGCATCCACCAGCGTCGCCTGCGTCTTTCCGGCAGGGGGCTTGACAGCCACATCAGAGCCACACTCCACAAAGACTACTGCAAGGCCGGTATCTTGGCACAATGGTATGGACTCTGCCTTTGCTGTCCGAGCATTTTCAATAAGCTGATTCAAAATTTTGGCTGCTGTCGGGTTGGTTTCTTTTTTTGCCGCTTGTTCAAGGGCAGCTAAAATATCATTGGGTAGTTCATAACCGGCTGCTATACAAAGCGATTCGACTGTCTCAGATATCTTTTCAAAATTAATATATCGCACAACTATTCAGTACTTAGTCGAAGCCGCTAAAGACTATTGGCTATTTACATCGACCTCAAAAGTTTTATACGTTGTATTACCCACGTCATCACTGACCCTAATCGTGATAATATGCACACCCAACTCCAATTTTTCAATCACAATCGTAAAATCCTCCTCTGTAGTATCATACACCAAATCGTCCGGTATGGCACCTATCCACTCAGCATTGCTGTCAATGGTATAATCCAGCTTGCTTATCGCGCTGAACTCATCAGATACCTGCAAATTCAGCGTTACGGTTTTGCTGTCTTTCTCAATAGCGTGCTTTTTAATAATCGGCCCGGTATTATCAACCACTACCGATTCACTTATTCTGCTGCCGGTCAGCTTGGTTGTGGTTGTATTGCTTCTCTCGTCGCTTGCTGTTACCCTGACCTCGTATCGCCCGTCCTCAACGGTACGACCGTCCCATTCAAAACTGTCCACCTCAAGCTCGTCTTCGAGCTCAATCCAGTTTGTCCTTCCTGCTTTTCTAAAGTCTATTTTGTAAATCAGTTTGTCGTCATTGTCGTCTTCGGCTTTATAGCTGATTTTTAATAAGCCCTGCTCCTGCTTTTGGGGTATTCGACTAACGCTGACGGACCTGACGTTCGGCGCCAAATTCGGTACGCTACCGGCAACGGCAATCTCCCTTATAAGCGGACTCTTATCGCCGTCTTTACTTTGCAACACAAGTTTATACTGGCAGAACCTGCCCAATGGACAAAGCAGCTGTATCGGCTCTGTCACCTCCTCCTGCTTAGTCCATTGAGAAAAAGTAGGGTCATTTACGTCCTTAACATTCCCGCTTCGAGAAGCCATCAGAACCTTGCACCCCTTTGGAATATCTGCCTCGATTTGCAGCTTGCCCCATTTCGCCGGCTGGTCGGCATCAATAAGGTCAGAAGTGTAAGTCCCCTCGGAAGCAAAACCAGTGCCTAACTTTATCAGCTTTGCAGGATTGGCCGTCCCAAGATACACGTCTGCACCTGTTACGGCTACTGCTGTTATTTGTGTTGCCTGCTCATCCTCATATATAATCGCCTGCTGCTCTGAGGCTGGCTCGACTGTGAAAAGCTGAGCGTCGTTTCCAGTGCCGACAAGCAAATTCCAACCCTCTTGGGCCAGGCAGAAGAAAACTGCAGCTTCGCTGAATATATTGGTCACGAAACCATCTTTGCTTATTTTGTATATGTAACTGGCCTTAGCCGGTTTGGTTCCTTTAGCAACCGGTGCTTTTATTTGGTCTGGCTTGATGCCGGTCGTTTTTTCTGTATTTGCAATTTTAAGTTCAAGCCCACCCTGGTCTTCATCAGGACCTTCTTCTTCCTCCTCCTCCTCCGGTTCTTCAACTTCAGGCCGACCAGCCAACGGAAATTGTGAAGCATACTTCTTTTGGATTTGAACAATCTTGGCTGATGTCGCAGCCGCATACAGTTCGCCGTCCTTTGCAAATAGTAGTGATGTAATCTCCGGCTGGTCGCTATCATATAAAACCGTCGCCGTTTTAGTACGAGGATTTATCTTATACACCAGACCCCTGGTGTCGCTTCCGGCATAAACATAGCCCTCTTGTCCAATCGCCAGCGAAAGTATGTTTCTGTCCTTGGCTTTGTAAATAAGCCGTGCCTCTTTGCCAAACGGGTCAAGATGGTAAACACATCCTTGTGGCCCTGTACCTAAATAAATACCACCTGCATCATCGGTAGCTATCGCATAGATATATTTGGCGTCATTCGGCTCAAAAATGATTTCTGTCTTGTCCGCTTCGAATCGGTATAGTCTGCAATTTTTGCCGCTTATGCCGGCCAAAAGCCTGCCGGAAACATCGGTTGCCATTGCGAAAATATGTTCGTTCAATAGATATTCCTTGTCCTCGACTTTATCCGTCTCAGGCTCATTTTCATCTTTCGGCGCCTGGCTGTTGTTGCTGCTTAAGTTTTCCTCCGGCTTGACCGGATAAATCTTTTTCAACCGGTTGAGACTGTACTTGTATATGCCGCCATTAGGGCTTGTTCCGAAATAAACCGTTCCACCGCTTACAACAATGCTGTTTATAGACCAAACATCTTCAAAGCCCGCAAAGTCCTTAATCAGCACCTCAGCTGCCCGCCCAAGCTGAATAGTTCCCCGCGAACCAATCACAATATCCCTGGTTTCGCCCTTTGATAAGTCAGAATGACTGGCATGACGCGTAACCTTACTGCTGACAGCCAGACAAGCCGAGCTCTCCGTAAGGAGTCCCAAGGACAAAACAAAAAGATAAATTAAAGCTATTGCCAAAACTACCAATCCACGATGAAGGTGACGCTTACCTTCCATAACAACTCTCCAAATAAAACCTGTCCTCCGTTAGGAGTCCATAGGACCGAACGAAGCGAAGGAACTCTCCTTGCCCCAGCCCCTTCGGGTTCGCCCCCGCAGCTTCTTGCGAAGCAAGAGCGGGGGTCATTTTTCTACTGTTACGTACATAACTTTTTTGTCAACAACAACAGTGTCGGTTTCCAGGCTTCTTTCGAGCCAACGTTGATACGGCTGAGTTTTCAGCGTCCTTTTCGCATTTTGCAAGACCAACGCCTTTGTTGCGGGCAAATCAGGAAGTTCGGACTTTTCCACCGCAACACCACCCGGCGGCAAAGTCAAAATGCAATACAATTTATCTCGTTTGATTTGTAAAGAATTATTTAAGACCTCAATCAAATCTGAAAAGTTTTGCGCAATAAATTTGTATGGCACAGCTTTCTTAAGAAACTGCCCATAGCCGCCTGAGCCGCAAACAGTCAACTCATATTTTCCGGCAGTCAGACCTTCGGGTATTTTAAACCTGAATTGGTATCTCTCCATACCTGCCAGGAAGGATTCCACAATTACATCTATCTCGATTTCTTCACCTGCTTTAACTTTTGAATCAGATAAATCGACCGACCATATATGTGAAACAATATTTTTTGGCTCTACACGAATTTCTAAATCAAACGATTCTATATCTGCCTTCCTATATGGATTATTCATAAGAAGCGCAACAGAAACGGTACTTTCCAGCAACACCTCATTTATGCCCATATCGGTTGAAATGTTTTCAAAGGAAATCGCATCAGCACCCTTTAACGTGATAGCCGTTTTATACTCAATCATATGGTCCTGCGGAAAATCACCGAGGTAAAGAGCCGCTCCGGCTATGGCCATGCGAAGTATCGCCGGAGTAAGCACCTGATTGTCAACAATCTGGCAGTTATAGACCCTCACTTCGGTATCATTATAGCGGTCTATTTTTATCGTAAGCGATATCGTTTTCGCCTTTGCACCAATCCGTCCAAGGACCGCAGCCGACTCATCGGCCGTCAAAGCACCGACTATTTCTCCCATACTGCCAAGCTTAAAAGAACGAGCCAGACTTGATACTACTGTGTGCACCTGTCCTATGGCCATCGGCAAATCCACAGGACCGTAGCCGAGAAAGCTATGCCCGAAGCCGTAAACCTTATCGCCTGAAACCAAAGTGGCCGTGCCAAGTACAAACATTACCATATCGCCGCTAATCAATGGAACAACAAGAACAGCGCCCGGCTCTAACTGCACCCCCGCGCCTTCTCCCTGACGGGAGAGCGGGAGCTTTGCCGTACCACTGATACCGGGAACAACCATAAGCCCAAAAGGTTCGACCCAGGACTCCAATTGCTCACAAACGCTGGCTGGCAATCCGGATGTAATCAACGGGCAAGGCAGGGGGCTAATACCAGCCAGGCCTTTGCTCGCTGAAATCCGTGGAGTTGTAATTTGCTTATCAATTTCAGCAAAATCAATCGGCCTGGAAAAATCAAAAACAAACCCGACCTGGTCAACATCCCGTTCTGCCGACCTCGCTCGATACGAGTCAGGGCCGCTGACCTGGCCTACCTGGAGCATATCACCGATAGGTGTTACACCGTAAAGCGGGTCCTTGCTGAAGGACCACGCGAAAGCCAACGCTCCAGCCAATCGGCCGTCGATATAGACCGGAGAACCGCTGCAACCGCCAACAGGACCTGTGTGTATAAAACGTTCATCAGTGCCCTGAACCAATATTACATCCCTTCCCGGCTCTACATCGCGGACTACACTTAGAACATCCAAGCCAAACTTCTCTATCTCAGTGCCTTTATAGCAGGTAAGGCAATAAGCTTCCATTCCGGGTTGAATTTCATCAATGCTAATATATTTATCGGAATCCCAAATGTCGTCTAAAACATCTGCTATCTCGGTCTTATCGGATTGCTCGCTCAGCAGTATAGAATGCGACTTCGCAGTCCGCTCCGGGACACCTGTCGGCGTATCCAATCCCACACTATCTTGCATGTCCGCAGGACGCCTTACGGCGCTAAAGGGCTCGGCTGACAAACATACTTCTGATTTAATCGGGCCCAGGACCGGAAAAAAGCAAAAAGCAAAGAGTAATACAGCACCAATTAGGCGTGAGCCTGAACTCAATTGGCGCTGGATACCTTCTGCATTTGTTCCGAACATCCATACCCTTTCTACTGACCTTAGCTAAGAAACAAAATTTTAATTGGTAAAAAGGCCCATTGCAAGACAAAAGCCGTTCTGTTAGAATATCGGTTCAAATTCTAAGCCGAATTCAAATAAATCGGATTAGATAACAATCTATTTTAGAGCAAAAACGGAGAAATAAATGAAATCCGAGCATCGCCACGAACTAAAAACCAATGAATTGGCTGAATGGCTAAGCAACCTGCCGCAATGGGCTAAGGAAAACCGCCTTTTTATGATTTGTGTATCGGCGGTGATTATCGCGCTTGTTGGCTTTTATATCTGGAGAATCCACACTAAAAGCGTGGCAGCTCAAAAACAAATTGAGCTTACACGCCTTGTGAGCCAGTTATTGGACGGCAAAATACAAATCCTACCGGCCTATGAGCAGGGAAGAGACCTGTCATTTATACTCCTTCAGCCGGCAGAAAATCTCGGAATCTTCGCCGAGAATGAAAATGATGGCCAGATAGCTGCTTTTGCGCTTATTAAACGAGCAGAAGCCCTGCGAACCGAGCTGCATTACCGCATGGGAGCTGTGCCCGAGGCCGAAGCGGCGACCCAGATAAACGAGGCAAAGGACAGCTATACTGAAGCACTCGAGAAGCTCGCCCCGCCCCTGCCACAAGGGCGGGGCTCGAACAATCCTTCGCTAATGTCTATGGCAAAATTTGGTCTCGGCCTATGCGAGGAAGAGCTCGGCAACTTCGAGACAGCAGAGCAAATATACCTCGAAATTACTACAAATCCAGACTTCGATGGCACCGTTGCTTCCGCCCAGGCAAATGTTCGTCTTGATACAATGGCCAACTACAAACAAAAGATAATCTTTAAGCCGGCTCCTAAAAAACCAGAAGTTGAAATAACAGGTTCCGTTGATATAAATCTCCCTGCTGTCGAACCATCTACCGAAGTCAATTTAACCGCCGACGCCAATCTGATTCGCTACTCGCCGAATGCCGCCCCTGAGGTAAGCAATATCAATGATATCAATCAATCCGGCAAATAACCTGGGAGTCGAGATGTCAAATGCAGGATAGCGGATGTGAGCCATCTCGTCTGGGCGAAGGCTTCAGCCGCAGCCCGATGACACTTCAAGTTGGAACTTCAATCAAAGAACGCCGGCTCGATAAGTATCTCCACAACCGATTCAGTAACTTCAGCCGGGTAATGCTCCAAAATATAATCAAGCAAGGCGCCGTTAAAGTAAACGGCAAAATCGCCAAGTCCAGCTTCAAGTTAAGTCCGGGCGATAAAATCGAACTAACGCTGCCAGAGCTTCCGAGCAAGGAAATTCCTCCTGAAGATATACCTCTCGATATAATTTATGAGGACTCCGAGCTGATTGTTCTCAACAAGCCCCCCGATATGATAGTTCACCCTGCCCGCGGCAATACCCACGGCACTTTGGTAAATGCCCTGTCATTTTATTGTGATAAGCTATCGAGTGGTCTCGGCGAACTTCGTCCCGGCATCGTACATCGACTCGATAAAAACACGACCGGCGTTATGGTCGTCACCAAAAACGATATTGCACAATGGAAGGTCGCAAAACAATTCGAACGCCGCCAGGTCAAAAAGACCTATCTTGCCGTTGTCCACGGCACTTTGGAGCTTTCAGCGGACCGTATAAAAGCACCGCTCGGTATTCATCCAAAAATAAGAGAAAAATATACCGTCAGGCCGGAAGTCGGAAAAGAAGCAATCACTTTTTACGAGGTGGTTGAATCTTTCCGCGGCTTTTCGCTATTGAAGCTGACCCCCAAGACCGGCAGAACACACCAGATACGAGTGCATTTGTCTCACATAAAGCATCCTATTGTCGCCGACGATATGTATGGCGGAAATCCCATCTATCCCTGGCAACTGGCCGACGCCGAGCCCGCACCACAGGACCCTGTTATAAACCGAGTTGCTCTTCACGCCTCAACTCTCGAATTCAAACATCCCACAACAGAGCAAATGATGAAATTCGAAGCCCCTCTACCCGAAGATATGCAAAACCTCCTCGTTCTGCTGCGAAAATATCGAAAAGTGTAATCTACGCTGCCATTGCTGCGAAGGAGAGGGAATCTACTATATCCCACCGTTTATTCCTGCGGTAGTTTTTTCAGGTCTGGCAGTACTTTAAAAACGCATTCAAAAATCTTTCTTGCTGTTTCCACGGCTTCAATTGCTTCGTTTTTACTTATATCTCCGTGTGGAACGGGATATCGTGAATCTACTGCATAAATTGACAAAGTTTTGGCTTGCTCATAAAGCTTTTCGAGACCATCCACTACAGGTGAGCTTAGTCTGAGCAGATTTTCGATGTTGTGTGTTTTTCCCGCTCGAATATCGTGGAAAGTCAACACGCCTTTTAGAGCCTTTTCTGCGCATTGTTGTGCATGAAAAGCAATTGCCCAATATGCTGGGTCATTATCTTTTTTAATAAGCTCAGCCAGGCGCAAATCGTCATCTGCGCGCATAATCCATTGCTTGGTCATTTCAAGCTTAGGATCCATAGACCAGTTTCCCATCACAAAGAACCTCATTCATAATCGTGTTTTTTACGTCAACATATCTGTCGAATTGTGATTTAGTACAAACAATTAAATCAAAAGAGACGAGAAAGTCCCTAAGGCTTGACCTGCCCTCAATAGCGATTTCTCTTGTTGACCGGCCTGTGTCGGGTACGACAGCAAGCAGGTCGATATCGCTATCGTCGTCAGCCTTGCCCGCAGCGTATGAGCCAAAAAGATAAATCCTCTCCGGGTGTATTGACTCGGCTAATCGCTTAGTAATTTCATCGAGTAGTTTTATAGAAAGCCCCTTCATATATTTTACCTCTTGTTGAATTCTATCCGATTTGCCAATTATATTCAAGTTGCGTATCGTTCTCCTTCATCGGTCTTACTCCTGTGGTAGTTTTGCCAGGTCTGCGTCGGAGCCGGCGACCATTAAAATATCACCCTGATAGATTACGGTATTGGGCATAGGGACATTGATAATATTACCCTTCTCCTTGCTCTTTGCCTTGCTGTCTTCGCCCCGTTTAATTGCAACGAGATTCACGCTGTACTTTTGCCTAAGCTGTAAATCCATAAGTGTCTTTCCATCAAAGCTGGCAGGCGCCTTTATCCGGGCTAAGCTATAGCCGGGCGCAAAGTCTATTTTCTCCCCAATCTGCGGGGCTATAAGTTTATACGCCCACCGCTGAGCAGATTCTATCTCCGGATAGATAACTTCGGTAGCGCCTATCTTGGAAAACACCTCGCCTGCAATCAAGTCCTCCGCTCTGGCAAAAATCTCTTTTACTCCCATCTGTTTCAGGTTCACCACCGTCAAAACCGCAGACTCAAAGCCCTGCCCAGTGCCCTGGCCTATACTGATTATTGCAACATCGACCTTATTAACACCCTGGGCCTTTAGCGC
>Ga0315541_1002514_pt1 | contig 15257 bp, 12 predicted proteins | sample SalMarSW160190MG_FD_203095 | JGI IMG/M metagenome (GOLD analysis project Ga0315541, IMG submission 203095) | Salt marsh sediment microbial communities from the Plum Island Ecosystem LTER, Massachusetts, United States - Salt Marsh Sediment SW1601-190 ...
GAGGGCGGCTGACGAAGACATTAAGGCCGGGCGCGTCAAGACCTTTGACTCCGTCGATGAACTCATAAAAGACCTGGACCAGAAATGAGGCAGGGGGCGATCCCTTACTAAGTCTCGCCTGCCCTGGTCGTCGCTGCGGGATTTGATTTATCAGGGTAGCACACGGGTTTCAAACAGAAATTAGCATGAATTCTATATTTGAACAAGGGGAAAATGTCGCTTAGTGGACAGTAGACAGTAGTCAGTAGTCAGTAGTCAGTAGTCAGTAGAAGAGCTCGTAACTCCCCCCGCCGTTCAATCTCTCTAACGTATCCCGATGTAGCTAATAATCGCAAACCTGAGAAGCCCCCCCCAAAATGAGCGGGTGAATGAAGCATTACTTCGAGTACAATACTATGCGACCTAATTTCTGATTTGTAGTAGGCCTGATTGGTATGTTGTCCCTGGAATTCTCTAATTCAGATTTGATAGTATCTTACTCTGAACACATACTCCATCTGTTCTGACAGCAAGGCGACGAATTCCTTAGCGACTGCTCCCACAGTCTCAGTTTGGTTTTTCAGTTCCGCCGCCTCAAGTTCCCTCAAGTAAGCCATAAAAGCCTTCAACGCCTCATATTTGCTTTGAAGTTCTGCCTTGGTTAGTCCGCCTGTCTCCCCCTGATTCTTAGTCAGATCCGCCTCAATTTGGGCCACTAACTTCGGTGGTAAGTTAGTGGACGGTATAATCAATTCAATGTATCGCCAATCTGTAAGCAAGCTCGCCCAATAGAACTTTCCAGTTTGCGATATGCGAACCTCTCTAAGGTAGTAATTCGCTGGCTTGTCATGGTATCCAAACGCACCTCTTCTGGGATGGTAATAATAAACCTCGATTAAACCTTTCTGTTCCGTTACTGCGATCGCTCTTTGGGTCACCGCTTCGGGGTAACCCAAAGAGTCAAGGATTTGAATCAGCTTCCCCACTGGGACTGGAGAATCAATGTAATTGAGGTATTGAAGCACTCTTACCCTTACAAACATATTCTTGTAACCCGGTTCCCCATCGTTATCTAAAAGGTTGATCAACGACGTCCGACTGTCCTCAGCTCTGTGAAACCAGTTGTTCCCGTAGAGTGCAGCTTTCAGGAATCTATCATAGGATATGTTGGGCAACTCCTCTCTATCGCCGTAACCAAAGTAACCAGAAGAAAGGGTATTAGTTACAGTCTCCAAGAACATCCTCATGTCATAGCCGGACACTTGGCTCAAGAACTCAGCAATAGATTGATCTTCTAAATAAGCTGCAATTATTGTCCTTATGTCCTGTACAGCATCTTTCTTGGTCTTTGTCCATTTGCCGGAACTCATGGCTATGTCGACCTGTTTGGGCAACTGATTGATAACGTAGTCCCTTCTTAGTTTCAATAACGACGTGGCCTTGGGTGCCGATAAGCTGATTGTCCTTCGCGCGAACGCCTCGGTATACCCGTGGATATCATACGCATCTGCTGCGGTGTAAGTTCTCATGGGGATGACTGCTGGACTGGCAAACTCAGCCATAATCATTTGCGCAAGACCGAACACGACTTTTTGAAACCCTTCGGAGTGGAATTGATGGTCAACGTTATCAAAAACGAAAACGAACAGCGTATCACGCTTTCGTTGGAGATATTTCACCCGGTCTAGATTATATGTCTCCAATTCTGCCATGTATTGTTCCATGCGGTCTACTTTCCTCTTCGCTATGTCATCGGGTTCGAACTGCAATGTTCGCATTTTTGAATATAGGACTTCGAAGCTCGCTAGTCTCTCCTTAAATACTTCCTCCAACAGCGAAGCCCTGGTTCGAAGCTGTGCCACCGATTGACTCTCGAAAGCAAATTCTGGGAACTCTTTCCTAATGAAAGCGTCTAGTCGACTGTGAAACACCGAAACAAGCCTATCAGTACTAATGGAGTCTTCCACTTTCCTAAAATCGAGAAAAAAAGGCACGACCGAGAACATGAGGCGTTCCCGGAACTTCACCCTAAGAAGATGGTGAATGTAGGTCGATTTGCCGCAGCCTACTGGCCCGTATATGATGATCGGGGGGCCATAGTTCTTGTCACATTTGAAGTCATCAAATATTTCCCTGACAATTTCTGGGAATCCGTACTCATCAAATTCCTTCCTTTCACGGTCATCACAGTAGCATTCTCGGAGTAGTTCATCATCTGGAAGGTTAGTAATATCGCCTAGCACAGTGGAAAGCCAAGTAGAAAACGCATTCCAAAGGCCCGACGGAGACATCCTATACTTATGTACTGGGTACTTTTCAGAGATTCTCATTCGAGTTCACTTGGTCAAATTGCCTAACAGAAAACTTTTGCTCAGCACGAAACTTCTTACCTAGTTCGCTTTTGAAGCAAAAGACTAACCTAAGCTCCTCTTCAGGCGTACTCGAGAAGCTTGCGAGGTTACCAAGAGGAATGTCCAAAACTTTGTTAGGTGGTAAGTAAGAACGATCCAGTAAAGCTACGGAAGTTTTACCGGTAACTCGCTTCAACTCAATGTCGTAGGCGCCGGAATGCGAATCATTCTTAATATAGAGGTGAACAAGCCCGTCTTCACCCATACGAATATCCCCGTTGAGGCAAGGTTTACTGTGAAGGTGAAGCATTCTATGTGTAATCACATTGGCAATCACTAGAACTACAACCACGACCAGTGTTATTAGTGCATAGAGCAGAGTTACGAATCCCAGATTCGCGTTTGCCCAGTCCACTATATTATTCACTTTGCTTTATCTCTAGGGAATAACGAAGCTATACCCATTATTACACAACCGTGTCATGTTCGCAATGAGGACGGTATACGGCAGCATGTTACTGCTGCTGGCAGAGTCACTGGATATTCTGGGGACGTAATACCTGATTTGTAGTAGGCCTGATTGGTATGGTGTCCTTGGAATTCGGAATGTGCGTGACTTCGTTGACCGGTATTCTTTCATCATGTTAGAATATGAGAAAGTCTTGAGTGATTGTTAACTTGGTGGCATTCTATAGTAAGAATTCTGATTTGTAGTAGGCCTGATTGGTATGGTTTCCCTTGAATTATAAGGCAAGTATAACTTCATGAATCACAAGTATGTACTTTGATGATCCTGAACTCCTTTAGGGTCATTGATGTAATCAATTAGTTCTGAAAGTATTATTAAGGGAAAAACTGTATCACCAGTCATAGAATTCTTAACTACGTGTGTGCCGCCATGGAAATATCTGTGTTGTAAATTGTCAAAATGTAGTAAGGGTGTAATTTGGTACCTAGTCGGCCATTTGGTGCCCATTTCCCAGGCAACGAGTAATTGTATATCTCTTTCGTTTTTATCTCCCTTCTCTATCTCTTCAATTAAACCGTCAAAAGAGTATTTATACTCAATGATACCGGGAGCAGAGATAAACTCTTGCTTCAGACTAGTTTCAAGCAACCCTAAAGGATTCTTGTCCTCGTCATACCTATGATTGTCAAAAGGTTTTATAAGGCGGAACCTATATATACCATCGTATTGTTGGTGTTGATTAGTAGCCATAAGCTTTACTCCCCTTATAACTCCACCTGCTAGTAATTGATTAAATAAAGCGATTACATCTTGTTCACTCGATGGCTTCGAAGTCATGGCAGGTTCTTTTGTAGGTAAAAATACATCTTGCCTGGTTATTAATAGGGGATTATCCTTTTCATGTTCTTCTTGCTCTTTAATCCAATCATGAATATTCTTTAATCCAACTATATCTGGTGGTGCTCCCGTTTCCTTTTTAAGTAATTTTCTCCACGGTAAAAACGCTCCTACAACGGCAGTGCCTATATGTTGGGCAAAGCTCTCTAACTCTGGTTGGAAGCCTTTCCTTCCGAGGTCAGGATCGGCTTCTTCAAAATGAACAACAACATGAGTCACATTCTGATACCCTATATTTTGTGTCAAAGGAATAATAAGTAATTCGCCCTGGGGCATGCAGTTTGTAGCAATCTGGATGCCACCCTTTAATATTCTGTTGCCCTTTCGTAGTCCTACTATTTGGTCATTATATGTATCCCAAATATCAGTGGAGTAACCAAAAAAGGCATAAAAAGACACTTGAAATTTCTCAGCTAGTGTCAGTTCCTGTTCACTCCATTCTCCCTTAAATTCACTATTTTCTGAAAGGATGTCTTTATAGTTCCAATAATTATAGAGACCATTTAACTTATAGAAGCTGTCTGGTAGGTTGGCTGCATCTTTCCCTCTTTTCAGCAAGTCCTGCTGAGCCTTCCAGATTTCCTTCAACTCTTTACATGTTGATATCACTTTGTGAGGATAAATGTATTGACACTCAGTGATATCCTTCTCAGTCATCAGGCCGTTTTCATCAATTACCCTCAATTTGCATAAGGGCAAAAGGCAATCTCTTGTAAAATAAATCCCCCCTATTGGGGTCTTTATCCTCAGAACTGCTTCCCATTGGTCTGAATTGTTAGCTCCTGCCCATTTCAAATCCTTTGGGCGTATAAAATCTCCGACCAATCTTAAAGAAAAAGTAGAGCCCTGGTCTACTTCATTAAAGATATCATGAATTGCCTCAGATTTTTGAATATTTGGTCTCGGTTTTACTTCAGAATCATCCTCAACCCATTCTCTACCTCCTTCAAGGGTTCCTATAAAAGAATAATTCTGTGTTCTTGTTCCTGTTTGGAGAAAGTTGAAACCGTAACCCAAATAGGTTGCCCCAACACCCTTGTTACCTCGGTCGCTTGGCGTTTTGAAAGAAACATTTGGTGCTAGAAAGCTCCTAAATTGTTCCTCAGAAAAACCTATACCATTATCTGTAATACTAATTGTATTGCCCTTAAGGTCTATCTGGACCCAGATAGTTGGTATATACGAATCCTCTATCCGTTTCCTATTCTCAACAGCGTCAATAGCATTTTGGACCAACTCGCATAGCGGATCAAACCACCCGGTATACGACTTTAGTATATTTCTAATTTGACGTTTTATAGTAGCATCGTAAAAAGTAGAAGAAGCTCCAACCTCTATAGGATCCCAACTTATTTCCATTTACGCACCAAGAACAAAACGAAATATGAATTTATTAGTTGTATTATAGCAGAGTATACCCTTTTCAACTAGAAACAGCAGCTTTGGTCGAGTATATTCAGTTGGTATTCTGGGGACATAATACCTGATTTGTAGTAGGCCTAATTGGTATGGTGTCCCTGGAATTCGCCTTGACTATCGGTACTGACGTTCTTGCGCCTTTTCTATCTTGTTTAGCAAGGCTGCTGGTAGTCGTAGCGCGATAACCTCAATATTATGCTCCCTTAAACATTTAGCTTGCCAGTTGACGCCGCTGAAATACCGTTTTGCATTGTCATCTGCAAATAACAATATTTTTCTAAACCTTTTGCGAAGCAGTTTTTCGCAGAATAACAGCTTAAAGGCATCTGCCATGACCTTATCCGGTTGAGAACCTCTAAGTTTACCGATGTGAGCCCAAGCTTCACAGACGACTGGCGGTTCATCCGAATAACCATCAATCTGTATAGTGCAGTCATCACCAAGCTGTAATACCTTACTTTCAAGCGCGATACCTAAATGGTCAGAGAGAGCATTTACCAAAGCAATTCCTGCCGCCTGCTGTTCATTGCTACTTGAAGGGTGTGGTGCCATCTACTTCACCTCGTATACTTTGAGCACCTCATCGCCGTAGTGGTTGATGACTTTAATGGCAATCTTGCCAGTCTTTGGCGGGTCAAACGGACGGCTCACTGTAGAATAGAGTGATGACCAGGCTGCCTCATCAATTTCGGCTTTGAGTGCTCTTTTCAATTTCTCGTAGGGTTCGTCGGCACCGGTGAAGTAGGCGTGGCGGACGAAGAAGCTTTCTTCATTGTAGTCGGTGTCAATAAACCAGCAGGCAATGTCATCGGTGGAGTTGCTGCGTATCTGTCCTGTGGTCGGGTCATAGACATCCACCCCTCTGATTTTCATAACTATTCTGCCATCTTTCTGTTTTTTGATGTCAACATCGGGCTCGCCGAAGACCATGAATAGGTTACCGGCACCAGTCGTCTTCAACTGGTCATTGGTCAGATAAAGAGAGTTATCCAGTTTGGTCATAAGAACAGTCAATCTTCCGTATCGTTTGGCCTCTTCCCAGACGTGAGCGTCGAAGGCAAACCCACACACGATTAGCAGGTCAAAGCCGATACCCTTGACAGCTTCTTTGGCCGCTTCTTTAACCAATTCTCTGCCCACGGTGCCATATTCTGGCCCGATACAGATTGCCACCCGACGAGTGGTGCCATCCTTTTCGGTGTATTCTCCCGCCGCATGAAGCCATTCGCCTGCATAAGGCTCAAGGAGGTCAAACTTAAGACGCTCGTTCTTAACGGTGTTCTGAACGCCTGCCTTATTCAGGTTATCCAGAATCATGGTCTCAAACTGACCAACGCCAGCTTCTTTCTGAGCTTCTATCTCTGTAGTTGGACGCTCTTCATCTGTGGCAATGACGCGGTGCGGAGAGAGACTTTCCACAGTGAAGGGACCGGTGACACGGATGCGTTTATTATCCTCGTATGGCTGATCGTAAAGGGTCTCGGTTTCGGCATAGCGGGCTATAGCTTTATCAATCTCCTGCCGGCTTATGCCCTCTTTGATATCCGGGTTATTGGCGATGGATCCAAGCGTGACATGCGGCACGCGTTTGTAGACAAAGCCTTTCTTTATGTCACCCTCGGTCTTATATTCCGGAGGCATTCTGCCGGTCAGCTCAGATTCCTTCTTGACACCTTCCGCAGAATCCGCCAGCAGGTAGTAAAGAAAACGGGCGGACATCAAGCGGGTGCGTGCCAGTGTCAATGCTACCCGGCTGGTATCTATGGTTATCCAGCGCCTGCCCCACTGCTCCGCCACATAGGCGGTGGTGCCACTGCCACACGTGGGGTCGAGCACCAGGTCACCCGGGTCGGTGGTCATGAGGAGACAACGCTGGATTACTTTGTCGGCAGTCTGCACGACATAGGTTTTCCCGATAGCACCTTGTGTATCTACCCACTGATTAGTCAATTCAATCACGGGGTAGTCGTCAGCGTAAAATACGTATCCGGGCAGTCTTCCGAAAGCGCGAATTCGTTTTGCAATAAGCAGTTTCTGCATTCCATCTGGCGTTGTCTTCCAGCTTGAAGAGCCGGGAGGATACATTTTGTTGCCGTCTAGCAAGAACTCAAAGTGGCAGGAATCCGTATGTCCACTGGCCTGTAAATCGGTAATACGAAAGGGTCGCGAATCTGATGGCAAAAGCTTCGGGTTGGCGAATTCGTCTTCCGTCCACCTCCTCCAAGTGCCATCGGATAGCTCGATATTAGTGAACTGCGTGTCCTCGCCAATAACGCGTTGACTGAACATCCGCCTGAACTTCGTTTGTGTTGCATCTTTTCCGTACCACACCAACGAGTCAGCAATGTTTGCGAGCCGTATTGGGTTGAGCGGAATCTTGGTACGGAATGATATCTGCGACACGAAATTTTCGCTCCCAAACACCTCATCCATCAAACAGCGCACCAGGTGCACGTTCTCATCACCAATCTGAACAAAGATACTGCCTGTTTCAGTCAGCAGGTCGCGGGCTACCACCAGCCTATCTCGCAGGTAGGCAAGGTAGGAGTGAATTCCCAGCTTCCAGGTATCTCTAAACGCTTTAATCTGCTCAGGCTGGCGGGTGGCATCTTCAGCCTTGCCATCTTTGACATCACGCTTGCGGGTGCTCACCTGCCAGTTGGAGGCAAATTTGATGCCGTAGGGCGGGTCAATGTAAATCATCTGCACCTTGCCCTTGAGCCCTTCCTTCTCAGCCAGAGAAGTCATTACCAGCAGGGAATCACCCAGAATCATGCGGTTGGACCAGTTTTGCTCGTGTTGATAGAACTCAATGAGGTCTTCAAACTGGATGCCGTTAAAGTCGGCAAATAATTGCATCTGCGGCTCGGGCTTTTCCTTCTTAGCCTGAGCGCGCACTTCTTCGATAATGTACTTGGGGTGTATCTTCTCCTGAATGTAGATGGGTACAGCAGGGACTTCCAGGTCTTCTGAATCCTGCTCGTCTTTACCCTTCCAGACGAGCTGGGGGTCGAGTGATGGGTCACGCGGATAGAGGATACTCTTTGGCTTGGCCTCGTCTTCAGCTACGAAGTCACGCAGTTCCTCAGTAGGGATATTGGCGCGCCGGTCCTTTTTATGTACCGTGGTCTCGATATGCGTCGACTCTTTTTTCCTAATCTTATATTCCATACCCATTTGCCCTCCTCGTCACGCAGCCGTTCTGACAATCTTGATAGGTATTTGGGGTCTTACCAAGTGGCAGGTTGATGGCATCTCATCCCATGTCCGTCCTTCAAGCGTCCGTCCAGCTTTCTTCTTGTTTGTCCCACCCCATTGTTTGAAGAAGAGTGGGACCTGGGCCTTCTGACACTGATTGCGAATGTCTATTGCCCAGGATGGCTCCATGGGACGTGCTCCCGGGCCAGACTCACCGCCTACAATTACCCAATCAATTCCATCGAGATTAACATCGTGGATAGGCCCAAGGAGTGGCTCAAAGGATAAGAACTTGATCTTCGCTCCAGTCTGTCGCAGACAATCAATGCGGAAAGTATAGTCGCTATTTTCTACACTTACACCCATCCAAATATGTCCTGCCCACGGTAACAGAGAGTCTAATTCAAGCAGGCGATCAGCTCTCTTCGTCAAGATTTGAAATTGGTGCCAGTCTGCACGCTGCATAATATCAAACGTACGCAGAATAAACTCGACAGGAACCTTCTTATGGAAGAGATCGCTCATTGAATTGACGAAGACCATTTGTGGTGTCTTCCATTGAATAGGCAAATCCAATACTTGTTCGTGCATCGTGAGTCTAAAGCCATTGACATAGTTGGGCTGTCCCATCGCTTGCAGACGTAATGCCAAACGCTCGGCATAGCAATGCTCACAGCCAGGGCTAATCTTGGTGCAGCCGGTGAGCGGGTTCCAGGTGGACTCAGTCCATTCAATGCAAGAATTGACTGCCATTACGCAATCCCCCTGATGCGGTAGGTATTGAATATGTCTTCGACGATGCGGGCACCGGTCTTGTTTGGAGATGCGAAGAACAAATAATATATTACCGCACCTTTTTCGTTTCGCATCGGCACGGGCCTTGGAACATACTTGAATTCGGCGACCTCTTCCAGCCGCTTGCGAAATCCTTCCGCGATGGCTTCATTACGGGCTTTTTCGTCAAAGGTGTCGCCCCAGAGAGTCTGCTTTCCCACGTATGCCGCCTCTCGCCACGAATGGTCACCCCAGGCTTTGTCCATACGCACTGCCTGCGCGGGAGCCACATTATCTGGATTGCGCCACAGGACATTCATGTTGGCATCCATGATCATGAAGTTATAGAAAATCTCGATAGAGCCCGTCTGGCCTGCGGTTTGGAGGACGCTCCAATCGACGTTCAGCGCGTAAGGATCAAGAAGGCACAATGCCCTGTTGAAGTCTTCGTACCGGCAACGGGGGAATACGGTGTCGAGAAGAACCTTGTTGGCATCACCCTCGTAAATGAAAACATCCTGGCGCGAGCCAATCTGCCGGCGAAGTTCGGCAACTTTGCCGCCATGCAGGTCGATCAAATGGATTTCGCTAAAAGGAGGAGCAACCTCCAGCGCGTTTAACGGGCTTCCGGGCACGAACTCACCTGTACGCCTGGAGACATGCCTTCCTGCCCCTGCAAACGCATCAATGTAGATATGCTTCCTAATGGTCGGCTGGGCACTCATAATCGTCGAGTAGGCGCTTGCATATTTCCGCACAATGTCGAGTTTGACTTCCGACCAGTAGCCTATCTCATCATAGGCAAATGGCTTCACTGCTCACTCTCCTTTTGTCGAACAAACGCCCTGACAGTATTCTTGGCATCCCAGGGGTCGCTGATTTCAATAAACGCCCACTGTCCGAAGCTGCCGTGATTATTCACCGCTGGCACCCATAGATTACGGGCGGTGGATACCTTGGCGGCTTTGTCTTTGCGTGGTTCGCCACTGACCTCGATGATGAGATTTAAAGGGTCTTCATCGCCGTCTTTGATATGCACCAGGAAGTCGGGAATGTAATTCTTCTCCTCGCCGTTGAGTGTATATGGGATGGTAAAGCCCAGGTTGTGATTCTTAACATAGCAGACTACCTCATCCATTTCCTCCAGAGCCTGAGCCATCTTCTGTTCCCAGGACTCGGTATCAGCCACAACATGAGAGATGTGGCATTTGGCCGGGTCTGTTGGATAGACTGGGCGTGTAGTGTCAAAATCTACATATCGGGTAGAGCCTATGTGATCATACGGTCTTAGGATGGGCTTTAAGTATTTAGGTCCTTCCTCGGAAGCGACGATAGCGTTGTAAATACGGCCGGCGGCACCGTAGGCTAACTCCCTGAGAAGTAACATCTGGATGAAAGTGTTATCCTTTAAGGTAACACATTCATCCAACCAGCGATGGGTAATGGTGAGCAATTGGGGAAATAACCACTGCTTCACATTGTTGTCGTCGTCGCGGAAGTATTCCTCCAGAATAAGCTTAGCTAGAAGAAATGCAACCTCCTGCTCTCGGTGCTCCTTTAGACCATAGAGTGTGTGCAGACTAATCTCTCCAATAATAGGCGCATTTTCGGTTTTGGTCGGAACATCGGACGTGGAGATTGCCATTTTGGAATCCTCTGTGAAGTGGGCAGTCAAGCGTTCCTTGGGGAGGTCATAACGGTAGCCTACCAGACGAGGAAATGTAATCTCACAGGCAATGCGCTCTTCGAGGGCACGCACACGGGTTGGTATAGGCCCGGGCTTTGGGTCAGTGGCTGAACCGGAACACGGGATAAAGGAGAATGGTACACCATATACTTCAGCATATTCAGGGTCAAAAAATCCTTGTTCGTTGGTAACATAGTTCGTACGGCGCAAGCCGCGTCCCACCACTTGCTCACAGAGTAGCTGCGTCCCGAAGGCACGCACCCCCATTATATGGGTGACGGTATTGGCATCCCATCCCTCAGTTAGCATGGAAACAGAGACCACAGACTTGATATTCTCACCGAGTTTTCCAGGTTTGCCTATGGTGTTCATCACCTCACGCAAGAGGTCTTCGTCAGTCAGTTTGCTGGCATCACGCCCTGGGAAGCGGATGCGATATTCGGTTTTAAACTCTTCGATGGCGAGGGCAGCGATTTTCTTAAATTCCCTGCTCATAGCCTCACCAGATTCAAGTTGCTCACTATCAATAAGGATGGTGTTTGGTTGAGGTAGCCAATGACCATTAGAGTCATCATTACGGAAGATTGGGAGCTCCCCGGGAGCAACAACAGTAGAACCATCTGGCAAAGACTTCTCCCAGCCAGAAATGTAATCATAGACCAGTTTGGAGACATTGGTGTTATTACAGACAATGATGAAGACAGGTGGAGTTAAACCCTTGGCCCGGGCGTCAGTGTTCTTTTCCCACTGGCGATAGTATTTTTCGTAGTTTCCATAAAGACTGTGGAGAGCCCCCTCCAATTCCACCGGAAGTTTTGGTTCTCCGCCGCTTTCGTCCTTCGTGCCACGTCCCTTCTTGGGTAAATGTTCTCGTATGCGTAGCCAGATATTGCGGTAAGTGGGTTGTTCGCCTTGCATAGAATCATCAGCGACGGGCACACGGGGAACCTTTACGATACCGCACTCAATGGCGTCTATAAGGGAGAAATCAGAGACAACCCAGGGAAACAGCGTTCCTTCGGGATATCCTGAGCCACGCAGGAAAAATGGGGTAGCAGAAAGGTCATATATCGCCTTTACACTAATCTTCTTTTTCACCGCTTCTAGCCCGGATATCCAGACCCGGGCTTCTTCATCCCGCTTTTCAGCCTCTCTCCGTTCGTCTCCAACCAGTTTGATTTCTTCACCACCGACCCGACGTCGGTAGCAGTGGTGGGCTTCGTCATTGATGATAATGATATTTTTCTTGTTTCCAAGTTCACGGCAAACCCGCCGCACCATCTGGTCAGGCGTTTCTGTAAGTGAGTTATTCTCTCCTTTGGTCAAGATATCCTTAGTAAGCTTGCCAGCACTTACCAGCTCACGGGGCTTGAAAGCGTGGAAGTTGGTGATGATGATTTTCGCTTTCCCCAAATCTTCCATCCATTCAGCGGGTAGGATGTCCCTCTGCCGATAATAGTTTTGAGGATCATTTGGCAGTAGGACGCGCAGCCGGTCGCGGATAGTAATTCCCGGCGTGACAATGAGAAAAGTGTCGGAAAAACGAGCGTCTTGGGGATTCGCCTGCTTGTTAAGCACGTGCCAGGCGATAAGCATAGCCATGACGACAGTCTTGCCGCTGCCTGTTGCCATCTTAAAGGCGATACGGAAAAGAAGAGGGTTAGCATCCTCATTAAAACGCCGTAGGCTGTTATCAATCCAGGAATCGCCGTATTTATTAGCTACCTCGGTGAGATAGATAGCAGTCTCCAGTGCTTCAATTTGGCAGAAGAATAACTTGCGTTCCCGCTCCGGGTTGGTCCAGTATTCCAGAAGACGACGGGTCGTCTTTGTGATTCCTTGGTAATTGCCTTTTCGCCACAGAGATACCCTATCACGGATTTGATTGATGAAAATGTTTTCTTCAATGCGGTCTTTGGTCCATTCGGTATCAAAAGCTAGCTGGGCAGCTTTGCCTTTCTTCTTTGGTTTGGCGATGGGGATAAAATAGGAGCTTACCCGGCGGGCTTCAACAATTTCTTTGGTGATGCCTTCGTCAGAGAATTTGAAGTGGCGTGTGGGCTCTCCAAAGGGGGAATTAAGTATGGGATTCTCAATAACTACAGGCGGCATGTGCCCTGTCTCACCTCCTATATAACGACCTAGTGCTGCGCCAAGTATGTTACTGATTATATGCTACTATTTCGTTTGCAAATAGTCAATACGTATGTACGTAACTTCAGAGTATCATTGCTCTTGAAGCGGACTTGAGTGAACTGGGAAAGCATGACTTACTAAACAACACAAATCGTCAAAAAGCTTAGGCAGGCGCGATGTCCTCAGGCTTCAAGCAGATGCTCCTGTTGAGAGCAGTAGACAGTAGACAGTAGACAGGAGACAGGAGTCAGCAGTAGGGGGTCAGGGAGCAATTAAGAGAATTCGAAAATCAAAAGGCAAAACAAGGTATAAGTGTTTAGGGAAACACGTTAGCTTTTTCTTATCCTGATAACAATGTTGTCAGCTTCTCCAGCGCCTCCGAGATTGTCTCGGTTGGCAAAGTGCATATCAATTCGGCATTTCGAGCGCGCCAATCCAAACTCTTAACCTGGTCAGATAATATTGCTCCTGCCACTGGTAACCCCGCGGGAAGGAGAATCTCGAAAGGGTAGCCCTTGGGTTGGCTGGTTATTGGACAAAGGATGGCCAGTCCTACCTTGCTGTTATAGCTTTGTGGTGACAGCACCACGGCCGGACGGCGTCCGGCTTGTTCGTGACCTGCTTGCGGATTCAAGCTAATCCACACCACATCTCCGCAACGAGGCACATAAGTCCGGGGGCCTACCACGTTTCATTCCCCACGGCGGAGCCGGTATCAACCTCGTGATGCAAGTTCTCTTTGGTGACCTTTGATAGGAGTTGTTCCAGGGTCAGCTTCGGCTTAGTTACCGGCGTGACAACGATTTTCCCATCTGCCAGCGATACTTCGACGGACGTCTCTTTCTGGAGTCCCACTTCATCAGCGAAAGATTTCGGAATGCGCAAAGCGAGACTGTTACCCCATTTCTGAACACGCGTCTTCATGTCAAACCTCCATTCACGGTATCTACAATGAAGATACTCTTTCTACAGGCGCTTGTCAAGTCTGTACAAGAGGGGAAAGGCACAATTTGTTCCTGAGCCCGCTGAAGTCACAAAGCGGCAAAAAGTTCAGGCAGGCGCGGTGTCCTCGGGCTTCAAGCAGATGCTCCTGTTAAAAATACCGGGAAAAGCGATGCAATGAAAACGATGTCTAAGAAAGCTACAAGACAGAGACTACGCTTCCTTGTCTAAGTCTTTGATAAGCTCGTCAACCGAGTCGAAAGTCTTCACTCGCCCGGCATTGATATCTTCGGCAGCTTCCTTCTCGCCTTTCTGCCACCGCTTTGTCCAGAAGTAAGCCTGGCTCTTATCTACAAGTTTCTTCGGCATTAACACAGCTCTCTCTTCTTCAACTTCAATTTCTACTATGTCACCTTCCTCTATTCCTAATTGCTCACGCACCGATGCCGGTAAAGTAATCTGCCCGTGTCTGGTAACCTTGGTCGTTGGCATCTTCATCACCTCCTACTGTCGCTCCAGTGTTTCATCGTGACGCCCGATATTGCGCAGGATAATCGTATCCCCCTCAAGCTCGAAAGTCATTCTCAGTGAACGGCTCACCCTGGCTTCCCAGATATGTTCAACTCCCTGCATTTTCTTCACTCTAAGGGCAGGATACCGCAGGTCCGTCGCCAGATTTCTCAACGCTTTCCGCGCCAGGTCCTTCTCCTCCTCTGTCAATTCCTTCCAGGCTTTTTTGAATCTGGCCGTCCGGGTAATCTTCACTACCGCCCTCGTCTCATATCTACTAGATTACTACATTAGTATATTACTAGCAAGGGGAGATGTCAAGGCCAGCTTGACACTACACATTTCGGCAAAAAGTTTAGGCAGGCGCGGTGTCCTCGGGCTTCAAGCAGATGCTCCTGGTAAAAATACCGGGAAAACAAGGTATAATAGCTGAAGCTAAAAAGTAGAAACCAGACTTGTGGAGGAGGTGATATGAGCCCAATATACAACGTGTACTGTGACGAAAGCTGTCACCTGGAAAGTGACCGCCAGCCAGTAATGGTGCTGGGGGCTGTCTGGTGTCCACTGGAAAAGACCCGCGAGATATCTGTGCGTATTCGTGAGATTAAGACAAGTCATGGGCTCTCCCCAAAATTCGAAAGCAAATGGACCAAAGTGTCGCCTGCCAAGCAACCATTTTACCTGGATTTGCTTGATTGCTTCTTTGATGACGACGACCTTCATTTCCGTGCGCTTGTTGTGCAGGACAAATCAAGGTTGCAACATGAGCTTTACGGGCAGACTCATGATACCTGGTACTACAAGATGTACTTTGACATGCTGAAAGCAATTCTTGACCCTGAAGCTTGCTATCGCATCTATCTGGACATTAAGGATACACGGAGTGCTGCAAAGA
>Ga0315541_1002515_pt1 | contig 15254 bp, 14 predicted proteins | sample SalMarSW160190MG_FD_203095 | JGI IMG/M metagenome (GOLD analysis project Ga0315541, IMG submission 203095) | Salt marsh sediment microbial communities from the Plum Island Ecosystem LTER, Massachusetts, United States - Salt Marsh Sediment SW1601-190 ...
CGACCTTGCCCATCAGCTGGGCCACGGTCTCGGCCGGTGTAGCCGCTTGAGCTGGACCGCACACCCCCAGCCATCCCACCAGAATGCCGATCAAGAGCAGCTTTCGCATGATTGTCTCCTTCCCGATGCCGTGTTTCTTTGTTCGCGGTGCCGTGGCTCAGCGCACAACCTCACGACGGAACCGACGTCGCCGTCCGGGAGCCGGGAACAGATCGCCACCCCAAACATCCGCATCCGCCGCGCGTCGAACGCAGTCGGCGCGCGGAGTCGGTCGCTCTTCAGGAACTGCCTAAGTCGCTTAGCCGTGGACTCTAGCCTGCGGCAGACTCGCTTGCGATATGCCCCGCACTGCCCGTGCATCTCCGCACTCCCCCTCGGGCGCGACCCCGAGGTTTCAGCATCGACGCATACCCACACCTTCAAATGCTGTCAAGAAGAAAAAATCGCCAATCGCAATTTGTAGGGCAGAATCGCCGACCCGGGCTCGCAGCCATCGGGCCAAACCTCTTGGGCGACATATAGATGCGCAGTCGAAGAAACGTTCTCGGCGATTCCGAAGAATTCTTCACGGGCCACGAATTTGGGACGATGGCGGCTTCATTTGCTTGACAGAGCCGCCGCCGCGCGGTAGGTACACGCAAGGCTACGGGCGCACGGGGAGTCGTGGCAGACTCGCCGGCGTCCCTTCTTGGGGATCGTGACATGTCAGTAACCCGGAGAAGCTTTCGCGAGCTTCCAGGTGTGAGCCATGCTGGGCGCAGCCTTGCATCGAACACCATTCCTCGGTCTTGCCGGGGACTCGCACTCGCTTCAGGCCTTCGGGCAACGGCGCGGCGGCCGGCGGGCCGTGGGGGGCGTCTCTGGCCGGCGCTGAGCGTTGCGACGTTGTCGCTGCTATCGGCTTGCACCTGGCTCGCCGCCCAGGACGCTGCCGCCGATAGCGGCGCTACCGGCCTGATTCGGCTGAACTTTCCGGAGAACGTCGAGGTCAAGGTCCTCGTCGAGTACGTCAGCCAGCGGTTGGCGATGAACATCCTTTACGACGAGGCGGTCGGCAAGAAGCGGATCACCATCCAGTCGCCGGCGGAGGTTCCGAAGGACTCGCTGCTGGGTCTGCTCAAGAGCGTGCTGAAGATGAACGGCTTGGTGCTGGCCGACGCCGACCAGAAGGGTTGGAAGAAGATCGTGCCTGGCCAGGATCTCACTGCGGTGACGCGGAAGTTCACCCCGGCGGGCACGGAACTGCCGCCGAAGGAGCCGCTGGAGGCGGTGACCCAGGTCGTCCAGCTCAAGCACGTGGCCCCCAAGACGATCGAGGGCGTGCTCAAGCCGTTCCTGACGCTTCCCGGGGGCAACACCTTCGCCATTCCCGATCAGTCGCTGCTGATCGTCACCGACTACGCCTGCAACTTCCCGCGGCTGAACGAGCTGGTGCGGCTGACCGACAGGCCCGGCGAGCCGGTGGCGGTGGAGTTCTTCCCCATCCGCCACGGTGAGGCGGCCAGGATCGCCCAGGACGTAAGCAAGCTGCTGGCCGAGAAGCTCAAGCTCGCCGGCAGGGGCGGAAAACCCGGGGCGGCCATGCCGACTATCCTGGCCCTGGAGCGGACCAATGATCTGGTCGTGGTCGGCTCCAAGCAGGCGGCAACAGAGGTTGAAGCGCTGCTGGGGCGGCTGGACGTCCCGCTGGAGCTGGTCACGAAGATCTACCAGTTCGACGCGGCGGCGCCGGACCGGGTGGAGAAGCTGGCGAAGGAGCTGATCGATCCGACGATCCTGAAGCACCGCTACCGCTCCTCGGTGGACAGGGAGGCGCGGATCCTTGTGGTGACGGCGCCGGCATCGGTGCATGAGAAGATCGAGTCGCTCAAGCGCGACTTGGACGTGATCGCCGAGCGGCGGGCCAGCCCGATCCGCGTCTATAGGCTGATGAACACGACGGCCGCCGAGGTCCTGGCGACGATCCAGTCCCTGCGCACGGGCAAAGAGGGTCTGGCGAAGGTCGCCCTGCCGGGAGGGCCCGAGTCCGGCGGGGGCCTCTCGGCGCCCGTGCCGGGGCCCAACCCGCCTCCGGGGGAGCCCGGCGGCCCGCCGCCCGTGCGCCAGCCGGAGGGCAAGCCAACATCGGCGGAGACGAGCAGCTCGGCAGGCCGACTCAAACCGATCGCCGAGACCGTCCAGACCGAGGAGGCCACCGTCACCTCCGATCCCAACACCAACAGCATCATCGTGGTCGCCCCGCCGGCGATCCAGAAAGTCTACGAGGAGCTTATCAAGGTCTTGGACAAGCGGCGCCCGCAGGTGTTGGTGGAGGTCACGCTGGTGACGCTGGACACCTCCGACGGCTTCTCGCTGGGCGTGGAGATCCTCCACGAGGGCTCCGACGAGCGGCATCGGTATCTGAACTTTAGCTCCTTTGGCCTCAGCACCGTCGACGTCGATGCGGGATATCTGGCCTTGAAGCCGGGGGTGGGCTTCAACGGCACGCTGGTCAGTCCCGGCACTGTGGACGTGGTGATCAAGGCCCTGCAGAGCACCCGCCGGGCCCGGGTGGTCTCGGCCCCGCGGATCCTGGTCAACGACAACGCCACGGGGACGCTGGAGAGCATCGCCGAGGAGCCGTTCACCACGATCAGCTCCCTGACGCCGAGCGTCACGAGCACCAGCTTCGCCGGCTACGCCGAGGCGGGCACGACGATCAAGGTTACCCCGCACATCAGCGAGGGCGATTACCTTCAGTTGAAGTACAGCGTGAAGGTCAACAGCTTCACCGGCTCCGGCAGCGAGGGCATCCCTCCGCCGCGGAAGACCGACGCGGTGGACAGCGAGGTGACCATGCCCAACGGCCACGCCGTGATCGTGGGCGGCTTGAGCCGCAAGGACGTGAGCGAGGTCGTCGACAAGGTGCCACTGCTGGGGGATATTCCGATCCTCAAGTTCCTTTTCGGCAGCCGCGACACCGGCGACAGCGAGGTGACGCTGTTCGTGTTCATCCGCCCGGTCATCCTGCGGGACGACGACTTCGAGGGCCTCAAGTACCTCTCCGAGCGGGACCTGGCCGCCGCGGGCCTGCCGGGCAACTACCCGGCCAGCGAGCCGCTGCTGATCAATTAGGGCGGGCGTTAGCGAAGAGGGCGAATCGGTGGCTTCAATTCAGGGACAACTGGCCGACGCGCTGGGGCGGCGGGGGATCGATGAGTCCGCGTTCGGACGGGGCGATGCCGGGTCCGGGTCGATCCTCTCGGACGTCCGCCGCGCCGGGATCAACGGCCCGGTTCTGACCGGGGCCGTGGCTGAGGTGCTGGGGGTGCCGTTCTGCGAGTCACTCACCGGACAGGCGCCCTCGCCGGAGTTCGTGAGGAGGATGCCGATCGGCTTCGCGCGGCGGCACAAGATCCTCGGCGTGGCCGGCGAGAACGGCCGCGTCCGCGTGGCCCTGGCTGACTTGGCCAGCTGGCAGCAGCTGGCAGTGGTGGCCAGGGTCCTGGGCAGACCCGTCGAGCCGGTCTTTGCCCCCGAATCGGCCATCACCTCGGCGATCAACGCCGCCTACCAGGACGCCTCCGGCGGCGCCCAGGAGGTCATCGAGGCCCTGGACCGGGACGAGGTATTCGAGCAGGTCCAGAGGCTGGGCGACAGCGAGGACCTGCTGGACGTGGCCGCCCGGGCGCCGGTGATCCAGCTGGTCAATCGGATGCTCTTCGACGCAGTCCGCCGTCGGGCCTCCGACGTTCACGTCCAGCCGCACGAGGACAAGCTGGTGATCCGCTTTCGGATCGACGGGGAGATGCACCCGTTCTTCACGCCGCCCAAGGCCGTCCAGGAGGAGGTCATCAGCCGCATCAAGGTCATGGGCCGGATGAACATCGCCGAGAAGCGGCTCGCCCAGGACGGCCGTGCGACGGTGGCGGTGGGCGAGCGGATCATCGACCTGCGGATCGCCACGCTGCCGACCAGCTTCGGCGAGCGGGCGGTGATCCGCCTGCTGGACAAGTCCATTCGTCTGTACCGGCTGGGGGAGCTGGGGATGGCCGAGGCCGCCTTGGAGCGGTTCCGCGGGTTGATCGGCACCGACCACGGGATCATCCTGGTCACCGGCCCCACCGGCAGCGGCAAGACCACGACCCTGTACGCGGCCCTCCAGGAGATCGACGCCGAGCAGGTGAATATCCTCACGCTGGAGGACCCCATCGAGTACCGCCTGGCGGGGATCAGCCAGACCCAGGTCTCCGAGCGGAAGGGGATGACCTTCGCCACGGGGCTGCGGCACGTCTTGCGGCAGGACCCCGACGTGATCATGGTCGGGGAGATCCGGGACGCCGAGACGGCGCGGATGGCGATCCAATCGGCGCTGACGGGGCACCTGGTCTTTTCGACGCTGCACACCAACGACGCGGCCAGCGCGATCACGCGGCTGCTGGACCTGGGCGTGGAGCCTTACCTAGCGGCCAGCTCGCTGATGGCGGTGCTGGCCCAGCGGCTGGTGCGGCGGATCTGCCCGCAGTGCAGCCAGCCGTATCAGCCCCAGGAGTCCGACTGGCTGCGCTGGGGCATGGACCCGGCCGAGCTGGCCGGCTGGCGCCTGCGCCGGGGCTGCGGATGCGAGCACTGCCTGGGCACCGGCTACTACGACCGGGTGGGGATCTTCGAGCTGCTGGTCGTCGACGAGGGGATCCGGACGGAGATCCTCAAGTACTCCACGGTCTCGGCGATCAATCGTCGGGCGGTGGAGGCGGGCATGCAGACGTTGCGGCAGGACGGCATGGACAAGGTCTTCGCCGGGACGACCACGCTGGAGGAGGTTGTCCGCGTCACCGCTCGGGTGGAGCGCTGAGATGCCGGTCTTTACCTACAGGGCGATCGACGCGGCCGCCGCCACGATCACCGGGGAGGTTGCCGCCGACACCCCGCGCCAGGCCCGCGATCGCCTCCGGGCCCAGGGGCTGACCATCGAGCTGATCCAGCCGCGCCCCCGCCGGGAGAAGCCGGGCTTCTGGCAGCGGCGCCGGGCGCGCCGCCGGTCGCGGGAGGTCGTCGGCTTCATCCGGGACTTGGCGACCCTGCTGGCGGCGGGCATCCCGTTGCTGGAGGCCCTGGGCACCCTGGCCCGGCAGCACAAGGGCCCCTTTGGGGCGGCCGTACTGGCTCTGGGGGAGGACATCGCCGCCGGCAGCTCCCTGGCGGAGGCCATGGAAGCCAACGGCGCGTATTTTGACGAACTGTGCGTGAGCATTGCCGCCGTGGGCGAAAACACCGGGACGCTGGAGACGGCCCTGGCCCGCCTGGCGGAGTTCAAGGAGCACGCCCGGCGGCTCCGCGGCCGGGTCGCCACGGCGTTGATCTATCCGGGCATCGTGGCGACCGTCGGCGTGGCGGTGACCGTCTTTTTGATGACCTTCGTGGTGCCGCAGCTGCTCACGACCCTGACCGAGTCGGGCCGGCCGCTACCGGCGGTGACCCGATGGGTCAAGGCCGCCAGCGACTTCTTGCTCGGGTACGGCTGGGCGGTGGTCCTGGGCGCGATCGCCCTGGCGGCGGGGTTCAAGCTGCTCATCGGCACGCCGGCCGGCCGGAGGGGCTGGCACCGGCTGGTGCTGAGGATCCCGCTGGTCGGCGAGCTGGTCCGGAAGGAGACCATTGCCCGCCTGGCCGTGGTCCTGGCGGCGCTGCTCAGAAGCGGGGTGGTCTTCCTCCAGGCCCTCTCCGTCGCCCGCAACACCGTCCGCAACGAGGTATTCCGCGAGGAGTTGACCCGTTGCGAGCGGGCGGTGACGGCCGGCAAGGACATCGCCCCGGCCCTCCAGAATAGCGCGGTCTTCCCGCCGATGATGGTCAAGATGCTGGCCGTCGGCCAGCAGGCCGGCGAGCTGGAGGGGATGCTCGAGCAGTTGGCCGGCGCTTACGAGCACCAGGTCGAGACGGCCACCCAGCGGCTGACGGCGGTGCTGGAGCCGGCGCTGATCATCGCGTTGGCGATGCTGGTGGGCTTCGTGGCCTTCGCCACGGTGCTGCCGATCCTGGAGGCAAGCCATGTGCTTTGAGAGTTCCCGCAGAGGAAAGAAGGCCTTCTCCCTGGTGGAGGTGATGATCGTCATCGTGATCATCGGCCTGCTGGCCAGTGTCGTGACGATCAACGTCCGTAGCTACCTGCACAAGGCCAAGGTCAACACCGCCCGCCAGGAGATCGCCACGATTTGCAAGGCCATCGAGACTTTCTATTGCGAGCTGGGGCGTTACCCCACCAACGAGGAGGGGCTGGAGGTCCTCACCCGGGGCGGCGAGAAGTTCCCCGAGCCGCTGCTTTCGGGAAAGCCCCTCGACCCCTGGGGCCGGCCGTACGAGTACGCCCAGCCCGGCCGGGAAGGACCCTATGAAGTCATCTGCTTCGGCGCCGACGGCCGCGAGGGCGGCAGCGGCATCGACGCGGACATCCTCAGCTCCCAGCTCAAGCGGACCGAGGGGCAATGAAAGACGGCTTCACCCTCATCGAGGTCATGGCGGCGCTGCTGATCCTGGCGATCGTGGCCGGCGCCGTGGCGCTGTCCGTCGCCGGCCCGCGCCGGTCCGCGGAGACCGAAGACGTCCTGGGCGAGCTGATCCACGCCGACCGGCTGGCCCGCCACACGGCCCGTCGGCACGGGCGGGCCGTGGAGCTGGTCTTCGATCTCGCCGCCGGGCGGGTGGAGCGGAGATGGATCGACGGGCCGGACGAGGAGAGCTACCGGTACGAACTTCCCAAGGGCTTTCGCTTCGGAGAGTTAATCCTCGCCGACCGACGGATCGCCTCGAGCAGCGCAAGCGTGGTCTGCTCGAGGGCGGGACGGACGCCGACGTACGCCCTGCGGATCGACGCACCCGGCGGGCGGAGGCGGTGGGTGCTATTCGCCGGGCTGAGCGGAGAGGCAACCGAGATCGCCGATGAAAGGCAGCTCGAAGAGATCCTGGGCCTGCTCACGAGAGCGCGGCCTGACGCTGATTGAGGTCGTCGCCGCACTGGCCGTCCTGGGGACGCTGCTGACGGCGATCCTGATGGCCGAGGGCCGCTGCCGGCGGCAGACGGCGGGCGCGCGGATGCGCCTGGCGGCCTGCCAGGCGGCCGACGGGCTGCTGGAGCAGTGGTGGGCGAGCTCGGAGAAGTTCCCTCGAGCAGCCCAAGGCGAGACAGAAGACGAGCCGAAACTCCACTGGAAGACCGCGGTGGTCGACAACGAAGCCGTCGAGCGGCTGGGCGGCCAGGTCGTCCGGCTGTCGGTCTTCGGCGCTGAAGAGCCCTGGCGAGATAGACCCCTGGTGACAGTCGATGTGGTGTTGCCGCAGGAAAAACCCGAAGGCGCCGAAGGCGTTCACGCTGATTGAGCTGCTGCTGGCGACGGCCCTGACCGCGGCCGTGCTGGCGGCGGTATTGGGCGTGGTCGCCCGGGCCGGCCGCGGCCTCCGCAGCGCTCGGAAGGCCGACGAGGGCCGGGCGACCGAGGATGCGCTGCTGGAGCTGATCACCACGGACCTGCTCAACGCCCGCCGCGCCGAGCCGGCCGAGCGGGGCTTTCGTCTCTTTGGCCTGGGGCGGCTGGGCGCGGACACGAAGGAGGTCCGCCACGGCCCGGTGACCGTCGAATACGAGGTCCGCCGGGCTGGGGGGCAGCCGTGGCTGCTGCGCAGGCAGTTTCGGTCGGACGCCCGCCGCGGCGCGGTGCAATCGGCCGAGCTGGTCTGCCGCGGCGTCGAGCGGATCGAGCTGGGCGGCCTTCAGCAGCCGACGTCCGCCCCGACCAGTCGGCCGGCTGCCAGGGGGGCGCCGCTTCCCCAGGCGGTCAAGGTGACGGTGACGTTCGTCCAGGGCGGGCAGGACGAGAGGCCGCGGACGATCGAACGGACGGTGTTCCTCCAATGAGCCGACGAAACGACAGCAAGGCCTTCGCCCTGGTGGCGGCGATGTTGGCGCTGGCTTTAGCGGGGGCCGTCCTGGCCGCCGTTGCCCGGCGCAGCGCCGAGCGGGCCCTGGAGGCCAACACCGCCGCCGAGAACCTCCGAGTCCGCTGGGCGTCGCTGAGCTGCCAACGGACGCTGCTGTCGAAGGCCGAGCGGGTGCTGGCCGAGGAAGAGGAAAAGACCAAGCAGCCGACGAGCTGGTGCCGCAGGCGGCTGCGCCTGGGCGACGGTCTGAGCGTCGAGCTGATCTTCGCCGACGAGCAGGCCAAGGCCAGCGTCAACGCGCTGTACCGCCGCAGGGGTCGGGCCGGACTGAGCGCGGCCCTGCGGAAGTTGACCTCGGGCCGCCGGGAGGCCCTGAGGGTCGCCCTGGAGCCGCGCCGGTTGCAGCCGATGCCCAAGGACGACAAAGATGAAATCGAGGACGCCTTCGCCTGCTTCGGCCAGCTCTTCGACCCCTGCCGGCCGGAGGTCCTGGTCGGCGAAGCCGGCGGCCGTGGCGGGGATTCGCCTCCCGCCGTCGGGGAGATCACCTGCTGGGGTGACGGGAAGCTCAGCTTCCGGCGGGCCTCGCGCGCGGCGATGGCCGAGGTGGCCGCCGGGGCGATCAGCGGAGTCCATCAGGCCAAGCTCCTCCAGCTTCGCCGCACCGAGCCGAAGGTCTCCCTGGAGAAGGCCCTCGGCCGGATCGGCTTGACGGAGGATCAGCGGGCGGCGGCCTCCAAGCTGCTGACCGACCAGTCGATGTGCTATTCGATGTGGATCGTCGTGGACACCGGCCTGCGGCGGTGGTATCGCTTGGCCGTCGCCGACGCCGCCTCCGGCCAGGCCGCCGCCGTGAACGTCAAGACCTTCACCTGGTGAGCATGAACGTCTACCGCCTCAGGTTGCCGCTGTGGCTGGCCGCCGGGTTCTTTGGCGCCGCCGCCGTCGCTGCAGCCCTCTGGGCCGTCTTCTGGCCCGTGGAGGCGGGGATGCCAGAGCTGCCTGCCGGCGCCTCGGCGCGTGCCGTCGCCGAGGAGTCTTCGGAAATCCCCAGGCCGCTGGAGGACTACGCGGCGATCTGGCAGCGGGAGGTTCGCGCCAAACTGTACGAGCAGACCGTCATCACGCCCCCGGCGCCTCCGCCGCCGAGGCCCAAGCTGAACCTCAAGCTGGCCGGCACGATGGTCGAGCCGGGCTTCACCTGCGCCACCTTTATCGACGCCGCCGGCAAGACCCACCTGAAGCGCGTGGGCGAGACGATCGCGGGCGCCCGGGTCAAGAGCATCGCCGACGGGCGGGTCACGGTCGTGTTCGCTGGCGGCGAGCTGACTCTGCGCGTCGAAAGGAGCTCCCCCCGCTGATGGCCGCGGACCTGATCATCCTGATCTGCTCGGAGGCCTGGCAACTGCTGTCCGCCCGGGACGGCCAGGTCGCCGCGGAGGACCTTTCCGTCTCCGGCGACCGCCTGGACCGCGCGGCCGCTGAGCAGATCGCCTCGGTGGTACGCAAGCGCGGCGGCGGAGGCCGAGGGCTTGCCCTGGCGATCCCCTCTGGCTGGGCCCTGGCGGCGTCCTTCAGCACCGAGAACCTCCCCAGAAGCCATCGTCACCAGGCGATGACCTATCGGCTCGAGGAACAGCTCCCCCTGGCCGCCGAGGAGCTGACGGCCGACTTCATCGAGCACGGCCGGACGGCGCTGGGGATCGCCGTCCGTTCCGACCGGCTGAGCGAGATCCTCTTTGAGCTGGAGGCCGCCGGCGTCTTCGTCCGTCTGGTCTGTCCCGCGGCGATCCTGGCCGTTCAGGGCCTGCGGGACCGACTGCCCAGCAGCGGGCCGAGCTTCGCTGTGATCGTCTTGGACGGACGAGTGGAGCTGGTGGGCCTGCGCGACGGCCGACCGATGAGCTGGGAATCCCTGCCGCCCGAGCCGACGGGCCTGGTCGCGGCGGTCAGGGCCGGCATGCTGTCGGCCGGCGAGGACGAACCTCTGCCGATCCTGACGTGTGAGCTGGCTGAACGGCCCCGGCGCGAGCTGGCTGCCGTGGGCGATGCCCACGTGGATGCCGTCGCGGACGCCTCCGCGCTGGACTTGGTGGGGCGTGGGGCCCCGGCCGTCCTGGCGGGCAGGATGCGGCCGTGGTGCAACCTGCGGCGCGACCGGCTCGCCCCCGCCGACCGGCTGCGGCCCGTGCGGGCGGCGCTGACGGCGTGCGCGGCGACCTTCCTGATGCTGCTGGTGGCCCTGATCGCCGCTGCGGCCTGGCGTGCCAGCCGGCAGGAGGCCCTGGCCGAAGGCTACCGCGCCGACCAGGCGGCGGTGTTCCGCAAGCTCTACCCCGGCCGGGCGGTTCCCACGGCGGTGCACTGGCGGCTGGAGGCCGAGGCCCGGCGGCTCAGCGGCCTGCGCGGCGGGTCCGCCGAGGCCCCCACCCGGCGCTCGGGCCTGGAGCGCCTGCGGGAGGTCTTCGCCCGCCTGCCCGGGGGCATCGCCGTGCAGGTCCTGGAGCTGAGGATCGAACCGACCGGCTTCCTCATCGAGGGCCGCGTCAAAGGCCACGTCGACGCCGAGCGGATCGCCTCATCGCTGCAGGAAAGCCCGGCCCTGGAGGTCGATTCTCCCCGGACCGAGCGGCTGCCCAAGGTCGTCGCGTTCACACTTACGGGCCGGTTCGCGGATGCTCGAGAGGAATGGACGGTGCCGTGACCGCTGGGAAGCGAAAGACCGTGCTGGTCGTGGTGATGGGCGTCCTCCTGGCCGTCCTGGCGGGATGGTCCTACGGCCGCCTTCTCGACGCCAGCGCCGAGGCGGCTCGCGTGCGAAAGGAGCTGGCCTCCTGCGAAGCCCTCGCGGCGCGGATCGGACAGCTTCGCAGCCGGCCCAACCGGGCCGGCGCCGCGGAGATGGAGCTGTCGGTGATGGCCGGGCGGATCGAGCGTGCCGCCAAGGCCGCGGGGCTGGCCGCTGAGGCCATCGTCCGCATCTGGCCGGAGCCGGCCCGCCGCGCCGGCGACACCGTCTACAAGGAAAAGCCCACTCAGGTGCTCCTGCGGGAGGTCGGCCGACGGCAGCTGACGGCCTTCCTCCACGCCCTGACTGCCGGCGACTCGGAGCTGTCGGTGCGGTCGTTGCGGCTGTCGGTCCCGCGCGAGCGCCAGGACGAGGATGTCTGGAACGCCGAAGTGGTTATCACGTACCTGATCTACGTCCCGGCGAACGCCGCCCGGGGCGGCGACGACGACAGGGGATCCTGATGATGAAGCGATGCATTGCCGTAGTGATGCTGGCAAGCCTGTTGTGGGGTTGCCAGGCGAATCGGTCCGAGGGCCGAGCGGACTATCAGACCGTGGCGGTGGACCCCCGGCGGGACACCGACAAGGCGGTCGCCCAGACAGCCGAGGCGAAGGCGTTCCTGGAGGCCGGCAAGCTCGAAGACGCCGAGGCGGCCCTCAAGACCGCCCTGGCGGCGGACCTGCTCTACGGGCCGGTCCATAACACGCTGGGGGCGGTCTATTACCGCCAAAAGCGGTTCTACCTGGCCGCCTGGGAGTTCCAGTACGCCGCCAACCTGATGAAGGACCGCCCCGAGCCACGGAGCAACCTGGGGCTGGTCTTCGAGGCGATCGGCAAGTTCGGCCAGGCCGCTGAGCACTACCGCGAAGCCCTGCGGCTGGGGCCCGACAACCCGCAGTTCCTCGGCAACCTCGCCCGCTGCCGCATCCGCGATAACCGGCGGGACGCGGAGACCCGCGAGCTGCTCGAGGAGCTGCTGGCCAAGGACACGCGTCCGGCGTGGGTGGAGTGGGCGCGGATGGAATTGCTGAAGATACCTCGACCGCAGCCGGGTGCGGGGCAGCCGACTACGCGGCCGAATCATTGACTCAGCCGACTCCCGGGATGCAGCTCGGCACCGCACTCACAGGATGGGGCCTATCCCGCTGGGAGCCGGCAGCTGACCGACTGACGTAGGTAGTGCGCCCCGGGAATCTGAGACGGCTCATACAGCTCCCGCGTGCTTCTGCATCACAATAGCCCGCACCTGCTCTAGCGGGAGCCGTCTTTGGGCCTTCGATCGCAGCCGAGTTCACCACAGTGTACGTGTTCCAGGTGCCAGAGTATCGGATTCTGGGAGCCATAGTTGGAATGGCGCTCGGTGCCCTCATATCGCAGTCTGCATAGCAAGGCTCGTGCCGAAGGGAAAGGCAGGAGCGATGGCTTGGGTCGGCGTGGCGCCGGGCACGGTCGGCTCACTGCCGTAGTGTTTCATGCTCATGGGACAGCTTGGGACAAGGTCTGAGTGTTCAACTTCAGCGGCAACGCCCGGGGCGCGGAGCAGCGCTCGTTGAAGGCCCAGATCGAAGTGGACCGATGCCCAAGTCCTAAGCAGGTTGCTGCCCAGCATTCATTCCTCGTCCGGCCGTCATGGGACGCTGGCGGGAGTCGTTGTCCATCAAGTCTTGCCCGACTCGGACCTCGGCGTCTCGTACTGCGTCCTTGGCCCTGTCTGACTTCGCAGCGAGGGCCGCCAGGTCATTTCCTTCGCTCTCAGGCTTCAAGGCTTCAGCCTAGCTTTCCGCAGCTTCCAGGGCTTCCTCGTAGGCGCGGTCAAGATTGGTCATCTCCCGGTCGAAGTCCTCGGGCGCAGGCTCATAGGGTACCGGCTTCGTGTATCGCCTGGCGCTCGGTATCACCTGCCCCTTCTCACGGTAGTAGGTGATTTCCTTGCGGAGTCTCTTCAGCGTCTCCGGCAGAAGCAGCAATTCGCAACCCGGAGCCCTGACACCCCTTTCCCTTTTCGGCGGGTTCAGCCGGTTCAGGGCGATCTGAAGCGACACGCGGGGGTCGGTCACGTTGTTGACCTGCGGTCGCTCATCGCTTGTGGTGGGGGGATCTGCCGAGTCATCCGCATAGAAGGCGTTGCCTTCCTCCGTTGCGGTCAGTTCACCGCCGCGTTGCTCAAGGCACTGGCCCCCAAGCAGGCCGCCCGTCGGCCAGTCCATGAAGGCGGCATACGATATGGCGGAGCTCGAGTACCACCACCCCTTAACACTGTCGTAGGCCAGGAACGTCCGCCACCATCGCCGGCGCAGTTCTTCTTTCAACCATGTCGAGCCGGGCTCCTGAAGACGTGCCCGGAACGCTACTTCCGCCGTTTCCGTCTCGCAATCACAGCAGGGAGCACCCACCGGGCCGTTCGGCGGGCATATCCGCTTGCAGGCAGGGCATTCCCGCATCAGCGTCTCGCCGCCGCCAGGCGGGTACAGATAGGGCAGGAAACACCAGAACTGGCCGCCGGGTCCTGGAGTAACAATGGCCTCGACCCAAGGCTCTGAGCAGCACGTCTTTTCGCGGAGACGAACGATCAATCCAGCGGCGGCAAGAGTGCCGAGCTGTTGCACCGCCCTCATGCCCCGCCTTTGGCCCGCTTGTGCATCTCGGCTATCGTATCGCCAAGTTCCGAACCGTCCTGCGCCGGCAGAGTCCAGCCCTCCCGCGGACGCGGAGGTTTCCTGAACAACGGTTGAATCTTCTCCTGGTAGGTCTGCGTTTTCTGTACGTTCTGCTTCTGGCACCCGTCGCCCAGCGCCCGGGCAATCGCCGTCGGACCGAAGGTCTGCTGGAACAGCTTCGTCGCCTTCGGATCACCCGCAAGCACAAGCGGCACAAACCGATTGTACTGCTCGCCGCGCTCGCTGAGGTACTTGTCTACTTCGCGCTCCGTCCGCCTGCTGGGCCATCGGCCACGACGTTGTTTCAACTGCCGACCGCGCACGGTCTCCCATGCTCGCCGGGCCAGGTCCCGCCACTTGAAGTATCCTTCCGATGGGTACCGCCACCAGTCGCTTGCGAACCGCCGGCTGGCGAAGTGGGTGTCCTGCTCCTCGACCTCCCACGGCCAATCCTCAAACTCGGTCAGCCCCAGTCTGGCTTTGTCGGCGTCCGGGTCCGTCATCAGCCACGTCATCAGAAGGATGCGCCTGGCCTCCGTGTCGGTTGGGAAAGCGGGCGGATCGTCGAAGTAGAGCTTGGTGGCGGCAGTGAAACGGCGAAGTTCCAAGAAGGTCCTTCGCTTTCGCTCCGGCGAACCCCGAGGCCAGCTTCGTATCTTCTTCAGCCCCTCCCTTCCTCCGGCCGCCAACGTCCCGGCCTTCTCCTTTCCGATCAGTTCGCGAAGCTCGCGGCGATGCCGCCGCCAGAACGCCTCATTGCCGTACTCCCTGTCCAGCCACTCACCCGCTTCCCTGTACCCGTCCGGGTCACCCTTGATGTGCTCGGCGATCTGTTGGAAGAACTGGACATCTTCAGGCGACGGCATCCCCGCGCCTCCAGAATCGCCCTCACGTGCCTTCGGTGATCCTGGAATACCCGGGGACTCCTCTTTCGCAGCCTCGTCGGCAAGGCTTTGCGCCCAGCGGCCGAGTTGGACGATGAAGGTGGGTTCGCGGTATGGTTCCGGCACGTTGGGTTGCGCTACTTCGACCGTGAGGCACTCGGGCAAACCCGTGGTGTGGGCCAGGGCCTCCGGGCCTCTGGTTAGGTGAATGTCGATGTAATGAAAGGCCTGCCTCAGAGAGTTGGAGGGGTCGCGCCCAAACTGATCCTCGCAGTAGGACAGACGCGCCCGGTGCTTCTTGATGAGGGCCATGACGGCCAGTTCCGCGTCCTTGGCCTCCGGCCTGTTCGCCGCGGCCATCTTGTCGGAGTCCCAGCCGTTCCGCCGAAGGATTTCCCCCCATTCCCGGCACTTGGCCTGAATCTCAAGCAGTGCCCTCGCGCCATCCGCATGGTCTTCGGGAACTCCTGCCATTTCCAGCTCGATTATCTGCGGTCGAGAGCTTGTCTGAGCTTCCATGGCTCATTCTGGCCGCCGACGCGGACCTAGACTCTCATGAACAGACCTTCAAGCATCACAACAAGCTCGATCCATTTCTTCAACGCCGCTCGTGCGACCGCTGCGTCCTTAAGCTCTTCGTCCTGGTGGGCGACGTACTTGTTACGGAAGTCGTAGACCTCCCTTAGCAGTTGCAGGAGCTCGGTTCCGCGGAGGTCGCGGAAGTTCTTGCGGATGGACTCGAAGACGCCGCCGACATGGTCCGTTGGCGAATCGGCGTACTCCAAGCAGAAGCGGAGGATGCCGGTGGGCATGATGGCCGCCTTGTAGACAAGGAGCTTCTGGAGCAGGCTTGCGTTCTTCTTCAGGTACGCCGCCCGTCCCTTGGCCAGGTCCACGTACGGCTCAAAATAATCCCTCTGCTCAACTGCGCTCTTGGGTACCTCGTCGACAAGCCGGTCGAAGACCAAGTCCTCGCAGCACTTGTCTATCGGGCCGAGAAGAGGCGTG
>Ga0315541_1002517_pt1 | contig 15240 bp, 14 predicted proteins | sample SalMarSW160190MG_FD_203095 | JGI IMG/M metagenome (GOLD analysis project Ga0315541, IMG submission 203095) | Salt marsh sediment microbial communities from the Plum Island Ecosystem LTER, Massachusetts, United States - Salt Marsh Sediment SW1601-190 ...
GCGAAGCAGAAATCGCAAAAGAGGAAGAATTTCGAAAGACCATGGGCCAGATGAGTTTGTTTGACGAGGAGGAGACGGAGGAGTGGAAATCTACACAATCGGTTTCACCCAAAAAGGTGCAGGAACATTCTTCGAGAGTCTCAAAGGAGCCGGGATCAAGCGCTTGATCGACGTGCGACTGAATAATACGTCACAACTCGCCGGCTTTGCCAAGCGCGAAGACCTCCAGTACTTTCTCAAGGAACTCTGCGGGGCCGAATATCTTCATAAACCAATTCTTTCCCCCACTAAAGACATTCTGGACGCCTACAAGAAAGAGGAAATTTCCTGGGACGAATACAAGAAGCGCTTCGTCTCCCTTCTCACACAGCGTAAGGTGGAAGAGATCATTGATAAGCAACTCTTCGACGTACCTACTGTCTTGCTTTGCAGCGAACTCGAGCCGGAGCACTGTCACAGGCGGCTGGTAGCGGAGTATCTCGCCATGAAGTGGGGTGACGTGAGAGTGGCTCATTTATAAGAGGGGCAGGAGTGAGAATCGTCATCAACCATCTGACCAGAATGCAGGAGGGCTATATCTGCGTAAGCGGTGTTGAGACAGAGACGCGCACACATGTACGCCCCGAGCCGGCACGTGGAAGGTTGACCACTGCTTTCCTTAGTCCGGAATAATGGACCCTTTGACATCGCAAACATTGTCGATTTAGGGGAAACGATACATTCGCCGAACAAACCACATGTAGAGGACCACATTTTTGACCCACTATATGTAAAGGTTCGCGGCAAGGCCCATCCAGTCAGATTTTGGAACCTTTTATGCCTCGTGAGCAAAGCAAAGCTAACGGACATTTTCGGTACTGAACTTAAGCATATCGGGCGTTCCCGCTACGGAACCGACGCCGGTAAGGGCCTGGCATCTTTGGGCAGTTTTGTTCCAAGCCGTAAGCCATACTTGTACATGTCGAACGAGGCGCAAATACGAATGAAAATGACGGATGGCCGAATACAAGTTGATGCGCGCGTAACTGACATCCGCCTTTACCAGGATGATCACACTACGCCCGATCAAGAAAAGGTTGAAAAGGCCGGAGAACAAATTCGCGTTTCAGAACACGTAATCCTCAGCATCGGTTTTACAAGAGCGTTCGCAGGTTCCCCTGACCTCGAGCCCATTCACTGGCTCCAAGTGAACAACATTCACTGCGAAGAGAATCCTACTTGGCAACTGGGCTGAAAGCGGCTGTGCGGACATTTGACCGGCAGTCCTCGGCAGTTAATGCGAGAGGCAACGTAAAAGGAATCGAGCAGTGCATAGCCTTATTTATTCCGCATCGGTGATGTGCGCCAATCTGGCGCGGCTCGAGAAAGACCTCACGACCCTCGAGGCCGCCGGGTGCGACGAACTGCATTTTGACATCATGGACGGCCTGTTCGTGCCGAACTTCACGCTCGGGTTCGATTTCATCAAGACCGCCAAAAGTTGCTGCACTATGCCTTGTCACGGCCACCTGATGATCGCGAAGCCGGAGCGATACATCGAGCGGTTCGTCGAGGCCGGCTGCGACCGCCTTAGCATCCACGTGGAAGCGTGCAGGCATCCCTACTACGTGCTCACACAGATTCGCGAGGCGGGCGCGTCCCCGGGCATCGCGATCAACCCTGCGACGCCGCTGACGAAGCTCGATTATCTGCTGGATTACGCCGACCGCGTAACGGTGATGACCGTGGACCCCGGCTACGCGGGCCAGACAATGGTGCGAGGTGCGTTTGATCGGGTGCGTATTCTCAGCAAGAATATCGAATACCGCAAGCTGACCATCAAGATCGAAGTGGACGGCAACATCAACGTGCGCAATGCGGCGCTCCTCGCCAACGCGGGCGCGGGGATTCTCGTGCTCGGCACATCCAGCATCTTCAACGGTGGCGACCTCGCCCACGCCCTCGAGGCGTTCAAAGCTGCCGTCGCCAAGGAACGTCATCTGGTGTGATTGCGCGATATGGGGGCAGGGAGTAGGTACTCCCTACGGAACGCTTATCCAGCGACTTGCTTTGATTGCGGCGGCACCGCACTGGTGGCGTCTGCGGCGAACTTACTTCTTCTTTGGAAAAAGAAGAAGTCAGCAAGAAGAAACCACCTTATGGGGTGGGGCGGCGCGAATGACATCCACGTGGTCGCTTACGCCCAGGTCATGGCCGTGACCTTCTGGAACAGCAACACTTCCTTGAGGAGGGCAACCGCCTTGCTTAGCCCTTCCATGCTCGACATGAGGCTGTCTTCATGCTCGATGCTCAGCACGCCGTCGTAGCCGACCATGCGCAGGTTGGACACAAAGTCGTTCCACCACTCCTTGCCGTGGCCGTAGCCGACTGTCCGGAAAATCCACGACCGGTTGAGCTCGTCGCCGTAGTGCTTGGTGTCCAGCACGCCGTTGACGGGGGCGTTGTAGGGGCACACCTTCACGTCTTTTGCGTGGACGTGGAAAACGGCCTTGCCCAGGGCGCGTACGGAAGCGATGGGGTCCATGCCCTGCCAGAACAGGTGGCTCGGGTCGAAGTTCGCGCCGAGGTTCTTGCCGCACTCGTTGCGCAGTTTCAGGAGCGTTTCGGTGTTGTAGACGACGAAGCCTGGGTGCATCTCGAAAGCGACCTGCACGCCATGGTCCTCGGCGAACTTGGCCCGCTTCGTCCAATAGGGAATCACCTTCTTCGCCCACTGCCACTCGAGGACCTCGAGATAGTCCGGCGGCCATGCGCATGTGACCCAGTTGGGTTTGGTGGCCTTGTCGGATTCGCCCGGGCACCCGGCGAAGTCGTTCACGACCTTGATGCCGAGTTTCTCCGCGAGTCGGATCGTATCGGTTTGCACCTTGATGTTCGCTTTGGCGAACGCCGAGTCCGGGTGCAGGCAGTTACCGTGGCAGCTCAGTGCGCTGATCACGAGTCCTTCGCCTTTGAGCTTCTTCTTGAGCTCGTCGCGCTTGGGCTTCGAGCTCAGCAATCCCTGCACATCGAGGTGCGCCGCGCCCGGATAGTTCCCCGTGCCCAGCTCGATGGCTTGCAAGCCGAAGGGCCGCAGGATATCGAGGGTTTCATCGAGGGTCTTGTCACTAAACATCGCAGTCAGACATCCGAGTTTCATTTCTCATCTCCTCACTTCCTTTGTGTTTCTCCTTACCACTATGTGGGCTACCTGCGCCAAAACAGCGTCATGGGCCGCTTTTACTTCACTTTCTCCCACTTCTTGCTCTTAGCGGCGATCTCGACCGCCTCGAGCACGCGCTGGCAGGCCACGGCGTCCTCGAAGGTCGAATATGGTTCGGCCTTCTTCCGCAGGTTGCACAGGAAGTCACGGATTTCGTGCACGAACAGGTGCTCGTAGCCGATGATGTGCCCCGAGGGCCACCACGCGTCGATATAGGGATGGCCGGCATCGGTTGCGTGTACGCGCCGGAAACCCTGGACGTGTCCCGGATCCTTGCGGTTGTAGTACTGGAAGATGTTCATGTCTTCCTGGTTCCACAGTACCGAGCCATCGCTGCCGTAAATCTCGATGCTGTTGTAGTTGCGCCGCCCTGGGGCAAACCGCGTCACCTCGAATGTGGCCAAGGTGTTGGCGCCTTTGAGCCGCGCCACGAAAATCGCCGCGTCGTCCACGTCCACCGTGCCCATCCTGGCCGAGCGCTTCTCGCCCTTTTTGCCCGAGATGCCCGTGTCGGATTCGCTGATGGGACGCCTCTTGATGAAGGTTTGGAGGGTGCCGCTGACTTCGGACACCTCGCCCACCAGATACTGGCACAGGTCGACGACGTGCGCACCAAGATCACCCAACACACCCGAGCCCGTGTGCTTTTTCTTCAACCGCCACACCATAGGGAAGTTCGGGTCCACGATCCAATCCTGCTGATAGGCCGCCCGGAAGTGAAAAATCTCGCCCAGGTCACCGCGCGACAGCATTTTCTTGATCGTCGCCACCGCCGGGGCAAACCGGTACGAGAAGCCGCACATGTGTTTTACCCTGGCCTTTTTCACCGCGGCCAGCATGGCTTTAGCTTCTGCGAGTGTATTGGCCAGGGGCTTTTCGCAGATGACCTGTTTGCCCGCCTTCGCTGCCTCGATGGCGATGGCAGGATGCAGGAAATTCGGCGTGCAGATATCCACAATATCGATGTCAGGCCGGTTGACCACTTCCTTCCAGCTTAGGCTGGTCTCTTCCCAGCCCCACTTCCCCGCGACCTCGAGCTCCTCCGGGAACTTCCCGCAGAGTGCCTTCATCACCGGCTCCACCGGCAGGTCGAACATTGCCCCCACTTGACGCCACGCGTTGCTGTGCGCCTTCCCCATAAACTGGGCGCCTATTATCGCGACATTGACTTTCTTCTTGGCCATCGGTCTCCCTCCTCGAATGGTTTGCGCCAATTCCGAAGCATATCGCCAACCATTATAAGAGCCGCGCCCGCAATTGGCAAGGGATTCAGCACATCAGCCCTCTGCAAAATGGGTAGGCATTGATGAGGGGGAAATTGTGGCAGGGGTTAAGAGGGCTTCATCCCAGCAACTGGGGGCATTCGGAGAGTTCGAAGTGATTAGGGAGCCTTTTGCGGTCGTTTCACCCCACCAGGAGCAAGAATAGGCATCCGGGAGGAAGCAGGGACGTTCACCTATTTCTTAAGGCCGAGACGGGGCGGGCGGTTGCGCCTCGAGACTCAAAACTCAAATGTGGGAACTGTGGCGGGACTTGGGGTATGCTTTAGGGCATGGAGCAGGCGCCGTTTGACTTTGCCGTCGAGAATTACCCGCTGGCTGATGCAACCCTGTACAAGGTGGGCGGACCGGCGCGGCTGGCCTTGTTTCCGCGCGATGCCGAGGAGGCCCAAGCGGCCCACGCATGGATGCTGTCCCAACCGGAACCGCGGCTCGTACTCGGCAATGGGTCCAATGTGCTGATTGCGGATGGGGGCTTCCCGGGAGTCGTGCTGTTCACGACGCGGCTGGATACGCTCGAGCCGCAGGGAGCTGACCGGTTCCGGGTCGAGGGGGGCATGGACCTGGACCGGTTGGTGCGCGAGGTCATCGTCGCCAACAATTATGAAGGCACGGGCGCCCTGGTTGGGATTCCCGGGTCGGTAGGCGGCGCGATCTACATGAACGCAGGAACGGTCCATGGGTCGACTTGTGAGTTCCTCGAGTCGGTGGACCTGATCACGGCCGATGGCCTCGTGACCGTTCAGATGGCCCCCTGCCTATATGGCTACCGGGGGCAGAGCTTTTGCGGGCCGCAGGACCTGATCCTGCAGGGGGTATTCCGGTTCAGCCGCTCGGGGGTGGACCAGCAGGCGCTGTACGACCACTACATCCAACGCCGCAAGGAAACGCAGCCCCAGGGCCGTTGTTGCGGCAGCGTGTTCAAAAATCCCCCGGACAATCACGCGGGACGGCTGATCGAGGCGTGCGGCCTGAAGGGCACGCGGCGCGGCGGCGCAGCGATCAGCCCGGTTCACGCGAATTTTATCATGAACGAGGGCGGCGCAACCTGTGACGATATCCTCTGGCTGATCGCGCTGTGCAAGCGGCAAGTCCGCGAACGCTTCGGCATCGACCTGCAGGAAGAGGTCCGCATCATTCCAGTGCACAGTGCATAGTGCACAGTGCATAGTGCGCAGTGCACGGTGCACGGAGACGTGTTGCATCACCTGGCGTGGTGGGCTATCATGGCGCCTGTGCCGGTGGAATTTCGGCTTTTCCGGGACGGAGGTCGCATGAAGATCAAGGAATTGTTCGATCAGGTCGCCAAGGAGAATGCGTCGGATTTGCTGATCAGCGCGGGAGCGCCTCCCGTGCTGCGGGTCGACGGCGAACTATTGCGGTGTCCGGGAGACGCGCTCACGCCGGAACAGGCGAAGGATTTGGTTTATGACTTCTTGACGCCGGAACAGCGGGCGCATTTCGAGCAGCATAAGGAGCTGGACTTCTCGCTGGCGTACGGGCGGAAACACCGCTACCGGGTCAACGTCTACTATCAGAAGCAGGCGGTGAGCGCGGCATTGCGCCCGATCCCCGATAGTGTCCCGGGCTTCGAGGAGTTAGGCCTGCCCGATGCCGTCGAGGACCTGGTGAATGCGCGACAAGGCCTGGTGCTGGTCACCGGACCGGCGGGCCACGGCAAGACCACCACGCTGGCCTCGGTCATCGACCGGATCAACAACACGCGCGCATGCCACGTGATTACCATCGAGGACCCGATCGAGTATCTGCATTTTCACAAGCGCAGTCTGGTGGACCAGCGCGAGGTCGGCGGCGACACGAATGGGTTCAACGAGGCCCTCAGGTACGTGCTTCGGCAGAATCCCGACGTGATCCTCGTCGGGGAGATGCGCGACCTCGAGACCATCCAGGCAGCCCTGCGGGCCGCCGAAACCGGCCACTTGGTCCTGACTACGCTGCACACCAACGACGCGACGCAGACGGTGGATCGGATTGTGGACGTGTTTCCCGCGGGCCAGCAGCAGCAGGTCCGGTTCCAGTTGTCGATGTGTTTGCTGGCGATCATCTCGCAGCGGCTGCTGCCGAGGGCGGACGGTAAAGGCCGGGTTCTGGCCTGCGAGCTGCTCCAGAGCAATACGGCCATTGCGAACCTCATCCGCGAGGGCAAGACCCACCAAGTCTACGGCGTCATGGAAACATCCACGAAAGAGGGCATGATCACGTTGGATCGGTCGCTCAAAGAGCTGTACATGAACGGGGCCATCACCTATGACGAGGCGGTGGGCAACGCGCGTAACCCCGAGGAATTAGAGGACTTATCGGTTTAGGCCGCCGTATCCTTGCATGGGAATGAGCACGTAGTATATTATTGACGTGGAAACGAGGGAACTTTTCCCACGTTTCAGGCATGGATATTGTAATCCCTTAGGGGCAACCCATGAGGAGTCGGTAGCGACGCGAGCCGATCCGGGGAGATAATGGCGAAAAAGGTGGATCAGGCCGCCGGTCTGCGCAAGAAGGAGGTGTTTCGGGTTGTTGGCCCCGAAGGGAAACCGCTGCAGGAGCGCAGCGACGAAGCACTGATGCTGGAGCACGGCCGGGGCTCGGAGGAGGCCTTTGCGGAATTGGTGCGTCGGCATCAGAAGGGCGTACTGAATTACTTGTACCGGATGGTCCATAACCGCCACATTGCCGAGGAATTGACCCAGGAGGTGTTCCTGGCGCTGGTGCGTAGCGCGCAGCGCTACGAGCCCAGAGCGAAGTTCACTACATACTTGTACCGAATCGCGTCCAACGTCGCCTCAAAAGAATGGATGCGGTCGAGGCGCCGCTTAAGACCGTTCAGCCTGTCGTCCCCGTGGGGCCGGCGCAAAGGCGCGCAGGGTGATTTTAGTACCCTCGAGGCGCACCTCGAGGACGAACGCGCTTCTGTGTTGGCGGCATTCCAGCGCGGCGAGATTTCCGAAGCGGTCAACGCCGCCTTAAAGCGTCTCCCTGAACACCAGCGCGAGGCATTCGTGCTGCGCCGGTTCAAGGAGATGTCTTACGAAGAAATTGCGGAGATCACGGATGCGCCGGTGGGCACGGCGAAATCCCGCGTGGTACGTGCTGAGCGGGCGTTGCGGCCCTTATTAGAGAAGTTTCGGGAATACGTGTAAGCGAGGCGCCACTGCGGCGCGCAGGACGATTTGGGAGAGAACGTTGGGATGAGACATCATCCGGCCAAGCATGAGTTGTTCGCCTACGCGGAGGGCCTGGTTCGTCAGCAAACTACTATTTCTGCGCGAACGGCCAGGCACATTGCGCACTGCGGCGCGTGCATGAAGGAGGTCGAGGCGATACGGGCCTCGCTCGAGTTTGTGGCGCAAGCGCCCGAGGTCGAAGCTTCCGAGGAACTGACGGCGGGTATTTTGTTGAGCGCCCAGACGGCCCGGCGCGCAGCCGACGCGCGCCGCCAGCGGCGGGACGCGGCGGCTACCTTGGTCAAGAGTCTCGCATCTGCCGCGGGGATCGTAGTGGTGGCCTCGTTGTACTTTGGCGCAGCGCTGGACACCAGTGGGGATGGCGTACCCACGCCACAGGCCGTATCCCCGGCGAAATGGGTTGCCGATTCAGGGCCTTCACTCGAGGCTATCCGGAAAACGGTCACGGACCTTCAGACCCTCGCCGCGGCGGTCAATGCGCCCTCGAACAAGCCGGCAACCCTTTGGGAGCGCGAGCATCGGCGCGCGGTGCACGTGCTCGACGGCGATATCGCGGCGGCCCTTGCCGCGCTCGAGCGGAACCCTGGCTGCACACGGGCTGCAAACCTGGTTAACGCGAACCTCGAGCGCCAGGCCGATACGCTGCGGACGCTGTATATCGAACGAAGCCTGTAAGCCCTTCCTAACGAAATGGCTCGATTGCACCGGATAGACGCCAAGAGATGGATCGTAGCGTGTTTTATTATTTATGGTACGGCCCACGCCGAAGCAAGCCTGTTGGATCGCGTTGGGTCGATCTTCGATAACATCGGCCATGGTCTGAGTTTCGTCGGGAAAAAGGCGGGGGACCTGGTGGGTCCCGGACTGGGTTTGGGGGAAAAGGATAGCGGCGAGTTCGCGTACGTGCGCCAGTTCAGCGACCGGCATCCGGTGGGTTCGGGGGCGGTCGTGGCCTTATCGAGCGAGTTTGGGGAAATTCGCGTTGCCACCTGGCCTAATCAGGTTGTGCAAGTGGCCGCGGAGATTTCCGTCGGGGCCGATTCCGCCGATGGCGCCGAGCAAATCGCCAGCGCTATCGGAATCCACGTTACCCCCGCCGCCGACCGGATCGAGATTCAGACCCACCTGCCGGACACACGCCACGCCGCGGGTAACGTGTCGATCTCGGTCAACTACACCTTGACCATTCCCGATGACGCCAGCCTGACTGTCGAGAACTATTTCGGCGATACCATCGTGCGGGATGTCGGCGGCACGGTGACCATCAAGTCGCAGTACGGTCTGGTTGATATTCGGCAGGTCTCCGGTCCGGTGCAGGTCCGCACGCGCGGCGCGTTTACACTCGAGGCCCGTGGACTCGAGCAGGGGGGCTCGTTTGAACTCAATGGTGCGCACGCCGTGTTCAGCGACATCGCCGGCTCGCTCAAGGTCAACAATTTTTCCGGCCCAATCGAATTGTACGACCTGGCGCCGGAGGTGGAGTTGGACATCACTAACGAAGGCGGGCCGATCTCGCTGCACCTGCCCGAAGACGCCGCGCCCGACGTGGTGGCGACCTGTCTATTCGGGGGGATCAAGTCCGACATCGAACTGCGCCGGACCTCCCAAGGGCACTTGACGATTGCGCGCAGTGCAAATGTGGAATCGAAACGACACATTTCGCTGCGCTCGTCCTTCGGGGACATCTACATTAAACGCGAGGGGCGGGAAACCGAACCTGGACCGGCCCTCGTGGAAGGGACCTCGCCCTTCAAAGACGTCCTGACGTACACCGAGATGATCCCCGAAGGCACAGAGTTCATCGTGGAGGCCATCTCGGGCGACGTGCGTGTCGAGGGGGTGGATGAAGACCGGGTCCACGTGACAGCAACGCAATTGGTCCGGGTCCGCGACAAGGACAATGCGCAGGCAGCGCTCGAGGCGCTGGTTGTCCGGGTTGAAAAGGAAGAGGGCCGGCTCCTTGTGCGCACCCGGGTCATTGACGACATGACAACCCTCGGTTGCCCGGCCTATCGGATCGACCTCGCGATCCAGTGCCCGAGAACCAGCCCCATTGTCGTGCGCGCCGAGGACGGGCATACCGCCATCGGTGGTACCGGGGCGGCGATACGCGTTGAACAAGCCGCCGGCGCCATCACTGTCGAACATGCCAAAGGCGCCCTGGACCTGACTAACCATAAGGGGGATGTCCGCGTGCTGCAATGTGCCGGACCGATCCAGGTGGCCGCCTGGTACGGCGCCATCGAGCTGAACGAGGTCTACGGCAACGTGGTGACCACCTGCGAGCAGGGCAAAACCATAATCGAATCGCTCGATGCCGGCGCGGTCGTGCATAATCGTGGGGGCGACGTGCGCATCATTGCGCTCGAGGGCATTAAAGGGGATTATGACATCCAGGTCGAACAAGGCAACCTGAGCATCTTGCTCCCGGCCAGCACCGATGCCGCGTTCGAGGTCGTCGCGGAAAACGGCACGGTCTACAGCGCAATCCCGCTCACCGGCACTATCAACCGAGGCGTCCAGGAATTCCATGGCCGGCTGACCAATGGGTCGCACCGGGTGACGCTGCGAGCCGAAGACGGCGATATCCGCATCAACTGATCCTCGGGCGTGCAGGACCACATAGCGATGATTTCTGGCCCCGCTCTCAGGATTACGCACTCTCCGGACCGCCGAAAAGCTGACCGCTGATAGCTTTCTTCCTTTCCATCATTGAAACGACCTTGATCGCAGTGTAAAATCGACAAGATTCTGCGTGAAACGCCCGATATTTGAGGGATGAACTTTATGCAAACAGCTCAGCGCTTGAAGAAGATTCCGCCGTACCTGTTCATGACCTTGCGCAATAAGATCAAGGACGCCCGGGCGCGGGGCGTGGACGTGATCAGCCTGGCCGTCGGCGACCCGGTGGACCCCACACCGGAGCCGGTGATCGAGGCCCTGGCGAAGGCGGCGCGGGACCCGGCGAACCACCGCTATCCGACCGACGAGGAGTGGGGCATGCTGGCGTTCCGCGAGGCGGCCGCGCGGTGGTACAAGCGCCGCTATGGGGTTGACTTGGACCCGGCCAGGGAAATCATTGCCTTGATCGGGTCCAAAGAAGGCTGCCACCATTTCGCACTGGCGGCAATCAACCCTGGGGATTTGGTCCTCGTGACCGACCCGGGATACCCGGGTTACAAGCCAAGCATTTGGTTTGCAGGCGCCGAGCCGTATCCCGTGGCCATGCGCGAGGAACAGGGCTTCTTGCCGGACCTGGACGAAATTCCGTCCGATGTAGCGAGGAAGGCGACGGCGTTTTATCTCAACTACCCGAACAATCCGACGGGGGCCGTGGCCACGCGGGCCTTTCTGGACAAGCTGGTCGAGTTCGCCCAGGCTTACGACATCGCCATTTGTTACGACAACCCTTACAGCGAGATCGTGTTCGGCGTCGAGCGGTTGAGTTTCCTGAACGCACCCGGCGCGAAAGAGGTGGGTCTCGAACTCAATTCATTGTCGAAGCCTTTCAATATGACTGGCTGGCGCATTGGCATGGCCTGCGGCAACCCGGACCTCGTCGCCGCCATCGCGCAGGTCAAATCCAACACGGACTCGGGCATTTTCAACGCGATTCAGTTCGCAGGCGTCGAGGCCCTGGATAACGGTGACGATTTTACCGCCAAGATGCTCGAGATTTACCGCGTGCGCCGGGACAAGGTGTTGGCCACGCTTCGGGAACTGGGCTGGCGGTATGACTCGCCCAAGGGCACGTTTTACCTGTGGGTACCCGTGCCGAAGGGATACAAATCCGCGGCGTTTTGTGATTTCTTGTTCGACAAGTGCGCCGTGGTGGTCTCGCCGGGCGCCGCGTACGGCCGGAACGGGGAAGGCTATATCCGGTTTTCGTTGACGGTCAATGACAGCCGCCTCGACGAGGCGCTCAAGCGCATGCGCGAGACCTTGCCAAAACTGGAATTCCCGTGACGTGCCATTCTTCTGGTCTCCTGGGCGTTCTTAAGCGTTTAAGCAGTATTTGAACAGGCGGGGTAGCCGACGTATACCATGTATGCCTTTGGTGTTGAGCTTGACGAGTCGTGCGTTTGCGTTTTCCCCAGCGGGGCCACGAAGCGCGAAGCGCTCGATGCGCTGATCGACGCTATTACGCGATATGATGGCACCAGCGATAAAGACCTATTCCAACTGGCGGTGTACCAGCGCGAGGCGGTCATGAGCACAGGGATCGGGGGTGGTGTGGCTGTCCCACACGTGCGCTTCGACGGCGTTCACCGGCCCAGGCTGAGCTTGGGCATCTCGAAAGAGGGTATCGACTACGACGCGCTGGACAACGAGCCGGTCCATATTCTGGTGTTGTTCGCCATGCCCGCAGGCTCGGAGAAAGAGTACTTGGGCATGTTGGCCCAGGTGATGATGTTGCTCAAAATGCCCGGGTTCCGCGATGCGCTGATGGCGTGCAACACGCCGGCGGAGGTGATCGGGGTCCTATCCGACTATGGTAAGTGAGGCGGCGGGTGAATTGACGCTGCCCGTGGAGTATAATGACGCGATAGGGAGAGGCGGCAAGCTTATGTTTACGTGCTCGTCTATCAGCCGTTTTACCTCATTCGTGCTCGTGCTCGTTTATCGTGCTCGTGCTCGAAATACGAAGCACGAGAACGAGCACGAGCACGAAAGGAAAGGACACTTCCGTGAAACTATATGACGCGCTGCGCGAGGAATGCATTCTTGCAGGTGTCGATCTGTCAGACAAGGCGGAGGCGTTGCGCGAGGTTGTCCGTTGCGCCAAGCAGAGCCCGGTCCTCAGCGAGGTGGACGAGCAGGCTATGTTACGAGGTCTGGAAGAACGCGAAGCGCTCGGCTCGACTGGGTTCGGCAAGGGCATTGCCATTCCGCACTGTCGGCTGGAAGGCGTTTCAGACTTTGTAGTGGGCATTCTGACGGTGCCTTCGGGTGTGAGCTTCCACGCCTTGGACGGAAAAGCCGTTCGGCTCATCGTTTTCATTGTTGCGCCCGCGGAATCATCGAACGAACACATCCGCTTGCTCTCGGCCGTTTCCCAGGCCCTCCACAGACCGGGAGCCGTGCAGGAGATAATCGCTGGAACTACCGCCGAAGCCGTGCGCGAGAGTTTTCTGCGCCATTCCCAGGAGGAGCTGGAAATCGAGGCCCGCGCCGGCAAGCGCCTGATGCATGTTTTCGTCCAGGATGAGGACCTTTTCCACGAAATCCTACAGGTCTTCGCGGGGATGGAGACGAGTTCGGTGGTCGTGGTAACTTCGGAGAACCTAAGGGCCTATCTCGCCAAGGTACCGCTATTTCAGGGGCTGTGGAGCCACGAACCCGGAGGCTTCAGTCACGTTATTATCGCCGCAGTGGACAAGGGGCTCACAAACGAAATGGTCCGTGGCATCGAGACGCTCGCAGGAAATCTAGGCAGGCGTAGTGGCGTGATGGTGACGGTTCAGGAAATTTTCTACAGCGCTGGCTCCCTTGCCACCTAAGATGCTATTGGACACTCCCATGAGACTTGACCCCTCCGTCATTAACCTTTCCGCATTCACGCTGCTCGGTGGTGCGGCCATAGTGGGTTTTTACGCTGGGCGCATCGTTCGGTCGATCAAACTGCCCTCGATCATCGGTTACATGACGGTGGGCGTTATCCTCGGGCCGTCCGTCGTAGGCTTGTTTGACGAACCGAGTATGGAGAGCCTTTCCTTCATAGCTGAGCTGGCGCTCGGTTTTGTGGCCTTCAGCATTGGTTCGGAATTGAATCTGATGTCACTTAAACGCCAAGGGGCCGGCATCATTTCCATCATACTCTCGGAATCATTCGGGGCATTCTTTGCCGTATTGGCAGGGGTTTACTTGTTGACGCGCGATCTGCCATTGGCCCTCATTTTCGGCTCGATGGCGCCGGCGAGCGCGCCCGCCGGCACCGTGGCCGTTATTCAGGAATACAAGGCGAAAGGCAGCCTGACGAAAGCGCTTTATGCCGTAGTTGGTTTTGATGACGGACTGGCCATCATCATCTTCGCTTTCGCCTGCGCGATTGCAAAGAGTCTGCTGATAAGCGAAGCCACAGGCGCCGCTGGAAGTATCCTGCCGGCAATATGGGCGCCTGCAACGGAAATCGGTTTGAGCTTGTTGCTCGGGGGAGTGACCGGATTCATCTTTTCTCTGTTAGTGCGCAACCTTAAAGGCTCCCGCGATATCTTCATTCTCTTGTTTGGCTCCGTTCTCTTGGCAACTGGTCTGTCAATCCGTTGGCATCTATCCCTTATCTTGACCAATATGGCCGTTGGTTTTGTGCTGGCGAACATCCGACGCAAGGCAGCAGTCCGGCGGATTACAGCTCCGTTGCTGGACGTCATGCCCCTCGTATTCGTCCTGTTCTTCTGTCTGGCAGGCGCCAATTTACATCTCGCTGCGCTTCCCTCACTGGGAACCCTCGGCGTAGTCTACATCTTGGGCCGCAGCGTGGGAAAGGTTGTTGGTGCACGCCTCGGCGGAATGGTTGGGCACCTCGAGGAAAAAGTGAAAAAATACATCGGACTTGGCATTCTTTCACAAGCCGGCGTGGCGATCGGTATAGCGCTTATTGTCAAGCATGAATTCAGTCAGCTTGCCGCCGAGTACAACCTTGACCATGCCGCAAGAATCGGCACTTCTGTGCTCACCACCGTGACGGCTACGTGCATATTCTTCGAGATTATCGGCCCAATCCTGACAAAGATCGGCCTTCAGAGGGCGGGCGAGATTCCCCACGCGAAACCGCAATGATGATTCGGGAAGTGTTTTACAGCATCAGTTCCCTCGTCACCTAATGCATTAAAGGATATTCCCATGGGACAGGGCCGCTCCATTATAGGTCTTCCCGGTATAGACCTCCCCGCACTAACGCTGCTGGGTATCGCGGTAATAACAGGTCTCTACGCCGGGCGCATTGTTCGTCGGATTAAACTGCCCTCGATCATCGGCTACATGATAATGGGTGTCATTCTCGGGCCATCCATCATAGTGCTGTTTGGTAAGCAGACTCTGGAAGACCTTTCCTTCGTAACGGAGATTGCCCTGGGTCTTGTGGCCTTTAGTATTGGTTCGGAACTGAACGTGGCGTCAATCAAGCGCCAAGGGACCGGTATCATCTCCATCATATTCTCGACATCGTTTGGGGCGTTCTTTGCCGTGTTGGCAGGGGTTTACTTGTTGACGCGCGATCTGCCATTGGCCCTCATTTTCGGCTCGATGGCCCCGGCGAGCGCGCCCGCCGGCACGGTGGCCGTTATTCAGGAATACAAGGCGAAAGGAAGCTTGACCAAGGCTCTCTACGCCGTAGTTGCCTTTGACGACGGCCTGGCAATCATGATCTACGCATTCGCCGCGGCGGTTGCGGAGAGTTTACTGATAAGTGAGGCTACAGGCGCGGCCGGCAGCATCCTGCCGGCCATGTGGGCGCCGGTGGAGGAAATAGGCTTGAGCTTGCTACTCGGGGGGGGCGGCAGGGTTCATTTTTTGTCAGTTGGTACGTAAACTTAGAAACTCGCGCGATATCTTC
>Ga0315541_1002518_pt1 | contig 15236 bp, 19 predicted proteins | sample SalMarSW160190MG_FD_203095 | JGI IMG/M metagenome (GOLD analysis project Ga0315541, IMG submission 203095) | Salt marsh sediment microbial communities from the Plum Island Ecosystem LTER, Massachusetts, United States - Salt Marsh Sediment SW1601-190 ...
AAATCTTGACATTTAAAAACTTAAATTAATCAAAGTATATCATATAATTTATAAAAGAAGATGTAGGAAAATATGGCAAAACATAAAATCTTAATTGTAGAGGATGAAGGTATATTTGCAAGTGATCTTCAAAATATGTTGAATAATTTGGGTTTTAAAAATTCTTTTGTTGCTCATTCTGGTGAAAAAGCACTATATAAAGTTGAGAAAATACAACCAGATTTAGTATTAGTTGATATTGTTTTGAAAGGGGAGATTAATGGTATTGATGTAGCTCATGAAATCAAAAATCGTTTCAATATTCCCGTGATTTATATTACTGCTTATTCTGATGAAAATACTCTACAAAAAGCAAAGATTACTGAACCTTATGGATATTTACTTAAACCTTTTGGTGAAAAAGAATTAAATATTGCAATAGAGATTGCTCTTTATAAATTCAAAATGGAGAAAAAATTAATAGAAAGTGAAACAAAGCTAAAAACAATATTTGAATTTGCTCCAGATGGGATTTATTTAAATGATTTAAAAGGGAATTTTATTGATGGTAATAAATCAGTAGAAAAGATAATAGGTTACAAAAGGAAAGAATTAATTGGAAAGAATTTTATAGAATTGAAAATACTCCCTTCAGAATATAAACAAAAATCACAAGAAAACTTAATGCATAATGCTAAAGGTGAACCTACCGGTCCTGATGAATTTATTTTAATTAGAAAGGACGGATCTAAAGTTCCTGTAGAAATAACTACACATCCAGTTGAGATAAATAACAATATTATTGTTATTGGCATCGCTCGGGACATCACTGAGCGCAAGCAGGCGGAGGATGAACTAAGAAAAGAGAAGAGATTTACAGAAAATATAATAGCTACCGTCCCAGATTCTTTGCTTGTTATCGATAAGAATTTAAAGATAAAGAGTGCTAATCGCACTTTTTATGAAACCTTTCAAATGGAACCAAAAAAAGTTATAGGAGCATCAATAACCAATATATTGGGAGATGAGGATGGAAGACTCAGCACCGAACTGACCAGGCTATTTGGAACTGAAGATATGCTGGAGAATTTCGAGCTACATTACCAGTCAAAAAAAATGGGTTCATCCCGTGAAGCACAGAGACTTACTTCAAAGGGTGAACGGATATTCAATATAACCGCGAGAGGAATAATTATTGCAGAAGAAGAAGAAGAAGAAGAAGAACTGGTTGTTCTGCGAGACATCACAGAGCGGAAAAATTCCGAAGAAGAATTGAAGAATGCATATACCAAATTAGAAGATACACAAAAAGAACTTATTCAATCAGAAACTTTGGCTGCTCTTGGTGGATTTGCCTCAGGTGTTGCTCACGAAATAAGAAATCCTCTTGCTAATATTTCAGCTTCTGCTCAATATTGTATAAATAAATTTGACCTCGCTAGAAAAATAAAAAACTATCTCAGAATTATTATCAGAAATTCTAATAAAGCAAATAGAATAATAAAAGATTTATTGGACTTTGCAAGACCACGGGAATTAGTATTTAAAAAAGGAAATATCGTTCAACCACTAAATAAAGCTTGTGACCTTACAAAAGCAAAGCGGTTAAATTATAATATTCGTTTGTATAAACGATGCTCAAGAGTATTACCAAAAATTTTAATGGATGAAAAAAGAATGGAACAGGTTTTTTTGAATATTATTATTAATTCTATTGATTCAATGAGCAAAGGAGGTCGTTTATCAATAACTGCTTATCCAGAATACGAATATGTTGTTATTAATATTTCTGATACTGGTAAAGGTATCTCTGAACAAGATATTAGTAAAATATTCAATCCATTTTTTACAAAAAAATCTGATGGGGTTGGTTTGGGACTTTCTGTTACTCATAAGTTAATACAATCTCATAAAGGAAAAATTGAGGTCGAAAGTAAGTATAACAAAGGAACAAAATTTACAATAAAACTTCCTATATACCAAGAAGAAAAGAAAAGCAACTAAGTTATACTTTAAGATAAATAAGGATTATTGAAATGTATACAATCTTAATTGTTGATGATGATAAAGTAATGATTAATATTAAGATAAACAGTCCCCGCGTCCGCGGGGAATAAATCCTGTTATGATCATTTCTTATTATTTGTTTAATAATACTCTCCTACAAACTGATATTAACACTCCCGATTTATCGGGATAATGGTGTTTAAGATTTATTGTTTATATGCTATTTTCATACGAAACATACATGTCCCGATAAATCGGGACGCAAAGGAAGATGAAAATAACACGCCCCACGGCTGAAGCCGTATCCCCTCTTATTAGAGGGGAATCAAATAAATCCCCTCTTGCCTGTCCGTCCTCTGGCGGAAGAGGGGTGGATCCCGATTTATTGGGAGACGGGGTGTGTAATCTGTGTGGCTATTTTCATACAAAAAATAAGGATTATTGAAATGTATACAATCTTAATAGTTGATGATGATAAGGATATGCAATTTAATCTTAAATCCATATTGGATAATGAAGGATATAAATCTTTTGCTGTTGGAAATGGAATAAAAGCAATAAAAGAAATTCAAAGTAAATCACCGAATATTGTTTTATTAGATATAAGACTGCCTGATATGAATGGGATGCAGGTTTTGGAAAAATTAAAAAAGACAATCCCTGAATATGATGGTTCAGTTATTATGCTTACTGCTTATGGTGATATTAAGGGAGCAATAAAAGCAATGAAATTAGGTGCATTTGATTACCTCACAAAACCTTTTGATAATGAGGAATTGATTCTTACTATAGAAAAAGCTCTTCAAACTCAACGGTTATCAAGAGAAGTTAAACTGCTTAAGCAGCAATTGGGTGAAAAAATTACTTTTGAAAATCTTATGGGAAAAAGTACTCAAATAAAAAAAGTCTTAAAACAAGTTGAACTAATAGCACCAACAAATATGAGTGTAATAATTCAAGGAAAAAGTGGTACTGGTAAAGAGGTTATTGCTAATTTAATACATAGAAAAAGTCATAGAAAAGATAAACCACTTATTCCAATAGATTGTGGTGCAATTCCTGATACTCTTGTTGAAAGTGAATTATTTGGATATGATAAGGGAGCATTTACTGGTGCAGATAAAACAAAAGAAGGAAAATTTGAATTAGCAAATAATGGAACATTATTTTTAGATGAAATTGCAAATTTGCCTGCTGATGCTCAAGCAAAACTTCTACGAGCAATTGAAGAGAAAAATATAACTCATATCGGAGGGAAAAAATCTATTAGTGTTGATGTAAGAATAATTGCAACAACAAATATTGATATCCTTGATGCTGTAAATCAAGGGAAATTTAGAGAAGATTTATTTCATAGGTTAAATCAATTTAAAATTTTACTTCCAACACTTCAAGAGAGAAAAGATGATATTCCAATTTTAGCTAAAATATTTTTAGATGAAGCAAATAAAGAACTAAAAAAAGATATTAAAGATTTTTCATCTGAAGCTTTGAAACTCCTTCTTAATTACTATTGGTCTGGAAATATCAGAGAGTTAAAATATACTATTCATCGGGCTGTTTTATTAGCTGAATCTGATTATATTGTTCCGGAAAATCTAATTATGGACTATTTGGATGAAAAATCTAAAAATTACTTGCATAATACAAATAATCAATATTCTCAATTTAAAATATCTAATCAAAATAATATCTCATTTGATAATATGATAAAGAAAGCTGAAAAGGAATTAATATCAAAAGCAATTGAACAAGCAAATGGTAATAAGCTGCATGCTGCAAAAATATTAGATATGAATGTCAGAACCCTTTATCGGAAAATGAAGGAACTTAACTTACCATTGTAAATCTGAGCTCACTATAAAAAAGCAACGACTAACAGATTCTCATTCCCAAGCCCCAGCTTGTTCTGAACTCCACCCCGAATAAATTCGGTGTGAAGTCCAGTCTGCTGGGACTCGAGTTCACAAGAGCGAAGCGAGAGTGTACTTGAGACGAAAGAGCTTGACGATTCTTGCATTCTAAACTTGAGATGGCAACCGTCAGCATTCTGAAGTCCAGTCAATAATGCCGAACTCCAGTCTGCCGACGCTGGACTTGAAATGTATTCTCGTTCCCAAGACACCTGTATATTCTCATTCCCAAGCCTTTAGGACGCCTGCCCCGTTAAATGATGTTATTTAACTGGGGGTGAAATCTTTTTATTTATTTCACTGTTCCCAGCTTGGGAATGTAGGGCTGTTAATGGGTTTACTAAGCAGGATGGGAACCAGAAGTAGATGAGCTTGGTAACCAGATGTAAATTGACTTAAGACGCCAGTCTTGAGTTAAGTTGAATTATCACAAGCGATTAGAGACTCAAGTTTTCATACTTTACCCCGTTAGATAATTATATATAATGTTTTTGAAACAAGCTATAGAATATCTATCTAACGGGGTTCACGGACAGACACTAATTAAAAATTTAATGCTGATATTTACAATTGTTACTCTGACAATTCTGACATAATTTGACAAAAAAGTCACAAATATAAGTTAATATTTTTAAACTCATCAACTGCAGAAAATAATTTTTTTACTTTCGTTTCTCACTCCATAATAACATGTTAAAGCTAATTACAAATTTAAAATTTTATTAAATCCTATATTTAGCACAATTATTGCTAAATATTTCAGTATGATAAAAATTCTACTTGTAGATGATGATAAGGATCTTTGTAAAATTGTCTCTGATGTCCTTAAGGAAGAAGGTTATTTCGTAAAAATTGCTTATGATGGAGAATCAGCAGTTAATAAACTGAAAGACGAAAAATTTAATCTTATGATATTAGACTATAAGTTAGGAGAGAAGAACGGTTTGCAAGTTTTTGAAGAATCAAAACAAATCAATCCCTCATTAATAACAATAATGATTTCAGCTTATGGCAATAAAAAAGTCAGAGCCAGAGCAAAAGAGTTGGGAACATATTCTTTTTTGGATAAACCATTTAATATAAAAAGACTTGTTAATATTGTAAATAAAGCATTATTAGAATATAAAGATAATATTCAATAAATTATAATAAACTCACCATAATAGTGAGTTAAAAAAAAGAAAGGAGCATAGAACAATGGCAGTAGAAAAAGCAATCGGATCTTCCAGCTTGGTCGAAGTTATAGACCGAATACTGGACAAAGGTATCGTAGTTGATGCCTGGGTAAGAGTCTCATTGGTAGGTATTGAAATACTTGCTATTGAGGCAAGAGTAGTTGTTGCATCAGTTGAGACCTACTTGAAGTATGCTGAAGCTATTGGCTTAACAGCCACAGCAGCCTAATAAGTAGGTTGGCAACTTGATGAGGTCTTGCCGTGACACCCTTTCACTCGTTAAACCGAGAAAAAGCATGTTTCGCCAAGACATCTCTTTTATTCTAATTAAAAAGGAATTCAAATGCAAATAGCTGATGATATGAAAAGAATTACAGAAGAAATAGTATCCTCTTATGAATCAAGGATTGCTAATGTTGCTATGATTATTGATAATACTCATAAAATTATTGAAAATTTTAAAAATATCAGAAATGATATGAGTAATCATTTGAAAGAGAGACTCGCAAAGGAAGAAACCTTAAGAAAAAAAGACTTTGATAATATGATAAAGAATGTTCTATTAATGCAAGATAGAAGGGAAGAAGAGATGAGAGATTTATTAAAAACCTTTCTAGAAGAGCAGAAAGAGATGGCTGAAATCATAAAAAAACAATTAGCAGATGGAAATAAGGTTAGATTAGAGGATTTTCAAAATCTATTAGATAGTATAAGAACAAGACAAACACAAAGAGGAAAGGAAGTGAATATTATGCTAAAAAAATTCCATGAAGAATATGAAGAAATGACAAAATCACTTTATGACCTTCTACGAAAGGGTGAAGCTGTACGTATTCAGGATCTAAAATCAATTTTAAAAAATATTCATTCAAAACAAATGAACAGGTCCAATGAAGTTAGGGAAAAATTGAACGAATTTAGAAAGGAAAGAGAAGAGACAGAATTAAAATGGAAAAATTTATTTATTAATACGGCTCATATAAGAGCTACAAATTAAAAAATGAAAAAAGGAGTAAAAAAATGCGTATATCAGAAGACATTAAAAAACTCGGTGAAGACATTATCTCTTCCTATAAACTGAGAATAAAGACAGTGAGAGAGATTGTTAGTGAAACTCATAATATGCTTACAGATTTTCAGAAAGAGCACAAAATCATGACTGATGGGCTTAGAAAAAACCTTGATGTTGATAAAGTAGAGAGAAAAAAATATGTTACTGATCTCTTAAAGAAATATGATGAAGAACAAAAAGTTATTGTTGATGAACTCAGAGTTATGGCTGATGAACTTAAGAAATCCCTTGGGAAAGGTGAGACTAACAGGCTTGAGGAATTTAATAAGATGATGGCTGATGTTCAGAATAAGCAAGTAGAAAGAAATAAATATGTTGCTGATCTCTTACAAAAAATGGCTGATGAACAAAAAATTACTGTTAATGAACTCAAAGTTATGGCAGATGAACTTAAGAAATCCCTTGAGAAAGGTGAGACTGATAGGCTTGAAGAATTTAATAAGATGATGGCTGATGTTCAGAATAAACAAGCTGATAGGAATAAATATGTTGCTGATCTCTTACAAAAATTTGCTGATGAGCAAAAAGTTATAGCTGATGAACACAGTGCTATGGCAGAAAATTGGAAAGTATTCAATAAGACTATGTCAAATCTAAAGATTGGAAAACCAATTTTTGAAAAGAAAGTAAAAGTTCGACCTGTAGCAGAAGCAATAAAAGAAGAAAAACCAGTTGAAAAACCTAAACCCAAACCTAAACCTGCAAAAAAAGAACAACCCTGGGAAAAAGATATACCAATTGAGGATAAGGTGTTAGCATTTATTAATGCTCATCCAAACGGAGTAAAAGTTGGTGATATGGAAGAACCTCTTGATGTTACAAGAATGAGATTAGGAGTTTTTGCAAAGAAATTGCTTGATTCAGGAAAAGTTAAAAAAATCGATAAAGTTTATTTCCCAATTTAATTTCATTACTATACTTTAAATCTATATTTCCTCCTACAGTAAGATAGGATTATTACATACAGTAAATCATGTGTGGAGAAGAATCTCTATAATAATCGGGATTCTTCTCCCTTTCCTCTCCCAATATTTCCGAGGAGTCGTCATGGACCATCTTGTCAGGTCGTAGCTTTAGCGAAGACTGATCCATGACGAACTTACCACTGAATATCTTAATGGTCCCTGACAGCTCATAAAATGAAATTAAGGATTTTGGATTCCGTATCAAGTAAGTTATTTTGCATATCTTATACAAAAATATATGCGTTCTGCAAAATAGCATTCGCTTGTCATTCCCAACTTGATTGGGAATCCATAAACCTTTATTCCTGCTGGATTCCCGTTTACACGAGAATGACAAGTCGAGAATGACAAGTTAGGTGAATTTTCCATATTTTGCATAACCCATTATACAAAAATATAAGAAAGGAGAAACTAATATGTCTCTTATAAAATGTGCATTCTGTAATGGTACGGGCAAAGATCCTTTTAACCTGTTATCAAAACTTGCTACCTGTCAGGTTTGTGGTGGTAAAGGTAAAGTAGAAGTTAAAGAACCAATGATAAAATGTGTTTATTGCAAAGGAACTGGTGTATATCCTCATAATGGTAGAGTAACCTGTACAGTTTGTAATGGTAAAGGTTATGTAACTGTAAAAGGTGAAACTGAAAAATGCCCAGATTGTAATGGCTCTGGAGTTGCACCTGATGGTTTACCCTGTCTTACCTGCGGAGGTAAAGGAGTAGTTCCCAAAGTTATTACTGAAAATGAATGAATTAAAACATTTTAGACAGATATTTCTTATTAAGAAACATAATACTTTGGATAAACTGAAATTTTATAGAAAAAATAAAAGAAAGAAAAGGAGTAAAAGATTATGATTGATGAAATGACTACCGTCCTGGAACCAAGCCCTTTACCCGATTTTGTAGAAACAAAATATGTAAAGGATATAACAAAAAGAGCCCTCTCTTACATAAAAGCAGGTTTTCCTGTCCATTTCCGCGGTCCATCAGGCACAGGTAAAACTACTCTTGCTTTACATCTGGCAAGTAAAATTGGCAGACCAGTTGTAATGATTCATGGAGATGAGGAATTTTCAACCTCTGATTTAGTTGGTGGTGAATATGGATACAGATTCAGAAAGGTCGTTGATAGATTCGTATCTAGGGTCCTTAAAGTTGAAGAGGATATGGTAAAACGATGGGTTGATAATCGTTTGACAGTTGCCTGTAAATATGGTTTTACTCTTTTATATGATGAATTCACACGGTCAAGACCGGAAGCAAATAATATTCTTCTTTCCATTCTACAAGAAAAGATGATGGATTTGCCTGTCGGAAGAGGAGAAGAACCATATCTAAAAGTTGACCCGGATTTCACAGCAATATTTACATCAAATCCTGAGGAATATGCTGGAGTCAATAGAAGCCAGGATGCACTTCGTGATAGAATGATTACTATGGACTTAGACCATTTTGATTATGATACTGAATTGGGAATCACTAAGGCAAAAGCAAAACTCAAAAAAGCTGATTCTGAAAAAATAGTTAAGGTCGTTAGAGGTTTACGAGATTCAGGCAAATGTGAATTTGCTCCAACTGTTAGAGGCTGTATTATGATTGCCAAAACTCTTAAAGTTCAAAAAATATCACCCTCAAAAGCAAATGGTGCTTTTGCTCAAATCTGTCAGGATATACTCGCTTCTGAAACAAGCAGAGTGGGTTCAAAAACAAATCAGGAAAGAGTAAAACAAGTAGTAAAAGAAATGGTAGAAAAATATTGTTAATATTTTCCGTCTAGGCTCGGCCTAGCCGAGACTGATAGGAGGAATAAAAATGACTCTTATGAGAAGTTTTTCAAGATTAGAAAAAGATGAAAAAATAAAACTTCCGGAAAATATCATTCGTTCAGCTGGTCTTAAAGAAGGTCAATCGGTTGAATTAAAGATAACTGGAGCAAAACATAATCATTTTTGGAAGAGATAACACATGATAATAGAAAATAGATATTCACTCTTTAATTTACTTTTTTAAAATTATTTTATGAAAGGAGATAACAATGAGAGATGTTGATAGCCGTAGAGGTTTACATGCTGTTAGAACTATGCAAAGTGTAAAAAAGCGTTCAATACCAAGAATTCAGAGTTCAATATATTTGGATTTATATATGCTTCAAAAAGAGAAAGACAGACTCATAAAAGAAAATGAAAGATTACTGATGAAAATGGAACAAACAAATAAACGTATTGAAGAAATAGATGAAGAGAAGAATAAACTTCAGGAAGTAGAAATTACTGGACAAGCTGAAACTGATATAGGTCTTAAAAAAAATAATTTCACTCAAAACACTCAAAAACAAGAAGAAAAGAAAGAGTGGAAAAAAATGTCATTAAATTATTAGTTTTCCAAAGGAGAATTATATGGAGTGGAAAATGTATGATTTTAAAGGTGGCAATAGAAGATTCGGAAGAAAAGTAGGTGAGATTTTTGAAGGAAATCAATTTAAATGTTCATTTTGTTCAGGAACCGGAATGTTACCAGGAAGCAAAGATATAAAATGCCCTGTTTGTAGAGGTTCTGGAATCATTTCTGTAAAAGGTCCGGTGGTAGTTTGTGCCTATTGTAAAGGTAGAGGAGAATATCCCGCCAGAACAAATATTACCTGCACTGTTTGCAGGGGAACAGGACTTGTAAGTATTACAAAACCCATCGAGGTTTGTGAACACTGCAAGGGTAGAGGTAAAGAACCTGGTGGCAGTTTGCCTTGTCTGGTTTGTAAAGGCAAAGGTGTAATTACAAAAAAATGATAAGGAGTGATAATGAAAATTGATGAAGTTAGAGCAACAATAGAAGATTTTTTTAAAAAAACTATTAATAAGAATGTAAAAATAATAAGGATAACAAAAGAAGATGATGGATGGTCCGGTGATGCAGAAATCTATGAAGAGAGTTCATTTATAAAATCTTTAGGTCTGCCTACAAGAGTTCAGGATAGAAATATCTATGAAATAAAACTAAATAATGAACTGAATGTTATATCTTATGGATTGAAAGAAGAAAAAGCAGAATAAGAAAAAGGAGGGATAAACTATGCCTAGATCATCAGTAGGGAGTGCACTTGACACTACTAATTTAGCTGATATTTTGGAAAGGGTTTTGGACAAGGGTATTGTTATCGCTGGCGACATCAAGATTCAGATTGCCGATATTGACCTGTTAAATATAAAAATCCGTCTTCTTATCGCTTCGGTTGATAAAGCAATGGAAATGGGCATAAACTGGTGGCAACAGGATTCTTATCTATCTTCAAAAGCAAAAGAAACAGAAATTGAAAAAGAAAATGAAGCACTGAAGAACAGATTGGAAAGATTGGAAGCAAAGATAAAATAATAATATCTGTTTATAATATTGGTTTGAGATAATTGAAGATTTTATGAGAGAGAATCCCGTTGGTCCCGATATATCGGGATTATTTAACGGGATTTTTTTATTATGAGTATAACAGCAACAGAACTTGAAATATTAAAGATAATGAAGCAAAAGAATGATTTGATGTCAATAAAGGAAATTAGTAGTAAAGCAGGATTTGAGATTGGTTATACATATCTGCTCTGTAAATCTTTAGAAAAACAGGATTGCATCGGATTCTTTTCGCATTCATCCTGCAGAATTACTGCAAAAGGGAAATATATGATAAAGTAAAAAACTTTACATATTTTGTAATGGCTTCAATCATTGCAATACTTCCTGCCACCAAGACACGAAGCCACAAAGGAATAAATAAAGATTATTTAAAGCAATAAAATAACTTTGTGTCTTGGTGCCTTTGTGGCGAAAAATAATAGCATGAATGCTTCCATTACAAAGCTTTACATATTTAAGGAATTTAGATATTCTATCTATCATAATTATAAAAGAAAAAAAGGATTCTGCAAAATAGGGTGTTTTTTACCTCAATCCTCTCCTTTTAGGCTGTTCATTACACACAAATATGGAGTTTGTAAAAGAAGCCCACAAATTTATTTGTGGGTAAAGAATGAAACCGAGTTTTTTAACCGTTTTAACGGTTTCAAAACCATTAAAATGGTTAAATGGTTGTGTATTTCAATTTTCCCACGATTAAAATCGTGGGCTTCTAAATACCCTATTTTGTAGAACTCATAAAAAAATTTAAAAGGAGAATAAGCTATGACTGAGAAAAAAGAAAAAAAAGATGAAGGATTAGATTTTGATTTCGGTTTAGGGAAGCTCAATTTGGGTGGATTGTTCAAAGGGATAGAGAAATTGGTTGACCTTGCTGCAGAGTTAAAAGAGGCAGGTGGCGAAATCAAGAAAGAAGGTGAGATAGATTTGAGCAATGAAAGGTGTATTCGGATTTTCTGTTAAATCTGCAGTTGGTGGCAAACCTGTTGTAGAGCCTTTTGGAAATATCAAAAGGACGCCAAAAGGACCTACCATTAAAAAAGAGAGAGAACCTATCACAGATATTTTTGATGAAGAAGACGAAATTATAGTAATGGCAGAAATGCCAGGCATCAATGCTGATAATATAAAACTGGACTTGAAAGAAGATATCCTTGATATCTCTGCTCAGAACGAAGATAGAGAATATCATAAAGAGGTTCTTCTACCAGCCAAAATTCAAGCAGAAACATTACAATCTTCATATAAAAATGGCATCCTGGAAATCAAAATGAAAAAATAGGGTCTGATAAATCTCTTAATCCGTCAAAAAAAAATTCTTAGGCGCTTACGGAATTAACTTACCAACAAGTTGTCGTGAAATTATAGATCTGTTTTCTGCTCGTTCCCAAATTGTATTTGGGAATGCAATTTTTCGTAAAAGTTTTACTTTGATTCCATTTAGGGAGATGAGATAAAATTAATTTGAAATATAATTTCTTTAACAATTATGTTCCCAAATGCAATTTGGGAACGAGAAGGAAGGACTCATTAAAACTGATCCTTTTTGGTGGAAAGGGTGGTGTCGGAAAAACAACCTGTGCCACCAGCACAGCTCTTTATCTCGCAAAAGATTATGAAACTCTTCTAATCTCAACCGATCCTGCTCATTCCCTTTATGACAGCCTGGGTATTCAAACAAAAACTGAAAATGAGATCCACCCGATTTATAGCTTGATACCTGAGGATTTCAAAAAATATGAAGAATTAAAAAATCTGAGTATTTATGAAATTTCTGCTGAAAAATCTCTGAAACAATTTAAAATTGAATATGAAGATGAAATCAAGAAAATTCTGGATACCTCTTCCTATTTAGATAATGAAGACATTGATTCAGTATTTACCCTGCCTATCCCGGGTATAGATGAAGTAATGGGTTTCAAAATAATAGTTGATTTGATAGAAGAAGCAAAGTTTGATAAATATATCGTCGATACAGCGCCAACAGGTCATGCTTTGCGATTGCTTTCATTACCACAACTGCTGGATGATTGGATAAAAGTCCTGGCAAAAATGAGATGGAAATACAGGTATATGGTTACAAGTTTTTCCGGAAAATACAAGCCGGATGAAGGTGATGATTTTCTTTTGATTATGAAAAAAACCGTTAAAAGAATTGAATCTATTCTCAAAAATAGTGATCTGTGTGAGTTCATTGCAGTAACAATTCCGGAATATATGGCAATTATGGAAACAGACCAATTGATAAAAAGTCTAGGAAAATATGGTATTAAAGTAAAGCAATTAATTATTAATAATGTTATGGAATCAGAAGATTGTTCATTTTGCAGACAAAGAAAAGAAGCTCAAAAAAAGTATATCAAACAGATATTGGAAAAGTTTGATACCTTACAAATTACAGAGATTCCTCTTCAACCAGAAGAAGTAAAAGGTTTAGATGCAATTCATAATTTTAAGAATTTGTTATTCAAATGAAACATATACTCATCTTATGGAGTCGGCAAGTCCCTTGCCGATATAGAACAGGCAAATCTCTTGCCCAATTCTAATTCATATTGAATGAGATTTATAGTTTTAAACTATGGATAAAGTTTTGGAAGCTCTTTTAAGAATTGAGTGGGTAAGTTAAAAATAATATCCAATATCCAACACGGAATATCCAATCCCAGTGAAATAAATAAAGAAAAGATTTCACGGGACAGGTGATGAAGGAAAAATCAAAATGAGTGAAAAAGAAAAGAAGTTTAATTTGCAGGAACGTCTTATTGATTATGCGGTTAGAATTATTAAAGTTTCTGAACAACTACCTGAAACAAAATCAGGTAAACATATTTCTTCTCAAATGTTAAGAAGCGGTACATCTCCTGCTCCAAATTACGGAGAAGCTCAAAGTGCTGAAACAATCTGAAACCTTGCGAATGGTCTTGATCTTCGCAATGGTTGTGAACGGATTACCATTGCGGAGGTTTTCAACCATCCGCAAGGTAATCGAAGTGTGGTTGAAAATAATAGTACGAGCAAAATTAATTCAACCTTCAAAAAAATTGTCCCCTTTATTACAGGAGACAGATGAGTTGATTTCAATACTTTTCAAGAGTATTGATACAGCGAAAAAGAAAAAGGAGCGATAGCGACAAAAATACTTCCGTCTTCGCTGAGCTACGCTGTGATAAATGGATATTGGATATTCCGTGTTGGTTATTGGATATTCAGATTATTTATGTTTAGTATATCGACCCAATAAAAATTAGAAGAAGCCATTTTAGAAGGAGTATTAATCAATTATGGAAAAAGAGATTAGTACATTAATTTTAAAAGTAACCGAAGCCTTATCAAAGGATGTCGGCAGAGCTATAGCAAGGATTGACCCTGAAGATATGAAATCAGTCGGATTGGATGTAGGTGATATTATTCAAGTTGAAGGTAAAAGAAAAACCCCTGCTAAAATAATGCCCTGTTATGCAGATGTCAGAGGTAAAAAGATAATCCAGATCGATGGTATAACCAGAGAAAATGCTCAAATCGGTTTGGATGAAAAAGTCAAAATTCAAAAAATAGAATATAAATCTGCCAGCAGAATCAGATTGCTTCCATTAACTATTTCAGGAATATTTCAAAGAACAAAAGATACAAGATATATCGGTTCGCTAATTGAAGGTCTTCCCGTTTCTGCAGGTGACAGGGTCAGAGCAACTCTTTTTGGTTCAAGGTCAAGTGATTATAAGATTGTTGATACTTCACCGGATGGTGTTGTTTTAATCGATTCGCAAACTATGATCAGGATGGAAACAAAGAAAGCTGGAGTAACAACACCAACTAAAATATCCTATGAAGATATCGGTGGTCTTGGTAATCAAATCCAGAGAATTCGGGAGATGATAGAATTGCCTTTAAGGTATCCTCAAATATTTGAAAGATTAGGAATTGACCCACCAAAAGGTGTCTTCCTTTACGGACCTCCTGGAACGGGAAAGACTTTAATTGCTCGTGCTGTTGCCAATGAAACCGATGCATATTTTTCACATATATCAGGTCCCGAGATAATGGGTAAATTTTACGGTGAAAGTGAGGCTCGTTTGAGAAAAATTTTTGAAGATGCTCAAGCTCATGCACCTGCAATTATTTTCATCGATGAGATCGATGCCATCGCTCCCAAAAGAGAAGAAATGGGCGGAGAAAAACAGGTTGAAAGAAGGGTTGTTGCTCAACTTCTATCTCTCCTGGATGGACTGGAATCAAGAGGACATGTGATTGTTATCGGAGCTACAAATATTCCAAACTCTATTGACCCGGCATTAAGAAGACCAGGCAGATTTGATAGAGAAATATCTATCCCTATCCCGGATAAAAATGGCAGGTTAGAAATTCTTCAAATTCATACAAGAGGAATGCCTTTAGCTGATGATGTCAGCCCCATTAGATACGGAAAGTTATCTAACAGGGTAGATATAAATAAATTAGCTGAAATCACACACGGTTTTGTGGGTGCAGATTTAGAAGCTCTGGCAAGAGAATCTGCAATGGTAGCACTAAGAAAAATTCTTCCTCATATTGACTATGAAATGGCGGATATTCCTTATGATACTTTAATGAAATTACAGGTAACAATGGATAACTTTTTTGAAGCAATGAAAGAGGTTGAACCTTCTGCAATTAGAGAAGTTTTTGTGGAAGTGCCGGATGTTAGATGGGATGATGTCGGTGGTCTTGAAAACATAAAACA
>Ga0315541_1002519_pt1 | contig 15224 bp, 16 predicted proteins | sample SalMarSW160190MG_FD_203095 | JGI IMG/M metagenome (GOLD analysis project Ga0315541, IMG submission 203095) | Salt marsh sediment microbial communities from the Plum Island Ecosystem LTER, Massachusetts, United States - Salt Marsh Sediment SW1601-190 ...
CCGGTTTTCAGTTTCTCCGCAACCGGGCTTGATGGACAATCCAGGACCATGTAATCGGTTAGATACTCCGGATAAAGGGCACGCATGTCCGGTGCGATATAGTTCCGATACCGTGGAAACCGTTGACCCTTTGACTCATTGGCATACATCTTCAGTGACAGTCCAATCTGCTTGAGGTTGTTCGCGCACGAGGCGCGCCTGGCGGCTTCGCGTGCCCTCGCGAGCGCCGGCAGGAGTATCGCTGCCAGGATGCCGATAATTGCGATCACCACCAGCAGCTCAATCAGCGTAAATCCGTGTCTCTCTTGCGCGGTCATTTTGTTATCCTCCTTTCGGAATGAAGCGCTCCCCATACCTTGGGCAGGAAGTGGTGTAGGTTTTAAGGTAGTGGTGTCTGCCTTCACCACTCTACCTCATATTCAGCAGAAAGGCCGTCAGGAACATCGACATCTTGGACTTAAGCGCCTGCCAACTCCGACATCTTGAGTATGGGCATGAACAGCGCAATGACGATACTGCCCACGACGATACCCATCAGTGCGATCAGAAGGGGCTCGATCATGCTCGTTAGCCCGTCCACGGCAGCTTCCACTTCCGAGTCATAGAAGTCCGAGATTTTTAATAACATGCTCTCGAGGGCGCCGGTTTTTTCGCCCACGCTGATCATGCGCGTCACCATGGCCGGGAACTCCCCGGAGTGTGCCAAAGGCTCGGCGAGCGTTTCACCATTGCGCACGCTGTCCGCGGCTTCACGCACGACCTTGGCGAACACCTCGTTGCCTGAGGTGCGCTCGACGATCTCCATTGCCTGGAGAATCGGTACGCCGCTGCGCGTCAACGTGCTCAACGTCCGCGTGAAACGGCTGACGGCCACCTTGCGCAACAGTTTGCCGAAAATGGGCAGGCGCAGCTTCAACGCGTCGAACTGGTACCGGCCCACCGGCGTACGGGAATACATCCGCAGGGCAACAAACGCCGCAATCAGCACCCCGAGAACGACGAACGCCTTAGGACTCCGCAGCGTCCTACTGACATTGAGCAGGATTTGGGTCGGCAAAGGCAGTTTTGCACCGGCGCCTTCGAACATTGTGGCGAACTGCGGCACGACAAAGATGACCAGCCCCCCGGCGATCAGCAGGATCATGCTGAAGGCAATCATGGGATACATCATGGCAGACTTAATTCGCCGTTTGAGGTCCTCGGTCTTTTCGATATAGTCCGCCAGTTGCAACAGCACGCCGTCCAGGTCGCCGCCCGCCTCACCCGCCCGCACCATGCTGACGAACAGGTCCGGGAACGAGCGCGGGAACTTCTTCAACGCTTCCGAGAACGTTTCCCCCGTTTCCACCTGCGCACCGATGTCCTTAATGACAAGGGCGAATTTCTCGTCCTCGGTTTGTTCCGCGAGGATGTCCAGGCCCTGCAGCAAAGGAAGACCCGCGTTCACGATGGTTGAAAGCTGGCGCGTGAAAACGAGCAGGTCCACGCTCCTAACCTTTGTCCTGGCACTCGGGCCGCCTTTGACCCCGGACTGCACCTTCACGCTCTGGACTTTGTACCCGCGTCGTTGAAGCGACTTCGTCGCCGTCTGGCGGCTGTCGGCGTTCATGGTGCCTGTTTGTCTCTTCCCGCTTCGGTCTTGTGCAACATAAGTGAAGGTTGGCATGGTCCGCTTCCTCCTAATCAAATCTCTTGGCTGAAATTATAAGCGCACTCTTGAAATATCGCAAGCATTCTTTGAAAGAATGTCAAGCCTCCAAGATGTCGCTGAACTTACCCTCCTTTGCCCAACAAATGCCTGAGAGCGCCTTGAATCTACGCGTATTTGAAAGAATAGCCTGCATTCGCGAGCTTTCGGGGTTCCACCCGCTGGCTGGCCAGCAGCAATGCGTCGGCCATCTCCCCCAAGGCCATCCTCACCACGAAGCGTGGCATGTGGAAAAGGGTGGGGCGCCCCAGGACCTCGCCCAGGGTCTTGGTAAAGGTGTAGTTCGTGACCGGGTGTGGGGCGACGACGTTGACGGGCCCCTCGAGCGATTCTGTGGCCAGGGCATGGTCGATGGCGCCAATCGCATCGTCCAGCGCCACCCAGCTCACGAACTGCCGGCCATTCCCGATGATCCCTCCGAGGCCTAGCTTGAACACCGGCAACATCCCCGCGAGTACACCAGCCCCCATTCCCAATACTGCGCCAAAACGCACGTTCACGACCCGCGCACCGGCTCCCGCCGCAGGCGCCGTGGCCGCTTCCCAGGCTCGGCAGACCTCGGCGAGAAAGTCGTTGCCTGAAGGGCTCCCTTCGTCCAGAAATTCCTCGCCTCGGTTTCCGTAGTAGCCGATTGCCGACGCACACACCAAGACCCCAGGCGGCGGTTTCAGCCGCGCCAGGCTCTCGCACAGCAACCGGGTGCTCGCGACGCGGCTGTCGCGGATGCGCGCCTTCTTCGCACGGGTCCAGCGGCCCTGGGCGATACTTTCGCCCGAGAGGTGCACCGCAGCCTCTAGACCCTCCAGGCCCGCGGCGTCGATAACGCCTAACGCAGGGTCCCAAAACACGGCCGCTTCCGACGAGACCGGCGCGGTTCGAACCAGGAGGACTATTTCATGGCCCTGTTCCTTGAGAAAGTCCACCAGGGCTGAGCCGATAAACCCCGTTGACCCGCTCACAAGGACTTTCATGACCTTTCTCCCTATTATTGGCCGATGGGTACAGAGTTGCACAGGTTCTAGGGCAAGTTCAATGAACTAATCTCCGGTGGAATACATTGCACGGCACGGTGGTTGAACTGTCCGCAGGGCTGGCGTATGCTCTTGCGAAACTGCATAGTGGCGGCTGATAGGGCGCCCCTACGATGCGAGGCGGCAAAGGAAAGGGGGCTGTCCCTGTTTTCTTTTGCGGTGAGGATTCTGTTGTATGGCATGTGAAGCGACGGCCTATGCGCGGGCGGGGCTGGTTGGGAACCCATCTGACGGCTATTTCGGCAAGACCATCAGCATTTCGGTGCGGAATTTTGCCGCCAAAGCCAGCCTATACGAAAGCGCAGAGCTCGAGATCGTCCCGAGCTTCCGGGACCGGTCGAGGTATCCCAGCGTGCGCGACCTCGTCGAGGATGTCAAGGCCCACGGTTACTATGGGGGCATTCGCCTCATGAAAGCGGCCATTCGCAGGTTCGTCGACTACTGCGACGGACATGGCATCACTCTGCCCGACAAGAATTTCTCCATCCGCTACCGCTCGACGATCCCGAGGCACCTGGGCCTGGCCGGCTCGAGCGCGTTGGTCACCGCGACCCTGCGCTGTCTCATGGAGTTCTACAAGGTCGAGATTCCCAAGCCCATTCAACCCAACGTCATTCTCAGCGTCGAGAATCAGGAGCTAAAGATCGCCGCCGGGCTCCAGGACCGTGTCATCCAGGTTTACGAAGGCTGCGTCTTCATGAACTTCGACAAAGCCTTGATGCAATCGCGAGGCTGCGGTGACTATGAGAAGCTTGATCCGGGCCTGTTGCCAAAGCTCTTCATCGCATATCGCACCGACCTTGCCGAGGGCTCTGAGACATTCCACAACACCATTCGCGACCGCTGGCTCGCGGGCGAGCCGGAGGTCGTTCGAGCCATGGAGGATTTCGCCGGCTATGCCCAAAGCGTCCGGGACCTGCTCAGGGACGGCCGCGGTCACGAAATCGGTCCTTGGCTCAACAAGAACTTTGACCGCCGCAAGTCCATCTATAACCTTGACCCGAAGAACGTCGAGATGATTGAGCGGGCCCGGTCCGTCGGCGCGCCCTGCAAGTTCACGGGGTCCGGCGGAGCGATCATCGGCACCTACGACGACGAAGCTATGTTCCAACGCATCGAAGGGGCCTTCGAGGGGAGCCGTGCCGAGGTTATCAAACCGATAATTACCGAGTAATCCGGCGCGAGGTCGGTGCAGGTGTAAACACGGAACTGCCGAACGTAACAATGGCCACCTTATATTTGATCGCAACGCCTATAGGTAACCTCGAGGATATCACCTTCCGGGCCGTGCGGGTCTTGGGCGAGGTGGAGGCGCTGGCCTGCGAAGACACGCGGTTCACACGGCGCATCTTCGAGCGCCATCAGGTTCCCAGGCCGAGAATCGTCTTCTCCTATCACGAACACAACGAGGACCGGGCCGGCCAACGTATTCTCGCCCTGCTCGGCCAAGGCCGGTCCGTGGCCCTGTGCTCCGACGGCGGCTATCCGGGCATCAGCGATCCGGGTTACCGGATCATATCGGCGTGCATCGAGCGTGGGTTTCGCGTCGAAGTCATCCCTGGCGCCAGTGCCGTGCCCACCGCCCTGGTGGCCTCGGGCCTGGCCACATCGAGCTACACGTTCAAGGGCTTTGCCCCCAAAAAGACCGGCCCGCGAAGGCGCTTCCTGGAAATGGACCGCCATTTGCCCCACACATTGGTCGTATTTGAGTCGCCATACCGGCTCGGGAAATTCCTGGCCGATGCCCTCGAGGTACTGGGCAATCGACTCGCGGCGGTCTGCATCGAACTGACCAAGAAGTTTGAGAAGGTCCATCGCGGCTACCTCGAGGACTTGGCCGCGCAATTCCGCGACACCGAGATTAAAGGCGAGGTGACGGTGGTCATTGCGGGCAATAATCCCAAGTTCCTGAAGCAGGACCAAGTCGAGGACTGCCAATGAAGACCCTTCCGACGCGACATGGCGGCGTCCATCGGACCGCTTGCTCCTAAATACATGTTTCGCACAGTAGGTGCGGTGTATACGTTGGCTCTATGGTTTTAATCGTTTCGGGGTTGCCAACTGGACTACTAACGTGGTAAAATAAAGCGAGTTAGGAGACTCCTTTTTTCCCACGGGAAAGTGGCTGCGCGTTCAACACGAGGGAGGAATCAGCATGGCTGGGAAGTTGACCTTTGCTATTAACACTAAAAGTCCGATCGCTGTATATGTCCAGATCGAGAACCAGGTCCAGTTCGCCATCGCTTCCGGTCGACTCAAGGCAAGGGATAGCCTGCCCTCTGTCCGGGAGATGTCAACCGTGCTCGGCATTAATCCCAACACGGTGACCAAGTCCTACCGCGACCTCGAGCTGATGCAGCTCGTCCAAACACGTCGGGGCGTCGGTGTCACCGTCACCGACAAAGCACCCGGCCTCTGCCGAACCAACGCCCGGGCCATGGTGACGGCGCATTTGATGGACGCCGTTGCCGAATGCGTCGCCAGCGGCTTGCCGCGCGAAGAAATCAGCAAGATCGTGGATGAAGCGATTGATTCGGGCACCCTGCCTTACCAGGCGTAGCCGATCTGATGGCGCAATTAATCAGCGATAAGCCTCAGTCTGGCCAGCCTTCTTTACCGATAAGCGGTACGAACACGCAGCGGATGTCCTCGGACTCTTCAAATCCTTGGGGCGTGTGCACCACCTTGGTCAGCGTCTGAACTTCGCGGCCGCCCATGGGGCACACGAGCCGGCCTCCAACGGCCATCTGGTCGCGCAACGAGGAGGGGATGCGCGGTGCAGCCGCTGTTACCAGGATGGCGTTAAACGGTGCGTGCTCCGGACAGCCCAGCGTGCCGTCCCCAGCCAGCACAACCACGTTGTCGTACCCGAGTTCCTCGAGCCGTTCGCGCGCGCGATCAGCCAGGGGTTCATGGCGCTCGATGGTCACCACCTCCTTGGCTAACTCGGCCAAGATCGCCGTTTGATACGCAGACCCGGTACCGATTTCCAACACCCGGTCCTCCGGCGTCAACTCAAGCAATTCGGTCATCAGGGCTACCATGTACGGCTGGGAAATGGTTTGCCCGCAGCCAATTTGCACCGGGTGATCCACATAGGCCTGGTGGCGGTATTCTGGTAGCACAAAACGGTGCCGGGGCACGCGCCGCATGACCTCGAGCAGGCGGGGCTCCTTCACACCCCGGGCGACAATCTGCCCGCTTACCATACGATCGCGTTCCCTGTCGAAGTCGCCGTGTTCAGCACTCATACCGCAGGCAGCCCCCCAGTTTACGTTGCCCCCTATTGGCCGAACTGCACGCTCAGCAGCAAGTTCCACGAAAGGAGCCTGACCAGCCATACCAGGAACAACGCCGCTATCGGTCCGAAGTCCATTGGCCCCATCGACGGCAACAATCGGCGCATTAGGTCTATCAGCGGGTCAGTCAACCGGGGAATCCAGCGCCAGCGCGGCGCCATCATATCAAACTCGATCCAGGACGCCACCCAGCGCACCAAGATCAGCAGCATGTACAGCGTCAGTAAGTTGCGCGCCGCTCGAATGAAGATATCGTTCACAGACAAAACTCTTTTAATCGCCGATAAACGGGGCCATTCGGGGTTAACCGACTCGAGAATAATGACACATTCTCCACCACGAATTCACCACCAGCGAAATCTGCTTCCTGGGCCAGGCACATCGGTAGGCCGCCAAGTTCGCGTGCGTCCCGGATGCGCGCCACGGTCAAGTGCGGCTGGAACCGCCTCTTCTCGGGTGCAAGCCCCACCCACACCGCGGCTTCCTCGGCAATGGCCTGCGCCTCGGCCAGTCCGCCCTCGAGCGGCCCCACACCCACCCAAATCACACGCGGCCTGCGCAGGTTCGGAAACGCGCCCGTGCGCGCCATCGACAACGTGAATGGTTCCAAATCCTGGTAGGCCACGGCCAGGCGCTCGCCCAGCTTGTTTACGACGCTTTCCGACACATCCCCCAGAAACCGGAGCGTCAGGTGTACGTTCTCAGGCTGCACCCAGGTCGCCTTCGCCCCAGACCGACGCAACCGGTTGCTCAGCGCCCCGAGTGCCTCTTTCACCGCTTTCGGCAGCTCGATCGCAATAAATGTCCGCACGACCCCTCTGAATTAGCTGTCGGTTTCACGTGCGCAAAGACCCTCAAATGCGGCTGGGGGCGCCCTCAAACCCGTTTGAGGGTGTTCTCAGCCTATTGATTGGTGTGTTTTCGTGGCCAATCGGATTACGGTAATGCCGCACCGGCCGTAGCCGTGGTTTACAACCCTTCGGCGCAGACTTCCGGAATGCCGATGTCCGCCACGACCAAGCGGCCGATATAGTTCCGGGCTGTGGGATTTTCAAAACCCTTCTTAGCGAACCCAAAAGTCACGGTCACATCAGCCTTGACGCAACATCCGCAAACCTCACCAGTGTCCGCGTTGAGCCCCGAGGGCAAGTCCACCGCAATCGTCCGCACGGCCGGCCACGCCTCGATGGCTGCACGAGCTGGTCCGTGCACCGTGCCGGTTATCCCTGTTCCCAAGAGCGCGTCCACTAACACGGCGCAATCTTTCAATCCCGCAACGGCCTCCTCCGCCGCGTCCTCCTCGATTACGCTCAGAATCTCGCCGCCCAGATTCTGGTACACCTGCATAAACGTCGCCGCGTCACCCCGAATCTCATCGGGCCTCGCCAGCAGTACTACACGGGTTTCAAATCCTGCCAGTATGGCCAGCCGCGCGACCACGTACCCGTCCCCGCCGTTATTGCCTTTTCCGCAAACCACGCCGACCGGTCCTCGATCGATCTCGCGGAATACCGCGCCCCCGGCACTATTCATCAACACTGCGCCGGGAATGCCGATATCTTCAATACATCGCCTGTCAGCCTCGCGCATCTGCGCCGCTGTCAGCGTTCTCATCAAAGCCACCCCTCACGGTCATTCTAAGAGCAGTGAAAAACCTCGATTTCACAAGGGTTTACGGTGTTTCGAGACCTTTCGCGTCGCTCAGGATGATAGTAAAAGAACCCTTGTCCCAATCCGTTGGCCTTTCCGCAGCAGAAACTATCTAATACCTGACACGGACGCGGTAAGTCACCACCGCTTCGCCGTCCTGGGCCACGGGGACGGAGAACACGGCCGTGCGCGCATCTTTTTTCACGAAGTCGTGGGACTTGCTCAGGATCTTCCAATCGCCCGTCATCGGTTCGACGATATCCACGGTAATGTCGTTTTCTTTGTGGTTGCGGATTTTGATCTCGAAGGCCGATTCGTGCACCTTTTCCGCGACACGCTCGTAATCGGTCTGCACGCGCTCGCCGACCACATCGAACGCGTTGCCCATCCGCAGCCTCACATCCTCGTCCTTGGGCGTATGCTTGATGCGATCCTCGCCCGCGAACTGCCGCATCCCCTCGCTGTCCTCCTGGTAAATCCGCATCACGCCCGCCGGCAGGGGAATGCCCAATTGATTCTCCTTCTTGTTAGTGAATTTGAGAAACACTGCCACTTTCTGGTCCTTCAGGGGTGGCACGGGTCCGCTATAGAACGATTCGTTGCCGCGAAACTCGTATACCTTCTTCGCGCGAATTCCCGCAGCGCTGAGCAGGTTCACCTGTTTGGATTGGTTCTCTTTGATCGTGGTCCGGCGCGGGAGTGTGTACAGATGATATTCCGCAAACGTTTCCTCGCGCATCGGAGCGACCTTGGCCGCGAGCATCCGCCCGCCGCGGCCATAGGCTTCTCTGACGGCCGGTTGCGCGATGTGTACCTCGCCCGCGACCACTTTCAACCGCGTATTGGTATACGTCGCGCCTGATTGATTCTTGAGGGTCACCCAGCCCGTCAGGTCCATCGTGGTCTCGTCGCGGTCCAGCGTGATCACGTAATCCGCACGCCAGTCGATGCCGCCGGTCAGGTATGTCACCTCGATCTCATGGTCCGTGCCATCATTGTCCAGGAGCCAGATCAGCGACGGCTTCGCGATCAGGTTCTCGGGGATTTCCGGCAGCACCACGTGGCCCGGATGTCCAAGGTAGATTTCATCGCCCACCTGGTAGATCGGGCCCTCATTGATGCTCAACAGTTGCGCCTCGACCTCGGTGAACCCGATCTCCGTGCTGAAATTCACCAGCCGCACCGGTTTCCCAACGTATTTCTCCATCAACTTTGACGGGCTCATCAGGTCATACTCATAGTTCTGTTCCAGGATATGCAGCTTTCCCGGCTCCGAAATTGACTCCAGGCTCACCGTTTCCGGCCGGATTTGTTGTGCGACATCCGCAAACTGCAACGAAACATGGCCCGGATACAGCTCGACCTTGCGCCGGTCCCGCACGAGCGCCAGGTTGTTATTATACACGGTCACGGCAAGGTCTGTTTGGTTCTCGAGGGTCGTCTCGGCCCCCTCGAACGCGCCTTTGAGCGGATCCACGAGCTTCACGTCGAGTCGGCGCTGTATAACCGGACCAGCCTCGACATTCTGCAGCTCGGCCTGGCTCGCAATGGCAACGAGCACTGTCAATAGAATCATCAAGCTCCATTTTCTCATCGTTCCTCTCCTTCAGTGCATGGGCGGTACGCCGACGCTCCACCTTCGCGCACTCAGCACTTCGCGCCTCGCACTTAGTACTGCTCAACACAAATAAGGCCACAAATCGGGTTCAGCGGCTTGCGGGAGGCAACCACCGCCCCCGTCATTGCGAGCGACCGCAGGGAGCGCGGCAATCTCCTTAAGTGCAAGGACTTGGCCGGAGCGAGATTGCCGCGTCGCTTCGCTCCTCGCAATGACGTGCTGGGGATATACTCCGCCCCATTGTGTGATCTTAATTGTGTTGAGCGGTACTTAGTTAATAGTTGCCGGTTGAAAAACCGGCCACCAGCAGTGGACTGCCAGCAACTCATCTTGCGTTGTTCCGAGAGGTTGTGCTACGATTCGGGCAGGATTTGCAGGGCTGTCGTAGCTGTTTAGCGAAGGGTATTGCCGTGAGAAAACCGCTTGTCGCTGGAAATTGGAAGATGAATCTGCGGGTCGGCGACGCCGTCGGCCTGGTCAATGCCATCAAGCCGCTCGCTCGGGACGTCTCGACCGTTGATGTGGTGGTTTGCCCGACTTTTGCGGCGCTGTATGCCGTCGGTGAAGCCCTCAGGGGGTCAAACGTCGAGATGGGCGGCCAGAACTGTTACACCAAGGAAAGCGGCGCCTATACGGGTGAAATTTCACCGCAGATGCTGCTGGACGTGGGATGCACGTGGACCATTGTCGGCCATAGCGAACGTCGCCAGTATTTCAAGGAATCCGACGCCTTCTTGAACGAGAAGGTTAAGTTCGCCCTGGCTGCTGGGTTGAAGGTTATGTTCTGCGTCGGCGAGAGCCTTGAGGAGCGTGAAGGCGGCAGGATGAACGACGTGTTGAGGCGCCAAGTCGCTGATGGCCTCGTCAACCTGGCTGGAACCGATTTCGACAAGCTCGCCATCGCATATGAACCCGTCTGGGCCATCGGCACTGGTGTTACTGCAACCCCGGAGCAGGCCGAGGAGGCCCACGCGTTTGTGCGGGGGCTTGTGGCCGAGGAGTTCGGGGAAGCCGTTGCGGAGCAAGTCCGAATTCAATACGGCGGCAGCGTTAAACCGGATAACGCGGCCGAGTTGATGGCCAAACCCGATGTGGACGGCGCGCTGGTCGGGGGCGCCTCGCTCAAGGCCGATAGTTTCGCCGCCATCGTCAAGGCGGCGGTTTAGTCAAACAGCATAAGGAAAACAGTTGGTATGTGGGAATTCATCTGGCGTTGGGAAACGTTGTGGTGGCTGATGTTGATCCTCTACGTGCCCAGTTGCGCCGGCCTCATCGTGATTGTCCTGTTGCAAAAGGGCAAAGGGACCGGCTTCGCCGGCGCATTTGGCATCGGCCCCGGCTCGGACACGGTGTTCGGTCCCCGGGCAAGCCAGAGTCTGCCCGTTCGGCTGACCCACGTCATGGCCGCCGTGTTCATGATCCTCGCCTTGGCCATGTCCCTGGTATCGGGGCGCCTTGGCAAGGGCATCGCCCCGGACAAGGTCGAAGAGGCCGATGTCCTGGGAGAGATGGGCGTATTAGGAGAAAGCCTCGACGACATGCTCGATGACCTCGGCACGGCCGTCGAGGGTTCCGAGGCTGTCCCGGGGGAAAAAGCGGTGCCCCCGCCACCTGAGGGAGCCGCTGAGCAGGCCGGCGAAGTGACCGTTACCGTACCGCCGGAAGTGCCTCCCACCGAAGGGGCCGCACCTGGGGAAACCACCGAGCCGCCTGGCACGGTGACCGTCACCGTGGCGCCCGAGCCGGTCCCGGCTGAACAACAACCTACACCCGCCGAGCAGCCCGAGGACTCAGCAGGCGGCGCCTGAGCGAACCAGGCGACGCTTCAGGCCCGAAGCGAGTGCTTTGGGCTCACACCTTTGTTGACTATGTGCTATGACGGGTTTGCGAGCGCGATGGAGAAAATCGCGCAAAGACGCCAAGACATCAATAGATCGGGGAACTTCGCGAGCTTTGCGCCTTTGCGTGAGACTCTTTGCCGTCGTTCTCAAGCACCGGGTGCGGAAAATGGAGGCCTCCTGCGCCGTGCTATGGTAATCTCAGAGGACGTTACATCAGATCAATTCGGCCGACGAGAAATCGACTGTGGATAAGATTCGGATACAGGGCGGCACGCCGTTGCGAGGTAGCGTGCCCGTGCGCGGTGCGAAGAACTCGGCCCTGCCCCTGATGGCGGCGACCATCTTGGCCGAGGAACCGTGCGTGCTGCACAATGTCCCTTGCCTGGCCGACGTCTATTCGATGGAAAAGCTCCTGTCATCTATGGGCGTCACCAGCAAGTTTGTGCAGCACACGGCGACGCTCGACGCATCCACGATTACTTCCCAGAAGGCTCATTACGACCTGGTGCGGAAGATGCGGGCGACTTTTTTCGTGCTGGGGCCGTTGCTGGGGCGGTTTGGCCGCGCGCACGTGTCGCTGCCGGGTGGTTGCGCCATCGGCACCCGTCCGGTCGACATTCACCTCAAAGGACTTGAAGCACTTGGGGCCCGAATTGCCATCGAGGACGGCTATGTTATAGCCGAAGGACGGCTCAAAGGTGCGAATGTCCACCTCAAGTTCCCGAGCGTCGGCGCGACGGAGAACCTCATGATGGCGGCGTGCCGGGCCGAAGGGGTCACACGTCTGGGCAATGCGGCCCGTGAGCCCGAGATCGTAGACCTGGCCCGGTTTCTCAACGCGCTGGGCGCGCGTATCTCCGGCGCGGGCGCGGACCAGATCACAATTACCGGCGTGGGCGCGCTGGGCGGCGCCGAACACACCGTGATCCCGGACCGTATCGAGGCGGGCTCATTTCTTCTTGCCGGTGTGGCCACGCACGGCGATGTGATTGTGGAAAACGCCGACGCGACCCACTTGCCAAACTTCCTCGAGAAACTCGAGGCCGCCGGCGCCGAGGTCGAAGTGCACGGCGCTCGAATTCGGGCTTCCGCGCCCAACGCGCTGCGTGCCGTGGATGTCGCGACCGGGCCGTTTCCAAGGTTTCCCACGGACCTTCAGGCCCAGATGATGGCCCTGCTTTGCCTGGCCGAAGGCGTCAGCGTTATCAAGGAAACCGTCTTCGAAAACCGGTTCATGCAAGTGGCGGAACTCAAACGCATGGGCGCTGACATTCACCTGGACGGCAACGCGGCCATCGTCCGCGGCGTCTCCCATCTGAGCGGCGCGCCCGTCATGGCATCGGACCTGCGAGCAAGCGCTGCCCTCATCATCGCCGGACTCGCCGCCGAAAGGGGCGAGACGGTCATCTCGCGCGTGTACCACCTTGACCGGGGCTACGAACGTATTGAAGAGCGCTTGGCAACTTTGGGCGGCCACATCGAGCGCCTGCACGAATAGCTTGCTTGTCCCAGGGATATTTCACAAAGCGAGGGTTATAGTTATTTGTCTGCAAATAGGTTAAAATTATGAGGGATCGGTTCCATGGCGCGACGGGGTGCTTGTGGAGTAATCGAGTGCCGGGGACACTAGACGTGTCAATCCATACGTGCTCGTGCTCGTCGTTTCGCAACCGGAGGCGCCGGCCCATTCCGGGAGGAGGTCTGAAATGGAAGACAAGCTTCTGCAGCGGATGAAAGCCGACCGGGGATGGCTCGCCGAGCAAATGGCACAGGTCCCTGTGTTCCGGGGATATCTCGAGAATACCACCATCTGGGAAGCTGATAAGATGATTCGCGATGAGATCGCCCGGCGGCTGTCTGAGGCCAAAACACCGGTGAACAAGGCCATCAAGGCGGCGGGCGAAGATGTCCGCGCGGGCGCAGGGCTCGCCGCTCTCGAGCGTTTGCTCAACCTGGTCGACAAGGCCGCCAACAAGGTGCGCTTCGCCGATTACGGTCACAGCGCGATTTCCGCCAAGGTCAAAATACGCCAGCAGGACCTGGCGCGGCTTCTGGCCTACGACCGCTGCATGTTTGAACAGCTTGCCGAGGTCGAGGGCGCCGCCGATGTAGTGCTGGAGATGGGTCCAGACCGGCTCGAGGCCGCGTTGGCGACATTTGAGCGCCAGTTCGATCAACGAAAGAAATGCCTAGGAGAGGTTGCGGGTGGCTGGTCGTCACCTGCCGCTACCTGACCACTAGCAACTGGCAACGACACAAGGAGGGCTGGAAATGGCCGCATTCATCGACAGGGTCAAGTTCGAGGGTAGCCCGCGCGAACTGGTCTGGAAGTTCCCGCAGGACAACTTGTCGACCGCCACCCAAGTGATCGTGAACGAAACCCAGGATGCGGTCATCTTCCGGGAGGGCCGTGGGCTGGACGTGTTCGGGCCTGGACGGCACACGCTGAGCACGGCCAATTTGCCGGGTCTTAGGGAACTGATCGCTCTGCCTTTCGGTGGCCAGACGCCCTTTACGGCCGAGGTCTACTTCGTCAGTAAGAGCACTGTTCCAGACATCAAGTTCGGCACCCGGGCGCCCATCCAGGTGATGGACCCCAGGTTCAACGTGGTCGTTCCTGTGCGCTGCTTCGGCATCTTCGGCATGCGCGTGGCCGATTCCAAGACCTTCGTAACGGTGATCTGCGGCCAAAACCGACTCTACACCACCGAGGACATCAGCACCTACCTGAAGGGAGCGATTACCACCCGGCTCAAGGATTACATCGCCGAGGTGATCATCAAGCAGCGGGTGTCAGTCGTCGAGATCGCCGCCTACCTCGAGGAAGCCTCCGCCGTCGGTAAGGCCCGCACGGCCGAGAATTTCACCAAGTACGGCCTCGAGATCACCGACTTCCTGCTGATGTCCATCGACGTGCCCGAAGATGACGCGACGGTAGTAAAGCTCAAACAGTCGCTCTCGGCGCGCGCGGACATCGACATCATGGGCGAGGACAAGTACCGCATGAAACGCACCTTCGACACGCTCGAGAAGGCCGCCGAGAGTGAGGGCGGCGCCGGGCAGATCATGGGCGCCGGCATGGGGCTGGGCCTCGGCTTCGGCGTAGGCCACATGATGCCCGGGATGCTTGGCGGCGTGATGGGGGGGCAACTCGGCGCGGCCCAGGCCACGGGCGTCTCGATTTGCCCGGCCTGTAAGCACCAGAATGCGCCCGCCGCCAGGTTCTGCGCCGGCTGCGGCAAGCCCCTGAGCGGCGAGACGACGGCCAAGTGCCCCAAATGCGGGGCGGACATCGACCCCAATAGCAAGTTCTGCTCGAGTTGCGGTGCTAAGATCGGGCCGGAGGTATGCCCTGCCTGCCAGGCGATCAGCCCCGCGGGCAGCAAGTTCTGCCCCGACTGCGGCCAGAACCTCGAGGCGCCGCCGGTGCATCCAACTGCGCCGGACCAACCTGGTAATTCGTAACGCGGAGCGGTGTCCTGATGAAGATTGTCGGGTATCTTTTCGCCGGCTTGTTAGTGCTATTAGGCCTCATGTTCTGCGTTGCAGCAGCCAGCAGCGGCATTTGGCCGCGCTGGATTCTTGGCGGCATCCTGACCGGTGCGGGGATAGCCGTGATCTACTTCCTGCGGATGAAAGTGCCAGAGACCAAGGTCACCGTTACCCGAAAGATCGACCTGTCCGGCGACGTGCAACTCGAAGAACTCAACTGTAAGAGCTGCGGCGCGGCCCTCGACGCAAAGAGCGTTTCGGTTCGGGCCGGGGCGATCTTCGTGAAATGCCCTTTCTGCCAATCCGAGTACCAGATCGAGGAGGCACCCAAATGGTAGGCCTGCGTGAGAAGTTCCAACGGCTCTTCGCCGGTGCCGAGGCTGTGCAGCCCGGCATCTATCATTACCGCCGCGAATTGGCCGACCGCTATCTGCGCCTGCACCTGCGCGTGGACCCGGACGGCTCGGGCCTTCTGGCTGTGAACGCGTCCGGTGTGCTGCACCTCAACGCAACCGCCGTGGCGCTCATGAAGCAGGTCCTCGACGGCAAGAGCAGGGATGAGGCGGTGGCGGCGGTGCGTAAGGT
>Ga0315541_1002520_pt1 | contig 15221 bp, 19 predicted proteins | sample SalMarSW160190MG_FD_203095 | JGI IMG/M metagenome (GOLD analysis project Ga0315541, IMG submission 203095) | Salt marsh sediment microbial communities from the Plum Island Ecosystem LTER, Massachusetts, United States - Salt Marsh Sediment SW1601-190 ...
CCACTTCCGCAGAAACGCGCCGACCCGCGTCACCCGGGGGTCACGCGGAATCTTGAAGAGCCTGGCGTCCCCATAAAGGCTCTCGTTCCGGACGGCGTCGAGAAGCTCCTCCGCGTCCTCTCGCATGCTCCGGAATTTCAGGATCCTGAACGTGCGCCCCGCCAACCCCACTCGCTCCTGGCTGAACAGCACCGAGCCCGGCGACGAAAGCCGCACGGCGAGGGCGATCGCGATGAGCAGAGGGCTGAGCACTACCATGACCAGCCCCGCCGCGAGTAGGTCGAAGGCACGCTTCACCAGCAACTGATGGTACCGGAGGTGCGGGGACATCACCTCTGCCACGGGGATGCCGCGGTATGACGTCTGCCTCACCGACGTGACCAGTGGCCTTCCATGGCCCGCCATGGACAGGAGGCGACAGCCGGCAGTGTCCGCCACCTCCACCGTCCGGGCCCAGACGTCACTCGATAGCATGCCGGCCACGACGATCGTCCCAGCACGGGACGCCTGCAGGGCGCTAAAGAGATCGTCCGAGAATGCCGGGTGACCTTCTTCCTTGACCTCGAGCCTACTCCGGATGGAGAACGGGCCGTTTTCGTCGAAGAGCCGGCTCTGGGTGACAAATGCAGAGTCGTCCTCACCCGCCAGAAGAAGGACGCGTTCGCGGAACTCCGGGTCTCTTCGTCTCTGATCCACGGCGACGCTGATCAACGTCCGGGAACCGGCGATAAAGACGGCTAGCGGAATCGAGATGAGCATCCACCGGAGCAACGTGACTCCCGGCGAGCCCATGAACAGGTCGTCCCACAAAACCAGACCCACCCCGAGGGAAACCCCTTGCCAGACTCGAGCCCACGACCGCCACCGATCGCCATAGCTGTACGCGCCCACCGCAGCCAGGCCAATCGCCAGCGCGAAGAGGGGCTGACTCCCGTTCAGCAGGCCCGACGGTACCAACTGCTCCAGGCCGCCCCTTCCCGCCCGAAGCAACCGGAAGAGGACACGGGACACGAAGAGGACGCCAAGGTCACTCGCCAACAGGATGCCCGTGCGCCAGGCAGCCAGCACCCCATGGTGGCGCAGCGTCTTGGAGGCGGCACGTTGGGTCGCGAACCGGAGCTGACTCACCGAGTCCTGAGTTGAATGGGCAAAATGGAACGTGGAGGCGCCAACGGACATGTAGCACCTCGGGCCAACGACGACGGCCCGTGCCGAAGGACCCAGAGTCCACCAAACAACGTGGAGGGCGTGTTAGCGGGACGCAATAACGTCGGGTGGTGTCCCTCCCCGGGGACAGCTCCGTCCCGTCAGTTACACGGCACCGCGAAATGGAGCCACAACGAGCGGAACCCTACCCCGCCGCCGTCAATCCGGCGTCAACGAGGCCTGGATCCGCAAGTCCTACGCCACCTTCCGCACGTTCCCAGAATCCAACTCCACCCCGGCGGCCATGCGGATGGCCGACAGCCGCACCACCACGCGGGTGCGGCCCCGGAGCTCCACCAGCAGGCCCTGCATCCCCCGAAATGGCGCCTCGGTCACCTCCACCGGCGTGCCCGGCTCCCACCAGTCCACCAGTCCACCAGCTCCGGCGCCCCACCCCCGGACCCAGCCCCCAGGGCGAGGCGGCGCACGGCGTCCAGCTCCTCGTCGCGCACCGGCGTGGGGCCCGCGCCGCCCCCCACCACGTCCATCAGCCCCGGCGTGCGCACCACGTCGGCGAAGCGCGGTAGGGCGAAGCGGGCGAACGTGTACCCGGGAAAGAGGGGGAATTCCACCCGCTTCGTCCGGTCCGCCCACTCTCGCTCCCGCTCCACCAGCGGCAGATACGCCTCGAAGCCCGCTCGTTCCAGCAGCCGGCGCACGTGCCCCTCGGCCAGGGCCCGGGTATGGCACGCATACCAGCGCGGCTCGTGGCAGAGCGCCGCTTCGGGGTTGTGCCGCCGGAATCCGTCGACGCGTGATGCACGGGTAGGGCGCTGGGCAGGGCACGGGCAGGGGCAGGGGCCCATGGCCAGTTCAGATCAATTCAGGATGGCATTTCTTGTATTTCTTCCCCGACCCGCATGGGCACGGATCATTCCGCCCTGGCTCACTGGTCGCATGAACCGGCTTCTTGGGCCCCGCGTCCTCGCCCCGGTTGGTGACCAGGGTCCTGGGATCCGGGCTCGCCGACGGTAGCCCGCCCACCCCGCCGACCGCAACCCCGGTGTCCGACCGCGCACTCTTCGCCATCCCCAGCTCGTCCACAGGTCCTGCTGCCTGAGCCGGCTCCGCCTCGGGCACCAGGGAGCGCCCGAGCGGCTGCCGCATCTCTGCGGCCCGAGCGAGCTGGGCTCCGGGCTCGTCCTCCGGCCCCGAGTACTGGAGCCGCTGGGGCGGGGGCCGCCGCACCGGCTGGGGCACGCCCACCTGGGCCCGGAAGAAGTACTGGGCGACGCTCCGGCGCAGGTCACCCATGAGGCTGACGAACATCGTGTAGGCTTCCTGCTTGTACTCGACCAGCGGGTCCTTCTGCCCCCAGCCGCGGAAGCTGATGCTCGCCTTCAGGTGGTCCAGGTCGTACAGGTGGTCCTTCCACTTGTCGTCGATCACCGAGAGCATGATGGAGTTCATCACCGGCTCGGCGTGGGGCCCCAGGCTCTCGATCTTGCGGTGGAACGCGTTCCTCAAGCCCTCGATGACCCACTTCTCGACGTCGTCGCGGTCGTACTCGTGCTCCGGATCGTTGACCTCCGGCAGCTCACTCACCACGACGAACTGGTCGAGGAGGATGCGGCGCCTCAGGCCCGCCAGGTCCCACTTCTCCTGGGGCTGGCCTTCGGGCACGTACTCGTCCAGCGCGGCCCGGGCCGAGGCCTCGATCATCTCCCAGATCTCGCCCTTCAGGTCCTCGCCCCCCTCCAGGGCGAACAGGCGCATGTCGTAGACGACCTCGCGCTGCTGGTTCATCACGTCGTCGCAGTCCAGCAGGCGCTTGCGGGCCTCGAAGTCGTTCATCTCCACCCGCTTCTGGGCGCGTTCGATGGACTTGGTGACCAGGCCGTGGGTGATGACCTCCCCCTCCTGGGCCCCCATGCGGTCCATGACGTTGGCGATGCGCTCGCTCCCGAACAGGCGCATCAGGTCGTCTTCCAGGCTCAGGAAGAACTCCGTCGCGCCGGGGTCGCCCTGGCGCCCGCACCGGCCCCGGAGCTGGCGATCGATGCGCCGGCTCTCGTGGCGCTCCGAGCCCAGGATGTGCAGGCCGCCCACCTCCAGGACCTGGCCGTCGTCGTCCAGCTTGATCTTCTCGGCGCGGATCGGGTCCACGGGGAGCAGGTCCTCGGGGTTCATCCCCTTGGCCTTGGCCCAGCTCACCGTGCGGGCGTCGGTGACCCCCTGCCCCAGTTTGATGTCGGTTCCGCGCCCGGCCATGTTCGTGGTGAACTTCTCGCGCTTGGTGCGGGCGCGGAGGCGCCGTACCGCATGGTACGGCGGTCAGAGAAGCTAACGATCGTGAGTCGTTAAGACACGGGGGCTTCGCGCGCGGTCCGGAAGCCGAAGGCCGATCCTAGCATGGAACTGGCCCACATCGACTCGGATCTTGCGAAATCGAGGTTGGGGGCCACGCCAAGAACGAGGTGGATTGGGATCATGTCCGAAGCCCGTGGTGGCCGGCACCCGGGTCACGGTCGAGTCCATTCTCGAGCGATTGGCGGCCGGGGAGACCATCGAGCAGGTGCTCGACGCCAACCCCCGCCTGACCCGGGAGGCGATCCACGCTGCGTTGGCGTTTGCAGCCGAGGTGCTGAGAGCCGACGTCGTGTACCCCGCACCGCACGAAGCTGCGTGAGACTCCTCTGCGATGAGGCCGTACACCGGCCGAGGGAGGATTCTCAAGGACGGAAACAAACGGTTCATCGGGGTGGACGACCACGCCTCTGGACTTGGCGCTGGTAATGAGAACGCATTACCATTGGGTGGACAACGACGGGAGGTACCATGATTGTCAGCAAGATCACCCAGAAGGCGCAGACCACGATCCCCCGGGGCGTCCGGGATGCACTCGAGGTGGGGGCCGGCGACGAGTTGGCTTACGAAGTACATCCAGGATACGCGATCATCAGGGCGGCTCGACGGGACTCGGAGGAGGATGCGGCCCTCGGTCCCTTCCTCGCCTTCCTCGCGGCCGACATTCGGGCTCGACCGGGCGCGCTGAGTCCGGTGACGCCCGCGCTCGCCGATCGCATCCGGGAAGTTGTCGGCGACGGGGATTTCGATCCCGATGAGCCGATCCGCGGCGACGTAGCGCTGTAGCTCGTGGGCGCCTGGAAAAGCTGCGCCGGCCGTTCTCAAGGTCGGTCGGCTTCGCGGGCCGTGGAGATCAACGGCTGGTCCGTCTTCGCACACCCACTGTGCCTCGACCAGATCGAGCATCTGATCGCCGCCGTGAAGGACGAGGCCGCGAGAGGAAAGAGTGATACGGCCAACATGAAGGTGCTGCGAGCCATTCATCGCCTCGCCTTCGTAGAGATCCCGAAGGACCCCGCCAACCGCCGATTCCGACTCGGCAACACCATCGGCCGGGAGCACCGCCACTGGTTCCGCGCGAAGTTCGGCGCCGGGCGCTTTCGCCTGTTCTTCCGGTTCCAGTCGCAGGCGAAGATCATCGTCCTGGGCTGGGTGAACGATCAGGACACACTCCGAACACGGGGAACAAAGGCAAACGCCTACGCGGTGTTCCAGCGCATGCTCGATTCCGGTAACCCACCCGACTCGTGGCAGCAGTTGCTCGAAGCCGCGACCTCTGAGGAATCGACGCGCCGTCTGCGAGTGGCGGAAGACGAGACGAAGTAGCCTGACTTGGGACCACCTCCGTCCCTCCCGCACCGTGCAGGGCAGCCACGACGCCCGGTCCCTCTTGCCCCGAAATCTCTTGGACCGGCTTGGGCGGTCTCCTCGCTACCTCCCACAGCACTTCTTGTACTTCTTCCCCGACCCACAAGGACACGGATCATTCCGCCCCGGCTCGTTGGCCGCATGCATGGGCTTCTTGGGTCCCGCTTTCTCACCGCGGTTGGTCACCAGCGTCCGCGGGTCGGGCGCGGCCGACGGTAGCCCGCCGACACCCCCGACCGCAACCCTCGGGGCCGACCGGGCGCTCCTCGCCATCCCGAACTCGTCCTTCTGCTCGGGCTGGGCCGGCTCCGGGGCTTCCTGACGCTGCAGCGGCCGGCGCATCTCGGCCGCACGGGCGAGCTGGGCCCCCAGGGCGTCCTCGGGCCCCGAGTACTGGAGCCGTTGGGGCTGGGGCCTCCGCTGCTGCTGGGGCACGCCCACCTGGGCCCGGAAGAAGTACTGGGCCACGCTCCTGCGCAGGTCGCCCATGAGGCTGACGAACATCGTGTAGGCTTCCTGCTTGTACTCCACCAGCGGGTCCTTCTGCCCCCAGCCGCGGAAGCTGATGGACGCCTTCAGGTGGTCCAGGTCGTAGAGGTGGTCCTTCCACTTGTCGTCGATCACCGAGAGCATGATGAAGCTCATCACGGGCTCGGCGTGCGGCCCCAGGCTCTCGATCTTGCGGTGGAACGCGGTCCTCAGGCCCTCGATGATCCAGCGCTCGACGTCGTCGCGCTCGTACTCCTGGTCGGGGTCGTTGGTCTCGGGCAACTCGCTCACCACCACGAACTGGTCGAGGAGGATCCGGCGCCTCAAGCCCGCCAGGTCCCACTTCTCCGGCGTCTGGCCCTCGGGGACGTACTCGTCCAGGGCCTGCCGGGCGGCGGCCTCGATCATCTCCCAGATCTCGCCCTTCAGGTCCTCGCCCCCCTCCAGGGCGAACAGGCGCATGTCGTAGACGACCTCGCGCTGCTGGTTCATCACGTCGTCGTAGTCGAGCAGGCGCTTGCGGGCCTCGAAGTTGTTCATCTCCATGACGTTGGCAATGCGCTCACTCCCGAACAGGCGCATCAGGTCGTCTTCCGCCGAGCCCAGGATGTGCAGGCCGCCCACCTCGAGGACCTGGTCGTTGTCGAGCTTGATCTTCTCGGGCCGCACCGGGTCGACGGGGAGCAGATCTTCGGGCTTCAGCACCTGGTGCGACACCCCCCGCCGATTGCGCATGCGCGCCAAATCGCCATGGAACGGCCCCGGCAGGGGCAGCACCGTTCTCTTGCGGCAAGCTACGGCGGGCATGTGCGGCTGAACCGGCAGGGCGGGAGTGGGGCGGGAGGGGGTCAACACCGAGGAAGGATGGTCAAGGACGGAAACCTAGGGTTGGTCGGCGTGGATGGCTACGCCTACGGCTGCGATCCAAACAGGCAACGCCGTGACGGGGAGGGCGCGCATCGTCCCTGGATGGCTGGACTTGCCTTAGGGCGCCGCCGTGTTGCACAATAATGCAGATGCATTATCCTACCGTGCAGGAGCCATGGTCATGGCCGGACTTGTTACGAGCAAGGTGACGGAGAGGAATCAGACGACTCTTCCGCCGAGCATTCGAGCCGTCCTTGGCATCAAGGCCGGCGAGCGGTTGGGCTACGTGATCCAGGGTACGCGGGTCATTCTCATGAATGCATCCGCCGCCGAGGACGATCCCGTCCTCGATGGCTTCTTGCAGTTCCTGGCCAGGGACATCGAAGCACACCCCGAACACATCGCCCCCATCCCGGCGGAGCTTCTGGCTCAGGCGCAAGCGCTGACGCGTGACGCCGGGCCCATCGACCACGACGCGCCGATCGAGGGAGAGACGGTCCTGTAAGCGGCCGTCGGCATGACACCCCGAAAGGACCGTCGCCAGGGGAGGACGAAGCCTCCGATCACCCCCTCCGACGAGTGGGTGACGCTCAACGGGTGGACGATCCTGGCCCATCCCCTGTTCCTCGATGCGATGGAGCGGCTGGTCGAGGCGTCGCGCAAAGAACAGGCGAAAGGCAACGACGCTCCCCGCCCGAACACGAGGCTCCTGGGCCATATTGTCGATCTCGCCTTTGAGAAGATCCCAGCAGATCCCGGTGGGACCCAATTCCGCCACGGTGGCACGCTCGGCGAAGCGACCCGGCACTGGTTTCGGGCCAAGACGGGGGCCGGCCGGTACCGGCTCTTCTACCGGTTCCACTCTCAGTCCAAGGTGATCGTTCTCTCCTGGATCAACGACGAGCAATCACTGAGGCCATACAGGGCCAAGACCGATGCATACCGCGTGTTTGCAGGCATGGAGGACACTGTTCCGGAACTGAGCGCCGCCACGGCGGATCTTGCGTTCGATGTGGACGCGTACCACATTCCCAATATGGCCCTTGCCCAATCATTCCCGATCATAGGAGTTGTGGAATGCCGTTCCTGACGGTCGACAAACGGGGGAGGAACACCCTACCGGAAGACGTCCGGCACGATCTCGGCATCGGTGAAGAGGAGGGCAGTCTCGTTCTCCTCGAGAAGACGGAGCACGGCACCTACGAGCTGATTCCTGCCGCCCTCGTCCCGAAGGATCAACTCTGGTTCCACCACCCGGACATGGAGCGTCGCGTCGCACAGGCGGAAGCTGACTTCCGCGAGGGGCGCTCCACGACGGTCGGGAGCCCCGAGGGCGCGCAGGCGTTCCTCGACGGACTGAAGACGGACTGACTCCACGTGGCCCGGAAGAAGGACTTTCTCGGAGCGGACTTCTCGAATCGCTTCAGGGAGAGTTACGCCGGGCTGTCGCCCAACCGACAGAAGGGTGCCGACAAAGCGATCCTCGCGCTCATGAAGCAGGAAGGCACGCCGGGGATGCGCGTCAAGCCTATCGCGCCGGAGAAGTACTACAGCGAAGCCCGCATCAACGACGGCGACCGACTGATCCACCGCGTCGAGGGAGGGAGGCTGTGGGTCGTCGATGTCGTGGCCCACGACGACATCGGCCGGTACGGGAAGAAGATGAAGGGCCTCGGTTGGCATCGGCAGTGACATCGCACGCCTGTCGAGCGAGGGGGGAAGCCGCAGCGAGGTCACCGCGGGGGATCTCGGTCAGGTCTTCGCCTCCCCTTTCGATGTACTGCTCGGTGAGGACGACTACCTCGAGCCGGATGTGGTGTTCGTGGGTAGGGACCGCCTGCATCTCTCGAGCGGTACCGCCACCATGGGGTGACCGAGTACTGGGTCGTGGACCCCGAAGCCGGCGTCGTGGAGGTCTGGCATCTGAGCGGCGCTACGGGGCCGATCCAGCTGCAGGACACGGACACTCTGCGCTGGCGCCCAACCGGGGCCGCGGTGAGCATGGAGGTCGAGGTACGGGATATTCTCGGCGGGTGCGCAGCCCCTCGATAACCCAGTAGGCGATCTCCGACTCGGCAACGCCATCGGCCCGGAGCACCGCCATTGGTCCGCGCGACGTCGGCTGCAAGCCTGGCTACCAGCCTCCCGGCTAGGCTCTGACTCGGTGGGGTTCGTCCTCGGGATCGACCTCGAGGCAGAGCGCGATGGCCTCCCGGACCCGCGGTCGTGCCCCATCGAGTCATTCTCGGGCCACCCCCTGGGAGCGAGGGTCCCACAAGAGGACTGCAGGGACTCCCCAGGGTTGCTCCCACCGTGGGAGCAAGGTAGGTTCTTCGGTGAGGATCATCGCCAGACGTACGCTTCGCCGATTCTGTGACGAGCACTCCCGGGGTACGGAGGCGAGGACGCCCCTCGGGGCGTGGTACAGCACGGTAGCCCGCGCCGATTGGGCCACGCCCGCTGACGTACGGGCCACGTATGCCGATGCCAGCATCCTCAAGGGCCGTCGCGTGGTCTTCAACGTGGGTGGCAACCGCTTCCGGGTCGTGGTTCACATCAACTACGCGTATCGAGTGGTGTACATCAGGTTCGTTGGGACGCACGAGGAATACGACAGCATCGACGCGGAGAGCATCTGATGGAGATCACGGTTCGGCCCCTCCACAACGAGCAGGACTATGAGGCCGTCCTTGCCGAGATCGAAGGGCTCATGGACGCTCTCCCCGGAACGCCCGACGGAGACCGCCTTGACGTCCTGGTGACGCTCGTGGACGCCTACGAGGCACGCCACTGGCCGGTGGACGCCCCGAACCCCATCGAGGCGATCCGCATCCGCATGGAGCAGAAGAACCTCCGTGCCCGGGACCTCGAGCCCATGATCGGGTCGAGAGGCCGGGTCTCCGAGATCCTGTCGGGCAAGCGCTCGCTGACCCTTCCCATGATCCGGCGCCTGTCCAAGGGGCTCGATATCGACACCCAGGTGCTGATCCAGGAGATGCCGCCCAAGTCCCCCCGTCGCCGCGCGCGGAGGGCGGAAGGGACAGTGCGATAGAGGCTGTTCCCACGCCCTGGCGGACCCGTCGCTTCTTCGAGGCGCATGCCCCGCACTGCGGGGCCCTCACGTCCAGGTGGCCGATCCGGCCATTTGGAGCGCTCAACTGGTGTGCAATCATCCCCCCAGCGCCAGGGAGGCCGACCGCTCTTCACATGGGAATGTGCCTCTCTTGGTCGCGCCTCTCCCCGGTTGCGCACAACCGTCTATGGTGATTATGATAATTGCAATTATGATAATCATACACACAGTAGAAGGGAACAGGTGACCGGCCGACGTTTCATCGGGCGTGAAGCGGAGCTCGAGGCGCTGCGTCTCGAGCTTGCCCGCCCTCGGCCATCGGTCGCGGTCGTGCTTGGGCGCCGGCGTGTCGGGAAGTCGCGGCTTCTCGTCGAAGCCACCCGAGACCGTCCGACGATCTACTACCAGGCGACCAAGATCGCCGCATCCATGAGCCTGAACCTGTTCAAGCTCGAGGCCGAACGGGTCGTCGGAGGCGATCCGCTCCTGGCTTCCCTCGGGGACTGGCCCGGGGTCCTGGCCTACCTGGAGCATGTCGCCAGTTCCCGGACACTCGGACTCACCGTCGTCCTGGACGAGTTCCCCTACCTCTGCGAGGCGGACGATGCTCTTCCGTCCATCTTCCAGAAGTGCTGCGACGGACTACGCGAGCGCGCCAGTCCCCTCAATCTGATCCTGTGCGGCTCCAGGATCTCGTTCATGGAGGGGTTGCTCGGCGAGAAGAACCCGATGCATGGACGACAGACCTTCGAGCTGAACGTGCGGCCCCTCCCGTTTCGCGACGTCGGCCGGTTCTTTCCCGACTGGACGCCGGAGGAGCGGCTCCGCGCGTACGGCATCTTCGGGGGGATCCCGTACTACCTGAACCTGTGCGACCCCCACGCGACGCTTGCGGCGAACGTCCGAGGCCTGGTTCTCGATACCGGCGCCCCCCTTGCCGACGAACCGAACAACCTGCTCCAGGCGGAGCTGCGTGACGTCACCCGTTACGCAACGATCCTGCGTGCGGTCGCCCAGGGTTGCACCGCCTCGGGAGACATCATCGCACGCGTCCGGGAGATCGAGGACTCCAGCTCCCTGGCGCCCTACATCCGTAAGCTGGAGGAACTTCGCCTGATTCGGATCGTCCGTTCCCTCGACGCCTCGGAGCGCGAGCGCGACCGGCGCTACTATCTGGACGACCCCTTCCTCGCCTTCTGGTACCGCTTCCACCTGCCGAACGCCTCCGCCCTGGCCGCAGGACATGCCGGCAACGTGTGGAGGCACAGGATCGAGCCCAACCTCGATGACTACATGGGCGGCCTCTTCGAATGGATCTGCCGAGCGTATACCCGGCTGTTCGCCCAGGAAGTGCTTCCCGCCGCCGCCCGCGTAGTCGGACAGATCTGGGCCAAGGACCACGACATCGACGTGGCTGGGCGGCTCCTCGATGAGAGGTCCTTCGCGGGCGAATGCAAGTGGTGGAATCGCCCCGTGGGGACGAATGTGCTCACACAGCTGCGGGACGCAGTCGCGCGGACGGCGTATTACGCGGACCGCCTGGACGGGATGCACTACCTCCTCTTCTCGCGCGCGGGCTTCACGGACGCCTTGAGGCAGCGCCGGGAGGAGGATCCTGGTGTCCGCCTCCTGGGGCCGAGCGAGTTGCTCGGAGAATGAAGGGACCCGGCCGGAAGCGTCCTCGCTAACGCCCGCAGCACTTCTTGTACTTCTTCCCACTCCCGCACGGGCACGGATCATTCCGCCCCGGCTCGCTGGCCGCATGCACGGGCTTCTTGGCCACTCCCTCCTCCCCCCGGTTGGTCACCAGGGTCCGGGGAGCGGAGGCGCCGTACCGCATGGAACGGCGGTCAGAGAAACCATACAGTCGTGGGTCGCTACGACAGAGGGGCCACGCCCGCGGCCCGGACGTGGGAGGCCGATCCAAGCATGGAACTGGCCCACAGTGACTCGCATCTTGCGACGTCGGGGTTGGGGACCACGCCAAGAGGCCTGACGACGGTCGGTTGATGTGGAGTCCCGTACGCGCTATGTTGTACGGAGATTCGCCGTACAGGAGAATAGGGATGGACCACAGCAGCGTGAAGGGCAGCAGAACCGGGGATCGCTTGGACTTCCGTCTCGAGCGTGATCACAAGGCGCTCATCGAGAAGGCGGCGGCATACTGCGGTGAGTCCCTGACTGGCTTCGCGGTTTCCACGCTCGTGAGTGAGGCGCGCCGGGTCGTGCGTGAACACGAAACCGTGGTGCTCGCGGCCCCCGACCGGGACCGGCTTCTGGAGCTCCTCGACAGCCCTCCTGCGCCCACGCACGCACTCCGCCGCGCCGCACACCGCCACCGCGACCTGATTACCAGATCCGAGTAGCGCCCCGTGCCGTTCGCCATCGAGCCGCTCTCTGCGGCTCATGACCGTGAGGCATTCGATTGCGGTGAGGCGGTGCTGCGCGATTACCTGCGCCGGTATGCGCGCCAGGATGAGGCACGTGGAGTCGGTCGAACCTTCGTGGCCGTATTCGAGGGCGAGCGGCGGGTCGTCGGCTTCTATACGATCTGCGCGGGAAGCGTGAGCTTCTCCGATGTCCCGGAACACCTCAGGAAGCGCCTTCCTCGGTACCCGATCCCCGTTGCTCTCCTGGCACGCCTCGCGACCTGTCGGTCCGTCCAGGGACAAGGCCTGGGCGAGGCCCTTCTCTTCGACGCGCTGGCGAGGATCGTCCGGATCGCCGACCAGCTCGGTGTCGTGGCCGTCGAGGTCCAGGCGAAGGACGACAAGGTGCGCGGCTTCTACCTGAAGTACGGGTTCGCGTCGCTCGTGGACGACCACCGCCATCTCTACCTTCCGCTCGCCACCGTCAAGGGGCTGCTGGGCGCGACCTGATCATGGCGTGGCGGAACCTTCACCTCCCACCGCAACCCCGCCTCCGGACCTGGCGCTCTCGGCCATCCCGAGGTCTCGACGCCGCAAGTTCCGAGGAATCGACGCGCCGCCTGCGTGGGGTGACCGGCACCGCCAAGGGCCGGTCCTCGCACCCCTCGAGGGCGACGGGGCGCGAGCCGTAGACGAGCTTGCGCAGCTGGTTCATTTGAGCGGCGTGAACGGCCGCGCCTGCGGCGTGCGGGCCCTGACGGTCGGCGCTGATCTTGGAACGCCTGGCCGCTGGAGAGACGGTCGAGGACCTCCTTGTGGCAAATCCGGGCCTCACGGCGGATGCGATCCAGGCAGCCCTGGCTTTCGCTGCGGAGATCCTCCGAGCGGACGTAGTGTACCCAGTGCTGCACGAGGACGCTTGAAGGTCGTGTGCCATGAGGCCGTGGACCGCCTCATCGTCGATGCTCTGAGGTCTGACGGGCATGAAGTCCACTACATCGCGGAGACGGATCCGGGCGTATCCGATGAGGTGGTGCTTGCGAAGGCCAACAGGCTCGCTGCGCTTCTGGTGACGCTGGACAAGGACTTCGGAGAGTTGGTCTTTCGGCAGGGTCGCGTTACCGCAGGCATACGGCATCGTCGATCCCGAGGGTGGCATCGAGAGACCGCGCGACGCGCTACTCTCGGGTCGGGTCCGGATGCTCCTCGATCCAGGCGAGCAGGGCCGCCAACAGCGTCTCGATGTCGGCGGCGTGGGTGGTGCACACATCGTATAGCTCACGCTCGGACACAGCGTGATAGAAGTGCACCAGGCGATTCCGGTACCCGCAGATCTCCGTGAACCTCCGGACAGCCTCGCCTTCCAGGACGCCGGCGTCGGCCAGCGCCGCGGGAATGGCCTTGTACTGGGAAACCGCCACTCCGAAGCGTTTCGCCAGCAGGTGCCGGCCCAGGTCAACGAGTGCCTCCACTGCCCGCCGAACATAGGACTCGGCGGCGGCCGCGGTGTGTGGATCGCGGGCAAAGGCGTCGAAATCGCTCAACGGGAGCGCTCGGATCCCGGCCAGCATCGTGCGGATCCACGAAGCGCGGTCCGCGATGACGGCAGGATCGAGGCGGCCGGGGGTCAACGGGCCCCCTCTCGCAGGATGAGCTCCCGGCGCTCCCGCTCGAAAGGCTCGAGGTCACCGGCCCGGCGCAGCACGTACAACTCGTACTCGGCCTGGTCCGTGGGATCCGCACAGTAGAGTAGTTCACCCGACACCACCGCGAGCGCAAGGAACGCACCTGCCTCGGGCAGGACGACCAGATCCACCGGGCCCACACCCAGCAACTCCTCGAGCGCCAGCGTCAGGCCGACGCGCTCCCGAACATCGAAGGGCGTGCCCCGTCGCGGCCGGACACCGATATCCACATCCGCATCCGTCACCCCGAGCGGTACCGCGGCGCCGGGGCCATCCCGCAGCCGCCCCGCGATCTCCAGGGCCCGGCTACCGAAGACGTACAGGTCCTGGACGCCGTGGCGTCGGGCCACCCCGGCCAGTCCGGCCCGCAGGTCCACCGCCGGCTTCCCGGATGCCGCGGAGGTCGTTGGTTGCGCCATGCCTGCACGTCCCGGTAGAGGGTCTCGGTGCCGCGCTTCCCTCCAATCTACGCATTCCCGCCGGCTCTTCTCAACGCAGGATCCGGCCTGACGTGGGGTGTTGAAGGCCCGAGGCACGCGGTCATCCGTCGCGGACCACCGCGAGGAGCGGTCAGGCCTCTCCCGGCTCCCACCAAGGGCCGGCGGGCGCCGTGCGAACGCGGTCATCGAGAGACTGCCTGTCGCGGAGCAGCGCCTCGGTCCGTCCGAAGCCCAGGGACACGGAGCGTTGCGGGCACGTTGCGTCGTCATCACCGCCCACAACACTGCTTATACTTCTTCCCACTCCCGCACGGGCACGGATCATTTCGCCCAGGCTTCTTGGTGGCGTGCATGGGCTTCTTCGGTCCCGTCTCCTCGCCGCGGTTGGTGACCAGGGTCCTGGGATCCGGGCTCGCCGACGGCAGCCCGCCGATCCCTCCCACCGCAACCGCACCTGCGGAGCGGGCGCTCCTCGCCATTCCGAACTCGTCCACCTGCCCGGCCTGAGGGGGCTCCGGCTCTCGTGCCAGCGGGCGCAGGAGCGGCTGCCGCATTTCGGCCGCTCTGGCGAGCTGGGCCCCCGGGGCGTCCTCGGGGCCCGAGTACTGGAGCCGCTGGGGCTGAGGCCGCCGCTGCTGCTGAGGCACGCCGACCTGGGCTCGGAAGAAGAACTGGGCCACGCTTCTGCGCAGGTCGCCCATGAGGCTCACGAACATCGTGTAGGCTTCCTGCTTGTACTCGACCAGGGGGTCCTTCTGCCCCCAGCCCCGGAAGCTGATGGACGCCTTCAGGTGGTCCAGGTCGTAGAGGTGGTCCTTCCACTTGTCATCGATGACCGAGAGCATGATGAAGCTCATCACCGGCTCGGCGTGGGGTCCCAGGCTCTCGATCTTGCGGTGGAACGCGTTTCTCAAGCCCTCGATGACCCAGCGCTCGACGTCGTCGCGCTCGTACTCGTGGTCGGCGTTGTTGACCTCGGGTAGCTCGCTCACCACCACGAACTGGTCCAGCAGGATCCGCCGCCTGAGCCCCGCCAGGTCCCACTTCTCCGGGGTCTGGCCCTCGGGAACGTACTCGTCCAGGGCCTGACGGGCGGCCGCCTCGATCATCTCCCAGATCTCGCCCTTCAGGTCCTCGCCCCCCTCCAGGGCGAACAGGCGCATGTCGTAGACGACCTCGCGCTGCTGGTTCATGACGTCGTCGTAGTCGAGCAGGCGCTTGCGGGCCTCGAAGTTGTTCATCTCCACGCGCTTCTGCGCGCGCTCGATGGACTTCGTCACGAGGCCGTGGGTGATGACCTCCCCCTCCTGGGCCCCCATTCGGTCCATGACGTTGGCGATGCGCTCGCTCCCGAAGAGGCGCATCAGGTCGTCTTCCGCCGAGCCCAGGATGTGCAGCCCCCCGATCTCCAGCACCT
>Ga0315541_1002523_pt1 | contig 15204 bp, 16 predicted proteins | sample SalMarSW160190MG_FD_203095 | JGI IMG/M metagenome (GOLD analysis project Ga0315541, IMG submission 203095) | Salt marsh sediment microbial communities from the Plum Island Ecosystem LTER, Massachusetts, United States - Salt Marsh Sediment SW1601-190 ...
AGGATGGGATAGAATATGCCAAAAAAAGGGATAATGTTATTTATATAACAACAGGAAGCAAGAATTTTAATGAACTTCTGGGCGGAAGAGGTATAGAAAGCAGGGCTATAACAGAAGCTTTTGGAGCCTATGGCTCTGGGAAGACCCAGTTGGGTTTGACTCTGGCAGTTAATGTCCAGCTTCCTTTAGAAAAAGGGGGTGCTAATGGGAAGTGTGTTTTTATTGATACAGAAGGAACTTTCAGGCCTGCGAGGATAAAACAGATTGCAGAGGGGTTGGGGGCAAATTCTGAAAAAGTTTTGAAAAATATTTTTGTTGCAAGGGCTTTTAATTCTGACCATCAAATTTTGCTTCTTGAAAAAGTTTCAGAAATGATTAAAAATGGAGAGCCAATTAAATTATTAATTGTTGATTCTTTAACTGCGCATTTCAGGGCGGAGTTTGCCGGACGAGGCCAATTAGCAGACAGGCAGCAAAAACTTAACAAATATATTCACAAAGGTTTAATGGAGCTTGCAGAAAAGCACAATCTTGCGGTTTATGTTACTAATCAGGTTATGGCAAATCCTGCTCAAATGTTTGGAGACCCCACGACAGCTATCGGTGGACACATAGTGGGACACGCTTCAACATACAGATTGTATTTACGTCGTGGAAAAAAAGATTCGAGAGTTGCTAAATTAATTGACAGTCCGAACCTTCCAGACAATGAAACAATCTTTTTTGTAACAGAAAAAGGAATTGTCGACGAGGTTTGATTAAATGGTTTTAGAAATAGGAGAGATCACTAATAAGGAAGAAGCTGAGGAATATATGGTATTCCAAGCAATAGAATTAGGAGGGACTATAAATGTACCAAAAAAGAATTTTGATGAACAAAAATATAGGTGGGCAAAAGGAAATTATGAAAGAAAGAAAAAACTTTTATTTAAAGAATATTCTACCTTAGATACAAGAGCATGTGATAAAGTTATTAGTGAATTAGAGAATTTGATAGAAAGTTTAAATTATTTTGATAAAAAATGAAAAAAGAATTTTCTCAAAAATTGAGATTTAATTCTTTCCTTTTTCAAACTCTCCTAAAACATTCAGAATTACAGAAACCATAATCTCAGGAGAGCTTGTTATTTTAACATCTTTTAATATTCCTAAATTTTTGTAAAAATCAATTAAAGGTTGTGTTTCTCTTTTGTAAATATCTAATCTTTCTTTTACTATTTTTTCATTATCATCTTTTCTTTGGATTAACTCCCCCCCGCATTTGTCGCATTTCCCTTTTTCTTTTGGGTTCATAGGAGGCATTTTTATTCCTTGTCTGTTAATGTCAGCGATATTATAAATATCTCCGCAGTTTTTGCAAATCCTTCTTGCACAGATTTTTTCAATTAAAATATCTTCGGGGATAACTAAATTGAGAACAACATCAATTTCTTTTAATCCCTGAAGAACTTTCGCCTGTTCCATTGTTCTCGGAAATCCGTCTAGGATAAATCCTTTTTTGCAATCATCTTGTGAGATTCTTCGCTTTAACATTTTAATTGTTATGTCGTCGGGCATGAGCTTCCCTTCTTTGATATATTGCTTTGCTTTTTTCCCTATTTCTGTTTCGTTTTTTATATTTTCCCTGAATAAATCTCCTGTAGAGATGTGGGGAATATTTCTTATTGGAGAAATTCTTTTTGAATAAGTTCCCTTCCCGCTTCCTGGAGGACCTAAAAATATTTTTCTCATAAATTAAAAATTTTAGATTGTTTTTAAAGTTTGTTGAAGAAAAATTTATAAAGCTTAAATTATACATAAAATTAATAAAAGAGGTAAAATGAGTTTTAATAAGAAGAATATTTTTTATGGATTGCTCCTTTTAATTAGCATAATTCTCTCTTTTGGTTTTGTTTCTGCCTGGGATTTTTATGGATATGTCTATGATGTTAATGGAACTGCTTTGTATAATGTAAGTCTTAATGCCACAATTTGGACTATGGGCGGGGGTGCTCCTACATTAGTGGGCTCAAATTCTACTTATAGTTATCAAAATGGTTCTTTTAGTCTGGAAGTAACTGAAAATTCAGATTGGTTTTATAAACCTATTATTCGACATTTTGAAGAAAATAAGACAGATGGTAGCACAGCCATAGATTATGTCGGACAGTCTCTTCCATGGTTCCCATATGCTGAATTTAATGGCACAACTGATATTAATTTTTATTTAAGAGAAGCAGGAACAATTAATATTACTGCACTTAACAGAACAGGAGATATAACCAGTTTTTATTATCAGGTTAAAGATACAAAGTTGAATTATCCTGTTGAGGAGGAGTGGAACAATATGACAAGTGAAGCAATTGTTTATGTTCCGCGAGACAGAAATTATTCTATAATGGTTTATCCTAATCAAAGCATGCCTGTAAGTTATCATTGGAATAATTTTTCTGCTGATAGTGATTATAATATTACTACTGCAAATTTATCTACATATAATCACACAACACATACTTTGCAATATCAATTTAATTGTTCAGACAATGGTGTGAGAGTTTATGGTTCTATTAAAAATTCAAGTGGGGAAAGTTTAGGGATATTGAATGAATTTACTGTTGTTCCTTATTTAATGGAAGCGGGAAATGTAGTTTATTTAGAGCAGGCATTTCCTTATAATATGAGTTTTGGTCCTGGTGGATCAAGTGATAATTATAATTTAACTTCTGGATTTTATAATATAAGTTTGCCTGGTGCTGCTGAAGTATCAAGCATTCTTTTATTTGCAACAGCGAGAAATGGAACTAATTATTATGGAGGATTTAGAAATTTGACCTTGAATTACAGCAGTCCTGATACTGAAATTAATTTTACTATGTATAAATTAATGAGTACAGACTGGAATACTTCTACGAGCAACATCACTATGTCGGATTTTGGAGGGGGTAATGTAAATATTTCAACAGCAAAACAGGCATTTAATTTGGTTAATGGAACTAATAGTGCAATCTTAGAAAATGTCACTGCACATATGGAAATTACTGTGGATTATTCTGATTATAATTGCACTGAATTAACATTTACAACTGATTTAAGCAATGAGGATGGAACTTTTTATCTGCCTTTGATAAATGCAACAGTTAAAGAAATTAATATTTATAGTAATGATTATGCTCCGAAGAGAATTGATACAGTGAGTGTTGCGGAGATTCTTACTGATTTTACTAATATTTCTCTTTCTCCATTTAATCCTGGGGTTATTGAAGGGGAAGAGGGAGAGGGAGTGGATGATTCAGATATTTTTATTGAATTATATCACTCAAATTCAACATGCGATGTTCCAAATCCTCCTGATGGCTGTGGAATTGGGGCATTTGGTCCTTCTAGTGAGGGATATAATCAGTCGAGAGATAATTTCAGTCCTTTATCTGTAGTGATGGGTGGCGGAGCCTTAAGTTTTAGAATGGGTTACGGCAATATTTCAGTTCATTATGTAAATGTTGATATGCTCGCTTCTGGACCTCCTGACATGGCATTTGAAAATGATGCAGGAGACAGCGAAATCACAACCAGTTTTGAAAATGCAATAAAATTTGGTTCCACGGGTCCGACAATTTATGATTATGTTTTAATTTCTCTGCCTTATACAGAAGGTTCATCCAGCCAGACTGGTTTGAATGAAGAAGAAGAGGTTAATATATCTATTCCTCTTTTTTATGATATGGACTGGAATGTTACTTGGAATACGGCTGTTAATGGAACAAACGGGACTTTATTGGCAGGAAATTATAGTCATTATTCAGCTCACTCTTCTGATTGGGAAGCTTTAATGGGAAATAATACCTGCATTACAAATGTTTCTAATTTTAATGCCACTAATCCTTGTTACATTAATACAGATAATAATCAAATTTGGATAAGACTGCCTCATTTTTCAGGAACTGCTCCGACAATAACAGGATATCTTCTTACTGCAGCAACAACTGAAGAGGAAGAAGATACGGGAAGAGGAAGCTCTTCTTCAACAGCCTCTTTTTGGACATCAACTTATATTTTAAGTGAAGAAGAACTTCAAAAATTAAAGAAAGAAGGATTTACAAAAGAATTGTCTGCGAAACACAGAATTAAAATGAAATTAAATGAGTCTGACCATTATGTCGGGGTTGTTTTGTTAACTGAGGCAATAGCGACGATAAATGTTTCTTCAACTCCTCAGCAAGCAACTTTGCAGGCAGGGGATGAAAGAAGATTTGAAGTCACAGGAGATGCTGTTTATGATTTAAGTGTTAAATTAAATTCAATTAATTCTACTTCAGAAAAAGCTGATTTGACAATAAAAGCAATTTCAGAAGAAGTTACTGCTGAAACAGAAGCAGAAGAACAGGAAAAGGAAGCGGCTGCAAGAGGAATAGCAAGTGAAGGAAAAAATAAAACAGGGATTATAATTATCGTTGTTTTAATTCTTGTGGTACTGATAGGTGCAGGAATTATTAAAAAGAAAAGTAAATAGTTTTAACATTAGTTTTATGCTTTTTTAGTATCTGAATTATAAAATAAATGCTCCCGCGAGGACTTGAACCCCGAACTTTTCCTCCGCAAGGAAATGTTATATCCGATTTAACTATGGGGGCCGGATATTTTGTATTCTTTTAATTTATCTATTAAATTCAAAAACAATAAGTATTTAATTCATTCTTTTTTGAAAGTTTATGGAAGATAGCATAGATTTCGGGGAGGTTCTTTTTGCTGATATGCATATTCACTCCCGGTTTTCCCGAGCGTGCAGTTCTGCTATTGATTTCGAAAATTTGGTTAAATGGGCTAAAATAAAAGGTTTGAATCTTTTGGGAACAGGAGACTTCACTCACCAAATTTGGTTTAAAGAGATTAAAGAAAAATTAATTGACAATGGGAAGGGATTTTATTTTTATCAGGGTTTTGCTTTTGTAATTACAGGGGAGATTTCTTTGATGTATACTCAAAACAAAAAAGGCAGAAAAGTTCATTTGAATTTACTGGTTCCGTCAATAGAAATTGCAGAAAAAATTCACGCCTATTTGGATAAAAAAGGTTTCAGAAGAGATTATGACGGAAGGCCGATTTTTGGACTTTCCTGCGAGGACTTTGTTTCTGAAATGATGAAGATTTCAAAAGATATAGAAATAATTCCTGCACATATCTGGACACCCTGGTTCGGAGTTTTTGGAAGCATGTCAGGATTTGATTCCTTAAATGAAGCGTTTGGAGAACAGGTTGAAAACATTCATGCAATTGAAACTGGAATGAGTTCAGACCCTGAAATGAACTGGAAAATAAAAGAATTAGGGGACAAGGCAATTGTGAGTTTTTCAGATGCGCACAGTTTTTGGCCTTTCAGGTTAGGAAGAGAAGCAACTATTTTTAAAAAGACAGATTCTTTTTTAGAATTAATAAAGCAGATAAGAGAAAATTATTTTATTGGTACAATTGAAACAGAGCCAGCTTATGGAAAATACCACTGGGACGGGCACAGAATGTGCAACTTTTCATGTTCTCCGAAAAAGACCCGGGAGTTAAATAAAATATGTCCTGTTTGTGGAAAACCTCTTACAATCGGAGTTGAGAACAGGGTTGAGATGTTAGAAAGCAAGGATAGTAATCATCTAAACAAGAAAAAATTTTATACACTTTTGCCCTTGCAGGAAATAATTGCTTTAAGTATCGGAAGTTCAAATATGCAAAGCAAAAAAGTTTGGGAGATTTATAATCTTTTGATTAAGAATTTTGGAAATGAATTTAATATTTTGCTGAATATTTCTGAAGGAAATTTCTTAAAAGAAAAAATTGATGTTAAATTAGTTGAGCTGATTCTTAAAAACAGGGAAGGAAAAATAAAAGTCAAGCCAGGTTACGACGGGGTTTACGGCGAGGCTTTGTTAGAGGAGAAGCAGAAGAAGTTGGTTTGATTATTTTTGTATTGGTTTTATCTTCACGAACTTATAATGTGCGTCACTTGTTTTTTTTCCATTAACTTCTTCTTTTAATGTGTAAATTTTTTTCCCTTTGTCTATGAAGAATTTAAGTTTCATAAGGATTATTCTACAAGTTCTGTCAGATATTGCTTTAACTTTTTATGAAAAGAAATTGTGAAATAATTTTCCAAGTCTTTCGGGCTGACCCATTTCAATTCTACCAAGTCTTCTCCGGGCTTTTCTTCGCCTTCGAAAACCTGTGTTAGAAAATAGACTGCTAACAAATTCTTTTTTTCAGGATATGTTTTTGAGAATATTGCTCCAAGATTTTTTATGTCATAGCCTGTTTTTGCCTTGACACTTTTTTTTAAAGTTTGGTCGACATCTTCTTCCTGGGTTGCTCTTCCTCCTGGAAAGCACCAAGAAAATTCTTTAATATAAGAATCTTCTTTTCTTCTTCCAATTAAAATTTTTTTTGCCTTTGGGTCAAATATTATTCCTAAAAGAATTACGCTGAATTCATCAAAATTGGACTGCTTTTCCATATTCCTTTGTTTTTTTATGTGTATTTAAGGTTTTTGTTTTCCGTTTTTACTGGATTTTGATATTGAAATCTGCCCCGCATTCTTTTGATTTTTTTTCAATTGCAGAAATCATTTTTCTGAGTTCACTATCAATTGTTTTCAAATCGCTTCCTTCTTTTTTTATTGAATATTTTCCTGCTGAGATGTACCTTATCTCAGCCTCTTTTATTGGAACTAAAATTTTTTTAATTAATTCCAAACCATTTGATTTTGTTGTTGTTAAAAATATTTCTTTTTTTATATTTGCTTTTTTTTGTTTCTGGGAATTTAGAATTTCCAATATTTTTTTAGAATCAATTTTTCCCACGAGGTTTCCCAATTTTTCAGGGTTTTTTTTCGCTTCCTGCAGGAATTCGTATACTTTTTCCTGTTTTGAAATTTCTTCAATTGCTTCCACTGCTTTTTCTTTGAGGACACTTTTTAAAATATTTATATAACTCTTCTCCTGTTTGTATTGCTCTTTTACTTCTTTTTGCTCTTTTTGCGTGACTCTCCTCAGGGATAAATCAATTCTATCTCCGGATATTCTCAAGACTTTGCAAACAATTTTTTTCTTCGGAACAATATAATCTCTTAAATTTCTTATTCTTCCTGGAGAAACTTCGCTTAAGATGATGCCCCCTTCTCCATTCCCATCTATTTTTACAAAAACTACTGTCCCGACTATTCTGTCAACAGTGCACATCACGATGTCGCCTACTTCTAATTCCTGTGCCATGATTTTAGTAGAAAAAATTGTTATTTAAATTTATGTTTTTCTTTTTATTAAATCTTCACAACTTCGACTTCCAAACTTTTTTTTAAGAGATTGATGAATTCCTGTTCTTTGTCTTTTGAAATCAGACAGCCTGCTGCAAATTTGTGCCCTCCGACTTCCCCCCCAATTAGTTTTATTACGCTGTTTAGCGGCTCTCTGACATTTCTTCCCTGTCTCCCGACATTTCTGGCTGAGACTTTTATTTTGCCAGAAACTTCCTGTTTATTTTTTGAAAGAATGAAAGTATCAGAATTTCTCAGAACAGAGAACTTTTTATTTTCTGAATTTTCGCAGTATGCCATGGCCACGATGATTGTCCCGTCTTCATATAATGGGGACCAGGAAAGAATGCTTGCGATTGTCCCGATTATTGTGTCTTTTATCTGGTCTTTTGCATTAATTATAACAAAATCTTTCCCGTTTATTTTTTCTGCTTTTGTTATAAACTTTAATCCTGAAATTAAAAGCTGTTTGTATTTTGTATGAATTAGCTCTGCCCTCTTCTTTGCTTTTGGAATTTCCATGCAAAACTGGATAGCAGTCTCGCTTTCCCCAAGTCTGGAGCATGCATTGACTGTGGCACTCAATTCTCTTGCATCTTCCAGTTTATTAAAAAACTTTATTAAAAAAATATCGCCGATTATATCTTTATATTTTGCTTTTGGGTTTCTTAACATTATTGCAGTAATTATTTTTTCCATTTCTTCTGGGTTTAATTCTATAATACTTTTGTATTTTCCTTTTTCGGGATTTAACCCCGCCTCTCTTAATAATTCAGTTACTCCCTCGGTATTTCCAGTTACGTTTGGAATATAAGGATTTGAGCAGAATTCAAGAGTTCTGTTTAATGGTCTTGTTGAAGGGTAGATGAGCAGCCCTCTTTTTCGTGTTATCTCTCCGTCATCTAAAATCCCTTTGTTTAATTTATCCACTTCTTTTTCAAGAGTGTCTCCAATCATTCCAAGAATTGCTAATTTTGCTAACTCTTTATTTTTTGTATTTATCTGGTTGCAGAATAAATATGTGAGGCAGGAACTGCTTATTTTTTGTTTATCGTGGAGTTCTGGATTTATTATGCTGATTTCTTCTGGAATGCTCTGCATTACTTCATGGTGGTCAATTATAAAAACATTCTTAAGTCCGGAATCTTCAATATGCTTTAAGTTTCCTGAGGCCAAATCCAGGAAAAAAGTTATTTTGTTTTTTGGCAAACTATAAATAAAATCTTTTTCGAGATTTTTGACTATTTTCACAGAAAATTTTCTGTCCATTTTTTTGAGTGTTTGAATCATAATTGTAGCAGATGTAATTCCATCTGTATCAAAATGGCTTATTATCTGAATTTCTCTATTTTTAGATTCTTCCAGAAATTTTTCTGAAATTAATTTAATTTCTTCTTCCAAGGAATTTCCTTTTTCCATTAAATCCCCTATAAAACAAATAGCGGAAGTCTCTGACTCCCTCTTTTATTTGTAAATTTATTATTAGACTTTGAAATAGTTTTTAAGTTTTCTGAACCGCGCGAAAATTCTGTCTTTTTCTCTCATTGCTCTTTTGTCTTGTTTGTTTTTCTCATAATGTTTTTTTATTCTTTCTAATTTCTCTTCAACATTTTTTAAATCAGGGACGATATATTTTTCTTTTAATATCTTTGATATTTTTTTATCATATTCTTTTGGATGGATTCCCTGCTGTCTTAATTCTTCTCCGATTTTCTCACTCGTGAGCCCTTTATCAGCAAGTTCTATAACTTTTTTTTCAAATTCTTCTGGAGATATTTTTTTAGATTTAATTTTTTTATCAGCTTTAATTTTTTTTGGCATATTGAATTTTATGAAAGTTTGTTTTTAAAGTTTGTTGTGGAGATTTGGGAGAATTTTTAAATAAAGAAAGCTTGTACTTAACATGGGAAAAATAATAGGGGTGGTAAGTTTAAAGGGGGGTGTTGGCAAAACTTCTACTGTAGTAGCCTTGGGGGCAGCAATTGCAGAGTCTGGAAAAAAAACATTATTAGTGGACGCAAATTTTTCATCCCCTAATCTTGGTTTGCATTTGAATGTCATTGACCCGAAGACAACGCTTCACCATGTTTTAAGCAGAGAGGCGAATGTTAATGACGCTATTTGTAAATTAGACAATTTTGATTTGCTTCCGTCTTCTATTTTTCATCAAATGAATATTAATCCTCTAAAACTAAAAGATAAAATAAAACCATTAAAAAGAAAATATGATTTTATCATTCTTGATTCTTCTCCTGCTTTGAATGATGAAACTCTTGCGGCAATGCTGGCTTCTGACGAGATATTAGTCGTGACTACCCCAGATTACCCCACTTTAAGTGCAACTCTGAAAGCAGTGAAACTGGCAAGGCAGAGGGGGATGCAGATGAATGGATTGATTCTTAATAAAGTTTATAATAAAAACTTCGAATTGTCTTTTGGAGATATCGAGGAAACAGTTGAGATTCCGATTATGGCAGTTATTCCTTATGATGTGAATGTTTTGAAAGCATTGTCTGAGTTTACTCCTTCTACAGTTTACAAGCCAAAATCAGAAGGGAGCCAGGAGTACAAGAAATTGGCTGCTGCTTTGACAGGGGGAAAATACAAACCAGTCCAATTAAAGAGATTTTTTGGGTGGATTAATCCAAAAAGACAGGAAATTAACAGGGAGATTTTTTATAAGAGGGTGTTTAAGGATTAGAAGAATTTTAATAGAATTCGCAGAAGATTTTTTCTAACCTAATCAGTGCATGAACTTTCCCGCTTTTTTTTGCGAGATTCATAATAGCGACGTGGTCTATCTTTGGAAGTTTTAATACCTCTTCTGCAAGATATCTGGCTCTTTTTTCTGGTTTATCCGCAGGAATTATTGCTTGTAGATATATCATTCTAAGTACTGGGTCTTGGCTTTTGTTGTTTCTGTACTCTTCTATTTCTGTGTATGTCCAAGTCATGGTTATTATTTTGGGACTACTCTTTATAAAAATTATTGTGGTGAGTTGCTATTTTTCATATTCATTTTGCTCCTCGCTGACGCTCGTCGTATTTATGATACGATTAATAATCTACAAATTTTTTATTAATTATTTTCGTTAATCTCTCGCGAGCTTGTGAGCGAGACAAGTTTTATAAATCTTTGTCAGCTTTTTGTTTTACAGCCCTATAGTACAGCGGTCAAGTATACAGCCCCTTGGAGGCTGGGACCCAGGTTCGAATCCTGGTAGGGCTATAATTCTATTGAGCGAAGTGAAATAGTATAATTCTTATCCATGATAAGAACCTGAAGGTTCGACGAGCAATGTTCACGAAACTTCCAATCGCCCCTGATTTTGAGTGGGCTTGCGAGCTTCCTGGTAGGGCTATTGATGTTTATACCTCCCTCTTTTCTCAACTTTGATTAATTGGCTTAATGTTTTTCCTGCATCTTTTGATTTTTTGTATCCTTTGGAAAATTCATTAAATAGCTCTTTCCAGTTTTTGAAGTGTTTTGCTTCTAATGCTTGTTTTAATAAATGAATGTCAACTGCTTTGTCTTCGAATTTGTGGCTTATGAATCCAAGTCCAAAGTCTATGAAATAAATAATTGGCTCGCTATCGCTCGCGATTGATTGCTTCGCGTCGGACTTTGTCATGACGCTTCGCTGGGATTTTGTTAATGAATAATTTTTTTTGAACGTATTTAAATTAGTTGCAGGTTCTTCAACCAAAATCATATTGCTTGTAGTTAAATCTCCGTGGATTATGTTTGAATCATGAAGTTTTGCAACATCTTTTCCAATTTGTTTGAGAATTTGCTTTTGTTTTTTTAATGAAAAATTATCTAGATGCTCTGAGAGTTTTTTGCCTTTAATATAGGGCATGGTAATTCTGAAATGTTCTTTTTGAGAATGCTCCTCTTCAGGAATTGGGGCATTTATTATTTTAGATGCTTTGAGAAGAAGTGTGGTTTCTGCTTTTGTCCTTCTTGCGCGAATTTTTTTATCTAACTCAGGAATACGATAGGATTTTGAGATTCTATCTTTGAAAACCCAATCCTTTCTAGGATAATTTATAATAATTGCTTCTGCTCCTTGTGCGATGATTTTCATTTTAATTAAATTTTGCATAAAAAGTTTTTAATATTTTTCCTATTTTCTCCTCTTCCTCCGGCTTAATGTTTTCCTCTTTGTAAATTTTGGCTATAATTTCTTGGGATTTTTTCTCTTTTTCTTTTATTTTTTTTATTTTTCCTTCTGTTAAATTAGTTTTTACACCAATATAAGAAATTTTAAATTTTGGTCCATAGATAAAATCAAAAAGGAATTTGGTTTTTAGTATGTGAAAATCTGAAGTTATAACTAATATTCTTTTCCAACCTTTTTTCTTAATAATTTGTTTTGTAAAATATGCATTTCCTTGTGTGTCTCTTGAATTTTCTTCTAAAATAATATTTTTTGGATTAACTCCTTTTTGTAGTGCATATTTGTTCATTAATGCTGCTTCGCTAGGTCCTTCTAATTTAGATTTAAGGGAATGTCCTCCTGAAAAGATTATTGACACTTCTTTCTTAGAATATATTTCTAAAGCTTTTTCCAATCTTTTAATACACAAATCTGACAATTTTTCTTTATCTGATTCATGTCCAAGGACAATTATAGCTTCTGCTCCTTGTGCTATTATTTGAGGTTTCATATGTTTATCCTTTTTTTACTTTTTTTAAATATTAATATAATTATTAAAATAAATATTGCATAGATAAGGATTAAAGGAAGAATTTCTATTAAATCTGTCTCTTTGAAAAAAGTTGCAATAGCTGTTAGACCTAAAATCAGAGTTAGGAATATAATTGCCCTTGAATTTTTATCTTCTTGATACATTCCATATAATTTGTGTATACGTTCATCATAATTTGGTGCCAATCCTCTTGGCGATTCTTTTTTGTCTTTTTCTTTTCTTTTTTCAATTTCCTTTTTTGCCTCGTTTAGCCAATTTTCAAAATTCATCTCCTAAAACCTCCCTTTCATTAGTTTCTTTTTCCCAAACTTTTTAGCAAATTTCATCAGTTGTTTCTGGTTCATTCCTTGTGACATGTCCATGTTTGCCCCGCCTTTTATCATCTCATTAAGCATTTTATATTGTTTTAACAAAGCTCTCACGTCGCTGTTTGCAACTCCAGAACCTTTAGCAACTCTGTTTATACGAGATGTTTGTTTGTCAAATAATTCAGGGTTTTCTCTTTCTTCTAAAGTCATGGACTTAATGATATGCTCCCACTTTGAAATTTTTTCCTGCTGATTTTCCATAATTCCTTCTGGAATTTTTGCATTTCCTAAACCTGGAATCATAGATTTAATTTTTTCAAAACCCCCTAAAGAATTCATTGACTTTACCTGCTCAACAACATCATTCAGACTTAATTTTCCCTCTTCTAACCTTTTCTGTATTTTTTCCTGCTCGTCTTCTTTTGTTACTGACTTTATTTTTTCTATTAATGTTTGCAAGTCTCCCATGCCCAAAATTCTTGAAAGAAAAGCCTGCGGATTAAATTCTTCTATGTCATTTATTTTCTCGCCAGTTCCTATAAAATAAACAGGTGCTTTTGTTTCTGCGCAGGCTGTCAATGCTCCCCCTGCTTTTGCAGTTGAATCCATTCTCGTGATTATAACCCCGGAAATATTCACAGCTTCCTTAAATTCCTGAGCCTGCTTTTTTGCAGCCTGTCCAATATCAGCCGGCATCACTAAAATTGATTCTGTTGGTTTTATTTCCTTATTTAATAATTTTATTTCTTTTTCCAGTTCCTTGTCTAAATTATGCCTGCCAGCAGTGTCTATTAAAATTAAATTATAATCTTTTAACTCTTTTTCATGTTTTTTCCAGATTTTTAGTGCATTGTTTTCTTTTAAATCTGTGAAGCAGGTTAATTTATTTTTTTCTGCTAATTGTTTTAATTGTTCCTTAGCAGCAGGACGATGGACATCCAATCCAACTAAAGCAACTTTGCTTCCGCGTTTTGCAAAATAATTTCCCAACTTTGCAATTGTTGTTGTTTTTCCTGCACCATATAATCCAAGAAGCATAATTCTATTTTGCTTTGGTTTTAGTTTTAATTGTTTGTGCTCTCCTAGAATATCTAATAATTCATCATGCAGTAATTTGATAATATGCTCTTTCTTTTCTATTTCTTTTATCCTCTCATCCAAAGCTGCTTTTTTTACTTTGTCGCTTAATTGTTTAACTAACAAAATATTTACATCTGCCTCAATCAAGGCTCTTTGCAACTCCCTTATTATAGAATCAACGAGATTTTTGTCTAAGAAAATTGCATTTGCTATCTTATTTGTTGCTTTTCTTAGAACTTCCCCGAGTTTTTCTAACATGATTGATTAAGAAATAATAAGTTTATAGGAGTTTTGGTTTAGATAATTTTTTTAGGATGTTATAAATCTATCAACATCTTCAGTATAATATGATGCAAGTACTGACCATTCATCACAAATTCCCTTATGGAGGTCTGTCCTCCCATTATCAACAATCAATCCAGTTGTAAGCTCAACATTTGGCATATACCCCTCTTCAGGTAAGAGTTCTCTAAAATCTTCTCTTTCTGAAAAAGTTGGACTGAGAGTCAATATTTTATGTGGGTCTTTTAAATCAAGAGCCATTAATTTAGTAACATACTTTTTTCTACCATTTTCTATTGTTGTTTCGTGATATGCTTCAAGCCATCCATAAGGTCTTTTAACAGCAGGACTTCCTGTCCCTGTTACTTCCCCAGTTTCACTTAATGTTAGTCTATGATTTTGTCCCCAATGTACTAAATCAGGAGAATAAGAAACCCAAACCCCAGGGATACTTAAATCAGAAAAATCATTTGGACGGATGAATGACCCATATACTAAGTCTCCTTTTTTCATTATCTCTGTTGAAGAAGGTGATGGAACTTTTTTTGGGAATAAGGCAACATCTTTTCCTCTTATTTCAGGACGAGGAGTGTTATCAGAAGTGACTCTTTCTAAACCTTTGGGATCCTTTATATTCCGTGTAAATAATATCTGACTATTTACTCCAAATTCTCTATGGGGGGTTGCATAAGTTACAAAATATCTTCCATCTTCAAATAGTGTTATTCTTATATCTTCAAGGCCAAATCTATCATATTCCCATGAAGGATATATTGCTGGTTCTTGTCTTCTTTCAACGATATTCCTATTTTCATCTAATATCACCATCCTAGGTAATGAAATGTGTCTTAATCTAGCTGGTCCTTCTTTTGGAGTGACTTCCTTTTTGCTAAATTCCTTTAAATCTTTTTTTATATCCATCTCATCATAACGAATATCTAAAGGAGCCCTCTCTTTATTATCAATACGAAAATAAGGCAGGAGAATTTTACCAGAAATTTTTTCCTCAGGAGATTCAGCAACTCTCATATATAATATGGTTTCTAACCCTTTATCTGTTTTTACAGAAGTAACTCCTGGATTAAATGCTCCAATTACTTTAAAGTCTTCTCTAAGAGGAGCATAATCTTTGGGCGATGCAATAAGTTTTATTTCAAAAGGTTTTGGAGGTTTTATCATAAAACAGGTGGTTTTTTGAGTTTTTAAGGCCGATTATTACAAAGAAATTGATGCTGATAAAAGAATCTTCAAATTCAATTGTTTTATAACCCCAACTTCTCAATGAACTTCTTTTTATCAAAAACTTCAATAGCGTTGTATTGCTGTCCTGTTCCTAAATATAAAATTGGTTTTTTTGTGACATAACCCACTGACAGGGCTGTTCCACCTTTTTCATCAATATCTGCTTTTGTTAGGACTATGCCATCAATTCCAATTGCCCAGTCAAAACTTCTTGCTTGTTCTATTACATCATTCCCTGTTATGCTTTCTCCTACAAACAACTTTAAATCTGGCTTGCAGACTCTTGAGATTTTTTCTATTTCTTTCAGA
>Ga0315541_1002528_pt1 | contig 15187 bp, 11 predicted proteins | sample SalMarSW160190MG_FD_203095 | JGI IMG/M metagenome (GOLD analysis project Ga0315541, IMG submission 203095) | Salt marsh sediment microbial communities from the Plum Island Ecosystem LTER, Massachusetts, United States - Salt Marsh Sediment SW1601-190 ...
ATTGTTTGTCGCCTGCTTGACTTCTTCTTTTGATATGATTCTTATTTTTTTATGATGATTCAGATCAAGTAATGTTCGTTTTAATATGTCCTTTCATCCTAGTATTTGCTATGTATTTGTATATATATATTATATAATTATATGATTATTATTTCATTTTGAATATTATCTTTAGGTTTCTAATTCCATTAAAATTATATAATGAAAAACGAATCTGGCTTAAAGTCAATGCCATCAACCCAAAATGATTATTTAAATAGTAATGATGTTGATCAAAAGAAGGAATTGACGCCAACAACACTGACAGAGCGAATAAATTCAATCGATATAGTACGTGGTATTGCTCTTCTGGGTATATTGTTGCCTAACATAATAGGTTTTGGACTTGCATATGATGATCCAACAGTCTGTGGTGGAGCTGATGGATGGAATATTAGACTCTGGGCATTTTTTGATATATTAGATATCGAAGGTACAACGAGAGGTTTATTTACGATGTTATTTGGTGCAGGTTTTATAATTTTTACATCCCGGGGGATAAGCAAAGGTATTGGAATAGCCACAGCAGATTATTATTACAGGAGAATTCTCTGGCTCTTATTCTTCGGATTGGTTCATGCATATGTATTATTATGGTATGGTGAAATATTATTTATATTCGCGATTTGTGGCCTTACGCTATTCGCATTTCGAACAGTGAGACCAAAATATCTGGTAGCACTTGGAATTATAGTGCTTACTATTGGGAGTTTAAAATTTGCTATGGAGTACCGGAATAATTTGAAAATTAAAAAAGCTGGTATAGCTACCGAACTATTACTGAAGAACGGGGTCAAATTATCTGAAGAACAAACATTATCATTAAAAAAATGGGAAGCTATAAAAACAAATAATATAGATGTAGAGCGTATTAATGAAAGACTTCATCAAGGGTACTTTTCAATATTTAAATATCGATTTCATGAATCTAGGAGAAATCAGACTATAAATTTATACGATTATTATTTCTGGGATTCTTTAGGCTTTATGTTAATAGGCATGGCTTTCTTTACATGGGGAATATTTCATGCAAGACGATCTTATAGATTTTATTTTATTATGATATTAGTGGGATATGCAGTAGGTCTTACAGTTAATATTTATGAAATGAATTTAGTAAGACATAGTAATTTTGATCCAGTCGCAATAAGTCAGGCTAAGCTAACCTATCATTTAGGACGACTATCTATGACTATTGGACATTTAGGGTTAATTTTAATATTCATTAAATCAGGTATTTTAAAATTCCTTCAAAATGCTTTGGCAGCAGTAGGAAATATGTCTTTAAGCAACTATTTTATGCATACTATAATATGCAATTTCATTTTTATGGGTTTCGGATTCGGCCTTTTTGGTAAATTACAGCGTTATGAATTGTATTTTGTGGTTATTGCAATATGGATTATTCAACTGATATACAGTCCTCTCTGGTTGAAATATTTCAGGTTCGGTCCCTTTGAATGGTTATGGAGAAGTTTAACTTACAAAAAAATTCAGAAATTCAAAAAATAAGAGCGTAAACCATATATGGTAGTTCTTTTTATTATGCTTTTGACCGTTAATTATAAATATTCTTTGAATAGGACCTAGAAACAATCAGGAATGAGTAGTCTATTCTTCTTTATACATCTTAAATAGGGATGTTCGTAAATAGTAAAAACTTCTGATATAGAGTTAGATAACTTATAGTATCTTAAAGAAAAAACACCGAAAAGGTGGCAAAACCTAAAAATTCGGGGTAATTCTTTAAAATATCTATGAGAAAAATAAGAAGAATTTACGAGACTACCCAAGAAATTAATTTTCTTTCTCCACAAAAAGAGTTTTCCCTGTATTGGAATAGTTTTTAACATCGGAATTAGGGCAACTATACCAGGCCATTCCGTGGGGTTAAATGGTTAAATCCCTGAAACTAAGAGAAAACCGAAAAGGCAGGTTTTCACAGTTCAGTCCACAAGGTAAGTTGGCACTGATGTTTCTAAAGGCCTATGCCGGTCTATCAGACAGAAAACTCTATGAACATCTCAATGGGAGTATCCAGTATCAATTGTTTTGTGGAATTTTTTTGGGACCGGGAAAATTAGCAGACTTTAAAATCATCAGTAGGATCAGGACACAACTAGCAAAGAAACTAAATATCCGTATGACACAGGATGTGTTGGCCAATGCATGGAATCCCTACATTAAGAATCCGAATGTTGTACTGGAAGATGCCACCTGTTATGAGTCCTACATGCGTTTTCCCACTAATGTAAAGATACTTTGGGAGAGTGTTGATTGGATGTACGGCCAGATGAAGCTCACCTGCAAAAGGCTGAAGATACCAACTCCGAGGACAAAGTATCTGGAACAAAAGGACAAGTATTTTGCCTATATGCGTATGCGAAAGAAGCCGTGGAAGCAAACCACCAAGCGTACCAGGAGCTTACTGTACTTACTGAACAAGCTGATAGAGGAACTTGACAAGATAGAGGACCAACACCGGATTTTTAGAAATGTCTTCTATTTTGCGAATCTCCCTCTTTAGTATTAAAACCTTGCAACAGCTTTTTCGGCTATCGACTGCCCGATAGCTAATGATGCTGTGGCGGCCGGGGACGGTGTGTTAAGCACATTGATAATAAATTTATCCTCAACAAAAAGGAAATCATCCACCAATCCGCCGTTTTTATCACAAGCCTGGGCTCTGACACCGGCACCACCGGAATCCAGATCTTCAGATCTGACTTCCGGGACGAGTCTTTGCAAAGCCCTGGTAAGTGCAAACTTGTTATAAGAGCGGTAGTATTCACCCAGGCCCATTTTCCAGTATTGCATCATGACTTTTCTGAAACCTTTCCAACCCAGAGCCCCAAAAAATTCAGTCAGCTCGAAGTCTGTTTTTTTATAGCCTTCTCTTTTGAATGCCCATACTGCATTCGGACCGGCTTCTGTTCCGCCTTGTATCCTGCGTGTAAAATGAACGCCCAGGAAAGGGAAATTCGGATCAGGAACAGGATAGATCAGGTTTTTTACCAGGTAAGATTTTGCTTTCTTCAACATCACGTATTCTCCCCTGAACGGAATGATCCTTACATTCAATTGGGGATGATTCAGTTTAGCGATTTCATCGGAAAACAATCCCGCAGTGTTTATGATCAGATTAGCCTGATAGTTTCCGTCCCGGGTAATAATTTCAGAATGATTTGTATTACTGATAATGTTAGTAACATGCCTATTTAGAAAGATTTCACCACCAAGCCGTTCGGAAAAGACTTCAGCATATTTCAGGGATACTTCCGTATAATCAACAATTCCCGTATAGGGTACCCAAAGGGCAGCCAACCCTGTTGCATAAGGTTCATACTCTTTAATGGCCTCACCCGGCAACTTTTTAACCTTATCAAGACCGTTCTGTAACGACCGTTCATACAAGTTATCGAGTCGGGGAAGTTCTTCTCTGAGTGTGGCAACGATAAGCTTGCCGCATAAGTCGTAACGAATACCTTCCTTATTACAGAAATTCAATAATTGATTATAGCCACTACGGCAATTTGTAGCTTTCAGACTACCGGGTTTATAATACACGCCGGCATGTATCACACCGCTATTATTGCCTGTCTGGTGTTTGGCAACCGTATTTTCTTTTTCAAGAATTGCCACTTTCAAACCAGGCGATATTTCTTTAATTCGGATAGCAGTGGATAAACCCACAATGCCTCCGCCAATGATGATTATGTCATACCTCATTGGATCAGGCATTTTTAATGTATTCTTTAGGTACAACAGTGGCTTCAAAAGACGGATCACTTTCCTGGCCGCGGGCCACTTTAAAAAATCTGTCTCTAATGGAAGTGAGCAGCGGGCCATTGGGATTCATCGGAAGACCATCAATAGAAGCAATCGGTACCAGTTCGGCCAGTGTTCCGCAAATAGCCAATTCGTCAGCTATAAGCACTTCCGTGCGGTCAATGGGTCTGCGGACAAAAGGTATTCCAAGTGATTTTGCCAGATTTTCAATAAAAGCCAGTGTAATGCTTTCAAGAGCACCTTCGGATGCAGGCGGTGTATAGACAACACCGTCTCTGACCATCAGCACACAGGAACCTGTTGCTTCAGCCACGCGGCCCTGGTTATTCAGCAATATCATATCGGAGCAATTTCTTGGTTTACCTTCCATGCGCGCCAGTCTACCTACCTGATAGTTGGTTGAAGTTTTTATGCGTGCAGGCAATGCGGAATCGGTTGCACGTTGCCAGGTACTGATCCCGATATCGATAGGCTCTGGCATTACTTTGTCCTGATGATAAGCTGTGATGATCAGATCAGCCTTTGTTCCTTCTCCCCAATGACCTTCAACAACATATAATGAAATTCTTGCCCACATATCCCTTTCTTTTGATAACATCCTTCCCATCAATTGAAGAATAGCATCTTTATATTCGTCATAGGTCCATGGACACGGAATGTGTAAAAGCCTGGCCGATCGCAGCAGCCTGTTGTAATGCTTTTGCAAAAAAACAATTCCGAAATTGCCATGAATATCCCAGTAGCCTTTAATTCCTTCAAATACATTCAAACCCCTCGTGATAGCTTCGCATCCTATGTGCAGAACAGCTTTATCCCAGGGAATTATTTTACCTCCCATATAGGCGTAATCAGGTCTTTGTAATTTGGTAGCCATTGTAATATGTTTTTATAATGTAAATATTTCTGTAATTATTTTATTAATTGCTTTTCTTTCAGCATATCGGCTGCCTCAAGAATAATCCTGAGATCCAGTCCGGATAACATTGCAATATCCGTCAGACTATGTTCACCATCAGAATAATTCAGCACCCATAGAAACGCCAGTTGAAGAGTTTTACTGTCATTTCTTCCCCCTATGTTATCATATAACCCGCGCTTACCCAACTGAGGTTCTCCCTTCGGATATTGGTTTATCAATTTCCTGTCGGCTTCAATATACCTGATCACTTCGTGAAATACTTCCAGGGAATCATGGAGTGCTTTATCGGAGATAAGATCAAAATTGTCTGCAGAAGTATGGTATTCCGGATATTCCCCAAAAGGAACACGTGTAAGGTTGCCAACTGGTAAATTATATCCGGGAGAACAAAACTGCCGTTCATCATATCCATAGGGAATAAAGTCAATGATGTTGTATTGAATATCCTGCAATGATAATACGTGTTCTACAATTCGGTCGATTCCGGCATTTCCGATTCTTGAGCGTTTGTAGGTAAACATACTGTCGATTCCGAGCAGAGAGGTTACAAGACCGTATTTAATATGGCTAAGACGATCCTCATTCCGGGCCAGCCATGCAATAGCGCCAATGGTGCCGGGAATGAAAAGAAATCTGTAAGAATAGTGAAGCCTGGTTTGTGATAAAGATCGGGCAAGATAAGTACATACGGCAATCCCCGAAAGATTGTCATTGCAAAGTGATGGATGACAAATGTGGGTAGAGATCAAAACTTCTTCTGTGGTTTCACCTTTCAGATAATACTCAGCATAAGTCAGATTTCCTGGTGAAAGATCTGCATCGATAACCACTTCATACAGATCGTTGCTGAGGGAAGTGAGTTGATCGTGGCTGATACAAAAACCCCAGTTTTCAGCATAATAGGATGTACGGTAAGGAACCAAAGTTGGTTTGTCCGGAATACTGAAGAGATGAGGTTTTAACTCGGCAAGACTCATTTTTGCACGAATGGGTGTACTGTAATTCAGTACATGAAGATTTAACTGTTTGAAATCAATTATTTTTTTGCCTGAGGAATCTTTGACATAAGCATCCCGTATATTCCATTCCTTTGGGATCTCCCAATCGAGGACCTTTGTACCGGTTGGTACTTCATGGATTTTTAAAGGTATATGACGGTTTATAAGGTTCAGGGTTTCCCTGACTCCGTTGCCGGTAATACTCCGGCAAATGGGATACAATTCCTTGATAAAATCGATCATATATAAATCTCTTTTAGAAAATACTTAATTCAGGAATAAAGGTTACAAATTGGCCTCCCCATTCCTTTATATAATTGAGCTGTTCTCCAATTTCTTTTTTCAGGTTCCAGGGTAAAATGATCACATAATCGGGTTTATATTCTTTAATGCTGTCCAGGTCACGGACCAGGATATGACTGGCAGGCAAATATTTGTTCTGCTTATGAGGAGACAGATCCACAACAAATTGCACCAAATCATTTCCTTTTACGCCACAGTAATTTAACAGCGTATTTCCTTTGGCTGCAGCTCCATATCCTATTACTTTTTTTCCTTCTTTATTTGCCTTGATAAGAAAATCCCAGACTGTATATTTAATATTGTCAACTTTATCCTGGAAATTGCTGTAATAGTCAAGAGTATTCATACCCAATTCTTCTTCCCGTCGTAATAGATCTGTAACATTAGGAGATATTTCTTTTGTTTTATCTTCTTTGTGTTTTGCGAAAATGCGCAATGAACCTCCGTGGGTGGAAAGTTCTTCAACGTCAAACATTTCCAAACCCTGGTGTTCGAAGATCTGTTTTACGGCAAAAAATGAATAATACGAGAAATGTTCGTGATAAATGGTATCAAACTGATGTTCCTCTACCAGTCGCATCAGGTGAGGAAATTCGAAGGTTACCACACCTGTATCCTTCAGGGCAATTTTCACTCCTTTTACAAAGTTGTTAATATCAGGTACGTGAGCCAGCACGTTGTTTCCCAGTATCAGATCAGCTTGAATTCCTTTTTTTACCAGTTTGTCCCGGGCAAATTCGGCACCAAAGAAATCGATGATCGTTTCAATCCCTTTTTCGATTGCAACGTTAGCGGTATTGGCAGTGGGATCCACCCCCAAAACAGGAATGTTACGTTCCTTGAAATACTGAAGAAGGTACCCGTCATTGCTGGCAATTTCAAGAACAAGAGACTTTTCATTATAGTGAAACCTGTCAATCATCATCCCTGCATATTTCTTTGAGTGGGCAAGCCAACTGGTTGAATAGGATGAGAAATATGTATATTCACTATCGAATATAGCTTCTGCTTTTTCCATTTCGTCAACCTGCACGAGGTAACAATTGTGACAAACAAATATTTTTAACGGAAAATAGACTTCCGGTTCATTAAGCTGAGAAGGCTTTAACATAGCATTTGAAGGTGGGCAATTGATCAAATCAACAAATACATGTTTAAGTTCTGTGTTGCAATGTCTGCATTTCATAATTCTATTCCTTTAAAGTTGTTATCAATAGGTGGATAATTCTGATCTTTAGTTGTCATATTAATTGGAGTTAAAGGCCAATCAATTTTAAGACATGGATCATTATAGTATAGACCCCTTTCGTTTTCAGGAGTATAGTATTCGGAATGATGATATATCATCTGGGAATTGTTTTCAAGGGTCTGAAATCCATGTGCAAATCCTTCCGGAACATAGATCATTTTCATATTGTCTTCAGAAAGAATAACACTGATATGGTTTAGGAATGTCGGTGAATTTTTTCTGATATCAATAATAACATCGAATACCTTTCCCCTGATACAACGTATAAGCTTGATTTCAGCAGTTGGAGGCACCTGGTAATGCATCCCTCGTAAAGTACCTTTGACAGATGTCATGGAATGATTGAATTGAACAAATTCTTTTGTATGATGAATCCGGCTGAATTCGTGTTTGCAAAATGTTCTTGCAAAGAATCCCCTTCCATCAGCAAAAGGTTCCAATTCGATAATATATGCTCCTGATAAGGAGGTTTCTATAAACTTCATATAAATTCCCTACAAACGCTAATTCCTATTAAAACAAACATCGATACTTTCATTACGGAAGTTATAAGGTGTGAATTTTATTCAGTTTCAAATTAACATACCGGGTCAAAATTCATGTTCAGATCAATATCAAGTTACCATGAATCTTACTAAAGCAATCTTAATGAGTCGTCAACGATCCCCATCTGAGATAGCTCATTAATAACAAATAACCTGATCAGCCTTGATTGTCTGAAGTTTTTATCGTTGAATTCAATTTTTTTCAATCCTTTAACCAGATCATTGATTGTATCCTTCAGATTATATTGAGGCTGATTATCGGGAGCAAGGCGTTTAAACAGATCAAAGCTTACCTTGTATGATCGTTTGTCAGGCTGTGCGTCTTTATTTACAGATACCTTTACTTCAGGCAGAATATTCTGGATCGAATAAGCGAGTTCCTTTACCTGGTAATTCCATTCATTGCTACCCGTGTTTACTATTAGAAAATTCCCTCCTTCTTTAGGGTTTCTCTCATTTGCCCAGATAATTGCTCTTCCCATATCCCTCACATTGATCAGGGGGCGCCAGGGAGTTCCGTCGCTTAAAATAAGAATTTCACCTGAAGATAAAGCACCGGCGACAAAATCATTTAAGACCAGATCGAGTCTAAGTCTGTCACTCATTCCACATGCTGTTGCAAATCGCAGACAAGTAATTTTGAAATTCTCATCAGCCAGGGATTCAAGATCCTTTTCAGATTTAACCTTTGATTTTGCATAAGCAGTTAAAGGATTTAGTTCGGAGGTTTCTGTTCGTGAAGTGTTCTCAGAAAAACCATATACACTGCAGCTTGAAGCGAAAATAATGTTCTTAACGCCATGTTTTTTGGCTTTTTTAGCTATATCAATTACAGCCTTGTAATTCACATCATAGGTGGCAGATTCAAATTTATTTCCAATCGGATCATTTGAAAGAGCAGCCAGTTGAATAATCGTATCAACATCTTTAAGGATTTCTTCGGGGAAATTTCTTACATCCCCAAAAATTTGCTGATCGATAAAAATTTCAGGTGAAACAAACTTGTTTGTCAACTGACTTGAAAAATAACCAATGTCATAGCCAACAATAGTTGCATCGGGATATGATTTTCGCAAAAGCTTTACAAGCTCAGAACCAACATAACCTAAGTTACCAGTTATTAGAATTTTCATATGAGAATATTTTGTTATACAATTGTCTGATTATCTGTCCAGGTCTTCCATGGCGGGGAATCTTTCTGCCACATGTCTTCGAGAACATTTTTATCACGAAGTGTATCCATAGGCATCCAGAATCCATCATGTTTAAATGCAGCTAATTTTTTTTCTTTTGAAAGTTTTTCAAGAGGTGTTTTTTCGAATACTGTAGAGTCATTTTCCAAATAGTTAAAAATAGCGGGTTCCAAAATAAAAAAACCTCCATTGATCCAGGCTGAGTTTTCATCTTTTGGTTTCTCACGAAAATTTGAAATTAAGCTATCATCGCCTTTCAGAGAGAAGGTGCCAAATCTTCCCGGCTCCTGAACAGCCATAAGTGTGGCTACGACATTCTGGTTTTTATGGAAATTTATTAATTCACTGATATTTACATCACTTACTCCATCACCATAGGTCATGCAAAATGTTTCGTTGCCCAGGTATTCCTTAACTCTTTTCAACCTTCCACCTGTCATGGCATTTGTTCCTGTATCAACCAGGGTAACCTTCCAGTTTTCCGACTCATTATTTAAAATTGACATGGTATTGTATTTGAGGTCGAAAGTGACATCAGACTGATGAAGGAAATAATTGGCAAAATATTCTTTGATAATATACCCTTTATAGCCAAGACAAATAATGAATTCATTGATGTTGTAATGAGAGTACATCTTCATGATATGCCATAAGATCGGTCTGTCACCTACTTCAACCATAGGTTTTGGTCGAACACCACTTTCTTCGCTTATTCTTGTGCCGTAACCACCGGCTAAAATAACAACCTTCATATTTATAAATGTATATAGTGTTTCATGAAATGATAGAAAGTTCGCGCATCAAAACTACGCAAATGTCATTCATTATTTAAATTTAAAAACTTAATTTTTATAAATGTCTTATTTCATTGGATGAATTGTTCCGCTCAAATCGTTAAGGAGTGTTTTTGTTGTTGAATCGTGAAATTGTGTAATCGTGTAACTGTTTAATCGTGTAATCGTTAAAAATGATTAATCGATGAATCGGGCAATCGATGAAATGAAGTTAATCAACCAACAGAATGTTTTTTATATAACATCAGTTAATCAATTCATCAGTTCCCCAGTTAATCTTTTGTTGTTTATGAGTTGAGAAGTTTAGAGTTTAGAGTTGGGTAATGGTTGCTGGGTACATGGAGCTGGTTACTTGTTTAACTGTTGAATCGTGGAACTGTTTATTTGTTTAGATGTTGAGGAGATGAATTGAGTAGTTAAGATGTTTAGGATTTAGATTTATAATAATCTGTATTTATTCAATGTCGAATGTCCAATATCAAATATCCAATGTTGAAGTACAAGTTATAAGTTATTGGAAATTGTCTGCCTGCCGCAGGCAGGGACATTGGGTGTTTGATGGTTGGGTTATTAGAAAATGATGAATTGGAGAATCGGTGAATTGACTTCGTCGAGCTCTCCCGATTTTTATCGGGATCGGTTGAATACGTCGAGCTCGCAAGCTCGGTTGTGTAATCGTGATTCGTGATTGGTGATCTGTGAATTGTGATCAGTTTGGAGTTCGGGTGCTAATTGCGTATAGCTGATCACCAACTGTATAAAAATAAGGACTGGCCTATAATAAATCCGGCAAATAAATCATTGCGCAGGCTTGTTGCAAAGGATTTTCAAGTTCCGCGGAAGTGAAACGTCAGCGGAACGACACGAAAAGCCAAGCAATAAGATTTATCCGGATTTTTTATCAGCCATGAGTTTTTTGCTTTCTTTTTTGATCAGCAAAAAAGAAAGTCGTTCCGTTTGGGAACGGAACGAAACAAAGGCAAGTGTGGAAGATAAAAAAGAATGTCGAACCGCATTGGGAACGGTTCGAAAACATGGCTTGCGGGTTTGAATATAGAAATTGAAAAAGACTTGAGATTTGCGAATTGAAATTTGTGACTGAAAAATTCGCAATGATTACAACAATCAGAACAAGATCTCAAAGTTACTTCACTCCATGCAGTAATTTATTGATTTGTTTTGACAGGATAAGCAATAGCACTCCGATACTCACAGTGACCAGCCCGGTTTTCGTAAATACATCAAGATAGATCGCATAGGTCTCAGATGCCGGAGGGATTATATCTCCCACTTGACCCGCGCCGGTAAACTTAGCCAGGATAGCTGCGAGATAATTTGCAGCAGCCCACGATAAAAACCAGGCCCCCATAAGGGTTCCGGCCATATTCTTTGGAGCCAGCTTGGTTACCATTGATAAGCCAATAGGAGAAATGAATAATTCACCGGTTGTATGCAGCAGATACAAAAGTACAAGTGTTATAAGCGGCATCATGAAATCCTTTGCAAACAGGGCACCAACCCGAACCATAAGAAAGCCCAATCCCAGTTGGATAATGGCAAATCCAAACTTCATAGGAATACTCGGATTCCGTTTTATCTTATCAAGCCAGATCCACATGACCGAGAAGATGGAACCAAAAACAAGAATATAGAAGGGATTAAAAAATTGGGTAGTGGGAGCACCCATTTCCCAGCCTCCTATCATCCGGTCAACATTTCTGGAGGCAAATATAGTAAGTGATGTCCCGGCCTGTTCAAAACAGCTCCAGAAGACCACATTAAACAATAGCAGGATAACGAAACCAATCATCCTGTGCAATAGAATTTTACCGCCTTTTATTCCGGCTGACATTAAAGTATAAACAACAAAAACGGCTGTAGCAATCAATAAATACATGACAATATCATTGAAACGTACTAATAGATAAACAGCAGGAACAGCAGCAACCAAACCAATAATTACCAGGTGAAACTGTGTAAGGGGGCCTAACATTTTGCGATGCAATTTTTCGGGATTTGGCGGAGTGATTTTATCGGCAAATGGTCTGTTTCCAAACCCAAAGATCAATGAACCCGCTAACATTCCCAAACCGGCGAGAGCAAAACCATAGTGGTAGCCCAGTTTCACCCCTACTTCGGCAACAACCGTTGTGGCAAGCAGAGCACCAATATTTATTCCAATATAGAAAATGGTAAAGCCGGAGTCACGGCGATTATCATTTTCCTTATATAATTTTCCGACAATCGTAGAAACATTGGCCTTAAATAATCCGTTTCCAACGATTAAACATCCCATGCCAAGGTATAGCAAGTGTTCTCCGCCACCAACGATTAAAAATTCGCCAATCGACATCAGGACACTTCCAAAAATTACAGCATATTTATAACCCAGTATTTTATCTGCAATTCGGCCTCCTATTACAGGTGCGGCATATATAAGGGCAGTATAAGCACCATAAATAAAATAGGATTCTTCTTCCGCTTTTGCAATAATATGAATCAGGTACAAAACCAGGAGCCCGCGCATTCCATAATAGCAAAATCGTTCCCACATTTCTGAAAAGAAAAGTACCGCTAAACCTTTTGGGTGTTTCGGAAATAAAACCATATGTGTATTTTTTAAATGATATTCAGTCTTAGACTAGCAATGTTTTATTTATTTAGAACAAAACAAATATAGACGAATTTTTAAATTCCTGTCCTGAAAAATTCAAATGACCGGCTAAATTTGTGTAACTGGATTATATTAAGTGTAAATTCGCTGAATCAATGCATATAGCATATGAAATTCTTTCCTGTAGATAAAATACGTGAAGCAGATGCATATACTATTGCAAACGAACCCATTGCATCCATAGATCTCATGGAAAGAGCCGCAGGTCAACTGGCAGAATGGATTGTATCAAAATATACCGGCAAGCATCGATTTCTTTTTTTTGCAGGTCCGGGAAACAATGGAGGCGATGCATGGGCGCTGGCAAGATTGCTTTGGCATAAAGGATATAAACATATTTCTTTCTTTTTACTGGATACCGGCAGATCATTATCTTCTAACTCAGAAATAAACAGGACCAGACTAGAAAAGGAAACGGATATCCCTGTTCATGCAATTTGCAATACAAAGGATTTTCCTGAAATAGAAGCCAGTGATATAATAATAGATGGCCTGTTTGGTTCAGGTTTGTCCAGATCACCTGACGATCTCGCTTCCGAATTGATACGGTATATTAATGGCAAACAAAAACTATCCCTGATAGCAATTGATGTTCCCAGCGGCTTGTTTTGTGAAGACAATTCCGGGAACAAAAAAGAAATCATAATTCAGGCTACATATACCCTTACATTTCAATTTCCCAAATTGTCTTTCTTTTTTGCTGAAAATTCAAACTATGTTGGAGAATGGGTTGTTTTGCCCATCGGGCTGCATCCGGACTTTATTGCAAAAGAGAATACCATCTACCATTATATAGTTGAAAGTGATGCAACCGGTTTGTTGCAACCCCGGAAAAAGTTCTCTCATAAAGGCACGTATGGTCATGCTTTGCTTATTGCAGGCAGCTACGGGATGATGGGAGCTGCTGTTCTGTCTGCGCGTGCAGCCCTTAGATCAGGACCTGGCCTTCTTACGGTACATACTCCAAGAAGAGGAGTTGAGATACTACAAACTACCGTACCTGAAGCTCTCTTAAGTATTGATGAATCGGATATCCTGTTTACAGGAAATACTCTTCTGGAAAAATATTCATCCGTAGCCATAGGTCCCGGCATAAATCAGAAAACAAATACAAGGAAAGCCTTGCCTGGTTTATTAAAGGACATACAAGTGCCCCTTGTTATAGATGCTGATGGTTTGAATATTCTTGCTTCTTTGGAAAACTGGCAGGAATTGTTGCCCGAAAACACAATTCTTACTCCTCACCCAAAAGAATTTGAGCGACTGTTCGGGAAATTTAAAGATAGCTTTTCCAGAATGCAGTTTCAACGTACATTCTCAACGGACCATAAATGTGTAATTGTGTTAAAGGGTGCCAATACATGTATTACAGTACCATCCGGTGAAATATGGTTTAATACTACCGGCAATCCCGGAATGGCTTCCGGAGGGAGTGGAGATGTGCTGACAGGTATTATTCTTGGATTGCTGGCACAAGGTTATTCAATCAGCAATGCGGCCAGATTTGGTGTCTATATTCATGGGATGGCCGGTGATATGTCTGCTGAATGTTGCGGACAATATAGTTTAATTGCTTCTGATATTATTGACAATATCGGATATGCTTTTTGCGTATTAGAAAAAAACAGGAAATGAAAAATAATACAGGTGTACTTATTTTATTATTATTAATTGCTTGTTCTCCTGCAAGCAAGATCAGTGTTACGAACATACAGGACTTAGCATCATACGAGGAAAATAGCATTATTTATACTATCCCACGTACTCGTCTGGTCCTGACTGCCACAGCCATAAGACATTATACGGTACCGGGTCCCTATAACAGATATGCGGAAAAATTTCTTGGAATGAAAGATGCACCGTCTATTTCCGAAACAGAATGGGAACTGAATTCTATTGCACTGACTTCCTATCAGGAACCGGATCCGGATTATTATTTTTCTGTTCAAACGAATGATCCTGAACTGGTATTACAAAAGTTTATGATGCTTACCGGCAAAGGAATGATTCTGAAACCCGATGAAAACAATCTGTTTGTGCAGTTTGAGGGAATTTTTGATGAAGGGCCGGAACCGATCCATTTTAAAGATCTGTCCGTTAAGAGAAACCTGATCGAACCGGGAAGCAGTGCAAAATCTGCTGAGAAGAAAACAACTATCGATCTTCCGGTTACCGGACAAAACATGGGGGCCAAATCGATTGAGCAAAAGGCAGAAGAAGCAGCCAATTTTATTATAAAAATTCGTAAAAGAAGGTTTAAATTGCTGGCAGGTCAGTATGAAGTTTTTCCTGAAGGGAAAGCCTTGGAAATAAGTGTTCAGGAGTTGAATCAACTTGAGGAAGAATACATCTCCTTATTTGCAGGCAAAACTTATTCCGATACAATCACAAGATCTTTTTACTATGTACCTCAGGTCAATCAGGAACTGGAACGATATGTTTTCTTCCGGTTTTCAGATGAGACGGGCTTTCATGATGCTTTGGAGACAATCGGGAAACCTTTGGTTTTGGAATTAAGAAACATGCATTTTACTGAAGTTTTACATAATATGCACTTCCCGCTAAGCGGACCAACGTATGAAAATGTCTTATTTTACAGGATACCTGACATGGCTTCAGTAAAAGTATTTTATAGCAGCAATACCATTCTTGAGGCGGAAATTAAAATATTTCAATATGGATCC
>Ga0315541_1002531_pt1 | contig 15167 bp, 15 predicted proteins | sample SalMarSW160190MG_FD_203095 | JGI IMG/M metagenome (GOLD analysis project Ga0315541, IMG submission 203095) | Salt marsh sediment microbial communities from the Plum Island Ecosystem LTER, Massachusetts, United States - Salt Marsh Sediment SW1601-190 ...
TCCCACCCCCGCCGTGGCTATCACCGAATCACCTTCTCCATCAATGATGGTGACATTATCACTAACTCTATTAGCGCAGTAGATTTTGTTATTGGTGTCATTGTAGGCTAAAGCCCCAGGAACATCTCCCACCTCGACTGTGGCTATAGCCGAATCCCCAGCTCCATCAATGATAGTAACGACGTTGTTAACTCCATAAGAATTGGCGCAGTAGATTTTGTTGTTAGTGGGATTGTAGGCTAAAGCCGTAGTATGATGATTTACCAATACCGATGCTACCACGGAATCAGTCGCTGGATTAATGATCTGCACGGCGCCAGCGACACGTGTCCCGAAATTCCAGTGTGAGGTTCCGCAGTAGATTTTGTTGTCCGTGGGATTATAGCCTAGAGCGGTCTGAAAAAAATATTCCCATGCAAAATACTTCAGCTCCACTGGGGGTTGCGCCAGATTATTGTTTCCATCAATGACGGAGACGTAGTCACTCCCCTCATTGGCGCAGTAGATTTTGTCGTCGATGGTATTGTAGGCTAGAGCCCGAGGAGCATCTCCAACCGGCACTGTGGCCATCACCCAATCACCTGCTCCATCAATGATGGTGACGCTGTTATTATACTGATTGGCGCAGTAGATTTTGTTATAGGTGGGATTGTAGGCTAAAGCGTAAGGAGTATCTCCTACATCCACTGTGGCTATCGCCGAATCACCTTCCCCATCAATGATGGTGACGACGTGGTCCCATGCCCAATTGGCGCAGTAGATTTTGTTGTTGGTGGGATTGTAGACCAAAGCAGTAGGACCACCTCCCAACGGGATGGTGGCGATGACCGAGTCTGGTTCAGCATGACAAAAAGAAGAAGAAAATGATAAAACGATGAGAAGAACAAAGACGAAGCTGAAATTTTTATACATGGAATCCTCCCACGATCAGGTTTAGAATTATAGAGTCAATTCAATGATATTCTTTGAATGGTTTTTTGTCAAGGGAAAATGGGGAAAAGGGGTCAACGGATTGAATGGTTCGACTTCGTTCACCATCTTCGACGGATGGAACGGATAAGAATGGAAATGGCGAATGACGAATGAATGATGACGGACAAGATTCTGTTGGAGGGATAAGTGTAGAGGAAGGCTTCAGCCTTCCAGTAGTTAATGGAGACCTAAAGGTCTCCTCTACATTTTGGTCCCGCTGAAGCGGGACACTCCAGAACAATCACTTCAAGGGGAAAAGCAGATTGAGCATTATCTTTTCCTGGTCGTAGGTGCAAAGGACTCTTGCGGAAGGGCGGTCGTACATGGCGGAGAGTATGCCTAAGGCATCTACCGCCAGGTCTCTGGGACTCCAGCCTTCACGATAAGCATCTTCATATTCCTTGTATAAGCCCAGTGAAAATACCAGAAGCCCGGAGAGATACTTGTTCATGTGCTTTGACAACACTTTTTGAGAAGCATAACTGCCGGCGAAATGCTGCCACTTGTCCGGAGCCTTTATGTCCCAGCGCTCCTCATCCACATAAAACCAGAGATCGTTTTGGGAAGAAAGCTGTTTGAATCTGCCATCCCGGGGATAGTTCCAAGCGTAGCAGAGAGCGTTCGAGAGGAGCAAAAATAGAATCGAAAGAATCATTATTTTAAACTTCATTTTTGTTCGCCTCTTTCTTTTAATTTCCCCGATCTCGGTATGTTCCCGTCCAACTTTGCAGAGACAAGGGTTCTCGCTCGACGCCAAGCCGTGAAGGCTTGGCTACGCGCTCCTCTGAAAATAAACCCCGCTGTCTGGCGGGGTCTATCTTGGGGAGCGCATGACTTTTGGGGGCTCGTATTGTGCCTGATCCCGGGTGAGTCGAGGAGAATTCTCCTCGATCGACTCGGGATGGCGTCACTTCAGACCTCCCTGATTCGACACAAACGTCAGCTCTGAGTTTTCCTAAGGTGTGAGCCACACGGTTTGCACTTCAGGCAAGGTCCTGCCTTTTTCAAACTCGATCTCCTCCACCTGGGCCGGTTCATTTGGCTGGTCCGAAGAAGGTGACTTCTCAAAGATGGATGGCGGAATGGAGGTCTCCTTGCCCAGGTTCTCAAAACTCAGGAAAATCAAAAGCGAAATAATCAAAAGCGCCAATCCCAGCAATCCCAGTTTGGACGGATTCGTTTCTATCTTGACCGGGACCTCTCTGGTATAGCCGAAAATGAAATGCATATCATTGACCTCGTGAATGTGTTTTCTAACTCCGCCTTTCGCGGTATGTTCAACCCCTCTTAAAGCAAGGCATATGCCGCATCATCCCCGTTTCAGTTCAGTCCAGATAACTCGTTGAAAGAATTAGGATAACAGCTTAGGGAAAACCAGGAACCTGTCACCTTTGCGTCATGGGGTTGCAGAGGGGTGCATATTTTGGATAGAAGGGTTCAGGTCAGTTAGAAGGTTGGAAAGTTAGAAGGTTAGAAGGTTCAAGGGTCAGAAAGTTAGAAAGTTGCAAGGTTTGCTCCCTGGAGGAGATGCCCATCGTCACAAAAACGGTGGAGTTTTGATGGTGAAAGGGAAAGGGTGATTGTGAGTGGATAGCAGCCAGTATTCAGTAAAGAGTATGCAGTGGGCAGATAACTAAGAAGGATGCAGTCGATTGTCATGCAAGAACTATTAGGAAAAATAGAGGCGAGATTACAGGAAAGGGAAGAGGAAATTTCCGATGAGCTGATCTTTTTGATTAACTCGCGGATCAAGCCACCCAAGCCCGTGACCAAAGAGGACGTTTACGTCCGGGCCATGTTTTTGGCCTCGGATGAGGTCAACTCCTATGGGGGACGCTTTCCCACAGAAGAGCTTCCCAACATCGCCAATCTGGTAATCGACTCTCCGGTAATCGTGGGTCATACTAAGGAAAAGCTTCCCATCGCCAGGAATTTCAAGGCTGAATTGGTTGAAAGAAATGAAAGGAACTGGGTGAAGGTCTGGTTCTACTGGCTGAGAAATTCCAAAGATGCTCTCTCCTTGAAAGAGAATATCGACCACGGAATTTACAAGGAGTGTTCTTTGGGATTCGTGTTCGAATTTCCGGAATGCTCCATCTGCGGTGAGGACATGAGACGGTGTCAACATATCCCTTTCAGAACTTACCAGACCGAAGATGGACAGAAAGAAGCATTCTTCAATTATCGAAACATCACCAGGGTCTTAGAGACCTCTCTGGTTTATCGTGGGGCAGTGCCCAATACATCGATGTCCGATGAGCTTCTGCTGTATCAGAAGCACGATTGCAAAGGTCAAGGCTGCAAGTTGGGCAGAATCTACAAGGATGTGGTGGAGGGAGCTTTGGACAAAGCCGGCCTTTCGGATAAGGTTGAGCTGGTGGGTGGAGTTTGTGATGAAGGCTATTCCGATCATGATCTGGACATCATCTGTCCGCCCCAACTGGAGGTGTTGGTCTTGGAGGCACTGCCCCAAAGTTACCGCTCCAAGATTCATTTCGCCCAGAGCTTGTCGGAACCGAAGATCGCCCCATTCGAGTTTATCGCTCCTGCCAAGCCCCAAAAAACGAATTCCTCATCCAATGAGATTTTCGATTTGGATGATTTTGCCTCATTGCAGGGGGAATTCCTGATTGAACCGAAGTACGACGGCGTCAGGGCCCAGATACACAAGAGGGATAAGGAGGTGAGAATCCTCACGGACGAGGGAAACAGGATTGAGAGCAAATTCCCTCATCTGGTCAAAGATGTTTTGGCCCGTGATCAAGAAAGCTTCATCCTGGATGGTGAGATAGTGAAATATAAGGGCAACTCCAGGCTTTCACATAAAGAGGTCGCCGGATATATTCACGAGAAGGACAACCCTCCGGACGATTTTCATTTCAAATTCAAGTTTTTCGATATCCTTTACCTCGATGGCGACAACACGGCATTGTTTCCGTTAGAAGAAAGAAAAGAGCTTTTAGAGAAGAGTTTTGCTGATACCGATTTCATTCACAAGGTCAAATACGAAAAATCCACAGCAGAAGAGCTACCCTCCAAGATAAAAAGCGTTGCCACCTCCGAGGGGGCAATGATAAAAAGGAAAGACTCAAAATACTCTGATCATAGGGCTTGGTATAAATGGAAAAGGCATCACGAACTGGACGTTCTGGTCACGGGCGTTGAAAAGAACAGGGGCGGCTCTTACAACTATGCCTGTGCGGTGGGATCGAGGTCTGATCCAATCCTTATAGGGACAACTTATTCGACCTCAGTGCAGGCCAAAGTCGGAGATATAATCAGGGTTAGAGTGGACTATGTCACCAAATCCGATGATAGGTTCACCTGGTATGCTCCCAGGGTACTGGATAGAAGATCGGATAAGAAGGAGCCGGACCCGATCTCCATCCTGGAGAGGATGTCCACGGTCCACAGTCGACAGTCCACATCAAGAGCCCTGAAAGCTGTGGACGGTGGACTGTTGACTGCGGACAGATTCGTTCTTCAGCTTCACTGGTGGGGAAAGGCTGAACATCACGACCTGAGATTCCAAAAGGGAAAGGTGTCCATCGGCTTGACGCTGTTCGAGCTGGACTTGGATGGCTTGGAGGAAGGAAGACGATTCCTCTGTGAGTGGAAAGACTACCATGATCTTAAATGGATGAACTTTGAAGGAGAAATCCCTCCCAATAAGGGTGATGCCGAAGGGAATCCGTCCACGAACCATACTGCCCACATGAAGATTCTGGATTCCGGTCATTACAAGATACTGGAGAGAAAACCGGATTTGACCCGCTTGGAAATAAGAGGAAAGATTCTGGACGGTATGTACCTGGTAAGAAAGGTGAAGTTGAAGGGAAAAGACAAATGGCTTTTCTGGAAGCAGTCAGCGGATTGAACGGATGTTCAAGGCGGGTTATTAGGCGGTATTGTGATGCCGAGAGACGCGAAGCATCGCTTTCTAGATTCTTCTCTCGCCAATGGTTCGACTTCGTTCACCATAAAAGGCGGGGTCAGAGTGACGCAGGAGGAAACAAGAGGCTTCTGCAATGAGTACGAACGATAACAGAGTTTTTTCGAAGGTTCAGTTGCTTCAATTCGTGGTGGCATTTTTCTTTACCGCCCTGGGGATCATCGCCGCCTACTACACTACGATTGCCGGCATAAAACTGGATCTTTCCAAAAAGGCGGAATCGGAGATGGTTAATCAGCTGGATAAGAGGCTTTCGAATATCGAAATCCTGCTGAACAAGAACTTTTTGACCAAGGATGAGTTTCACGGCTTCTCGGAAGACTTGCAAAAGCGTTTGACAAGAATAGAATATCAGTTGTCAGTAACCAGCAGGCAGTAGACAGTGCACAGATAAATTCTTAAACCGGAATTCATGGAGCAAAAATGGACATTCAAAATCTAATTGAGGCTTTGAAAGAACACATTGGGCATCTGGATGGTGAAAAGATCGAGAAAATCGATTTTGATCGAATGCAGGAAGATCTAAAGAATTCAATGGACGCTTTGAGTTCCTTGCAGAGGAAAGAAGAACTCTGCGATAAGCTGCTCTTCGATTTCAAATCGGAGATCAAAAGGATGTCTTTGGCCATGTCTCGTGCCCAGGGGGATCTGAGCACGTCCGGTATGGTGGAAAGGCTCTTGTCGTCTGAAGATTTAGATTTCGACGAGTTGATCCTTCTGAGAGAAAAGGTCAGAGAGGACTTCAACAAAAGCTTCCCCAGCAGACCACAGGCGAAGGTAATCGACAAGTCCGGGTTCGGTGGATTCAAGATAAGTGAGTTCAAGGCTGGAGTTAGAGAATAGAGAGTAAGAGTACACAGTTTAGAGTAGAGGCGAGAAGCTCATAGAATCTCTAGGCTAAACTCGAAAGCGAATCGATTGTGGGTTCTTCTGAAGGAGACCCGAAGGGATGTCGTAAAAGACACACTTCAAGAGGTTCAAAGAGCAAATAGGAGGAAAAAATGGGAATAAGAGATCAGAACTTGGAAGCAACCGGCGCGATCCTTGCCACCTTTTCTATCAAACAGACCGGCGGGGTGGATGATTTGAAGGATTCCGATGTGGGAAAGACCGTGCAGATAAACGGAAATAACCAGGTGGGCCCGACCATCGATGGTTCGGTTTTCTTGGGAAAGTTGATCGATCTGACCCTAACCGATGCAGACGATGGAAAAAGGGTGGCGACGGTGCAGATTTCCGGAGTCATGACCGTTCCGATCACCACCACCTATCCACAGGTGGGAGAGAGGGTGGTTGGCGGCGGCTCGGGCACGGTGAAACAGGCTCCGGCGTTGACCGGTTATGATCCGGACGGAGGAAACGTCGCCAGAGGAACGGTTATTGCCGTGAACGGAACCAGCGAGTGCACTCTGATTCTGTAAAGACCGTCAACGGATGGAGCGAATTAAGGGGGATAATTCCCAACAGATTAAACGGATAAAAATGATAAGGAGACGAAGATGGAATTGGAAGAATTATTAAAGACGAAAGAAGGGAAGAAGCTTCTGGAGTTTGCAAGCTTTGAGAAACCGGTCTCCGGTCCGGTGGATCTGTCTCGAGCCAGGGAGATCAAGGTAACGCAGGAGACGTATTTGGAGGCACAGTCCAAGAGTATGACCCTCTCTGAGTTTCTGGAGACACCAGAGTATGACCCCAGTGAGATGAATTCCCCTCTGGATGCCTTTGAGAGGCAACTGGCGGTGCATGATATAAGGGTGGGCGGACACAACCGTGTCACCGTGGAGCTTTTCTACCAGGGAGCACCTGCTCTTCTTCCTGAGTTCATGATGCGGGAGATAAAGAGAGGACAGAAGATGCGTCCGGAGCTGGAGAAGCTTTTAGCCAACTCCAATACGATCTCCTCCTCCCGGTATACGCCTTTCTATGTTGACGTCTCGCCATCCCAGAGCAAGCTCTCCTTGAGACCCATAGGGGAGAGGGCGGAGATACCCACGTTGGCGGTGACAGAACAGGTTCATTCCATCACCGTGCCGGATTACGGGGTGACTCTAAAGACTTCCTATAAGGCTTTGAGACATCGCACCACTGCTCAGTTTAAGGTGTTGCTGTGGTACATCGGATTCAGGTTGCAGGCAGACAAGATGGGTCTGGTTATCGACACCATCATAAACGGAGACGGGAACGACAATGCCGCAACGGTGATAAATACCGCCACCTCCGGAAGCCTGATCTATTCGGATCTTATCACCCTGTGGAACGAATTCTTTCCCTTTGAGATGAACACCGTCGTCTGTCACAAGGACAAAATCAAGGATGTCCTGACCATGTCTGAGTTCAAGGATCCCATGGCTGGTTTCAAATTCCAGAGAACCGGCGAGTTGGTGTCACCCTTAGGGTCTTCCCTGATCAGATGCGATGAGGTCCCCACCGACGTGGTGATCGGACTGGACAATCGCTTTGCCGTGGAAGAGGTAACCAGCCAGGCCTTGATGGTGGAATATGACAAGGTGATCGAACAGAAATTGGAAGAGGCGGTCATATCCGAGTCCGTGGCCTATGCCAAGGTGATCAAGGAAGCGGCTTTGATCCTGGATACGGTCTGGTCATAAAACGTGCGCCATCCGCAGTCCGAACTTTGGATCCATAGGATCGGCCGTCCGCCGCGAAAGGATGATTTGCGGCGGACGGCGGTCGGTGGGCTGTGGACGGTGAGAGGGAGAGGTAAAAGGTAACCTGCCATGCAAAAACTTATAGATACGGTCAGCTCATATTACGCAACCGGCATTCAGCCTCAGGCTAAATTCTTCAAGGTTCCGTCCGGACAGTACAAGGATCGCGTTATGGTCATCTATCCGAAGACCTCCAATCAACTGGTGTACGTTTGGGCTGATCCGCCATACGAGAGTTGGTCAGACCCGCAGACTTTGGCCACCGACAGTGCCGATTATCCGTGTTCTGCTTACATGGATTCGAATGGCAGTGTTTATCTGGCATACACTCAGCAGACCACCTTAGCTTTGCTGGAAGTGAAGATGACCTTCTCCTCAGGCGGCTGGAGTGTGGGGACTGTCAATACGGTGTGCAATGTAGGACAGAACCATTATCCCAGCATCACAAAGGATTCCATCGGTCGCCTATGGATCTCGTGGACCCACTACGATTCGGTGGCGGAGAGATATTTTGTGCAGGCAAAATCCTCCACCAATGACGGGGCCACTTGGGGATCTGGACCCTCGGATCCGGGGACTGCTTTGACCAACGGAAGTGCATCCTGCTATTCTCAGCTTATCTTTCAGTCACCTTACGTCCATTGTTTCTGTTGTGATGATTCCACGCTTCTGGTCTACCGGTCCTTTGAACTATCGGGGGCGGTCTGGTCCTCGCAGCAGACGGTCTACTCCGGATCTGCAATCGATGATAACTTCCATGCGGACCTATCACCGGATCAGAAGATAGGAATCATCTTTCCCGGAGGGTCCTCTCTTCTTTACAGGGAATTCGATGGAAGCAATTGGAGCGGGGTTTTTACGGTCGACGGCAGTCTTCCAGTAAGCCCCACCATCAAATTCTTTGACACCATTCCTTTCGTCTTTTTTGCTAAGAGTATCGGGACAGGACAAAACGAAGTCTTCTATTCCTATAAGGAGGGTACCTCTTTTGCGGCAGCTTCACCTTTTGAGGAAGGACAAAAGCCTTTTGAGACCCTCTTTTGCTATGATGACTCTGCCACCGACAAGTATGCAGATTTGACCACCGAGGCTTCTGATTCCACTGCAGCCGATGTTTATCATCCTGCTTCGAACGCTTTGGTTAAAGATGCAGGAGATGCTCTGTACGTGGGAATGCACCGGAAATTCAATCTGGCGAGAGTGATCTTGTCCACAGCAGGCGTCACCGGCCAGGTGAGCTGGCAATACTGGAATGGGGAGAGCTGGACAGGTTTTACGCCTAATTCCGGAGCATATCATCTGGACTGCCTGGATAAGATGGTCGTCCTTTGGGAAGATCTGCATTCGGTCCCTTCCGATTGGCAGCAGTGTCCGATAAACGAGGTCTCCAGGTTCTGGGTCAGGGCCTTGGTGACTGTGGGTTTTACCACTGCACCGGTGGGAACTCAGATCACGGCGGTACCGGAGGCAAAATACCTGAACGTGATTAGATGAAATAGGGTTTAGCAACAGGAGCCAGAAGTTGGGCCGGGCAAAGGTACTCCGCCACAACCAGGAAGAGTATAGATTATGGGATTCACGACTCACGGGAGCGAAGACATAAGCCTTTATAACCCGCAAGGAAATTAGAAAAGAGGCCTTAGTCATGAGTTTCACAAACATAGATCTGGTTAAAAAACATATCCGGGAACATGCCCTTGGGACAACCGACATAGAGAACATCTCGTGCCGTCTTTTGGGACAGACGCCTTTTCAACTGCCGCATACCAACCTTTTACTCAACTCGGAGAAGGTGAAGGGGAAAGAGCAGACCGTCCCAACCCAAGAGAACGTCAGTTTTTCTTCTTCAGACATAGTCTCTCTGTTACACCAGGAGCTGGTTGAAGACACGGTGGTGGTGGCAAGGGATTCCTCCCTGGGAAAGATTTATGTGGAGAATATCGACTATTCTATTGACTATGATAATGGAACTGTCTTTCGCTCACCGGATGGCTCGATACCAGAGGGAGGTGAGGTGGTGGTCTGGTATCTGTATTTTCGAATTCACTCCAAAGATATAGACTATCGCATAGACTATCACAAAGGACAGATTACCAGGATGGTTTCTGGAGCCATAGAGGATGGGCAGCGGGTTCTGGCTGATTATACGGCTGAGTTCGGACTCTTAAGCGACGAGGTCATTGCCAATGCCATGGTGGAGGCAAATGACAAGATTCTAAAAGTCATCGATCTCTCCTACTCCAACTCCATCGACCAATCCCTGGTGACGGCTGAAACCTATCTGGCTGTCTCGATTTTATGTAGCATAAAAGCTCTGGAGGTGATGACCCAGACGGGCGCAGCGCAGAATCCGGGATCGACGGCACGGTCCCTGTCTTCGGCCTGGTCGAACATGTCTTCTGTTTACAGAGAACGCGCTTTCGACCTTTTGAATAAATTCAGAAAAGATCCCGGAGGTTTTTGCTCACCGTATGCAACCAGATCTACGGAATGATTACGAATGAAGGACGAACAATGGCTGATTAGATTTGTTCGTCATTGCACGCGAGGTTATCATGAACATTACTTTGGATTATCTGAGAGGTAGAAGGATCTGGGTGGTGCCGAATTTCGTAGTCTGGGGAGATTGGTCACTTTACTCGTTTTTTCTCCTTTACACCGAAGTGGAAGCGGCCACCAAAAGGGTGATCTTCAGCAAATCGACTTTGGGAGGGCTTGATCAAGCTGTTGAATTCTCAAACCTTTACGACTTCAGGGGTAATCAACTTCCCGAGCTGATAGACAATCCCAAGGTGATAGTTCTTCCCAAAAATGAGGTCCCCTGTTTTGTGGTGGGAACGGAGACTCCAACCGGTTTTAGAATCGGGAAGCTGTCCGAATCTTCGGGGACCGGTTTGGTGGATCTGATGGTTGTGGAGATGGGATGAAGACGATTTACATTCAAATGCCCATTGTCACTGATTGCCCAGGTGTCGTCACCACAAACCATGGGAGTTGCGGGGTGAGGGCACCCCGCAACAACAAAGCGGACAACAAGAACATTTTGAGTTCAAAGGTCAAATTTGCATATGAAAACAAAAACCAAGGGGGCCGGCACAAGGACAACCACCCTGAAGGCACGCAATTCGAGTCTCAAGACGCAGAATTCGGGCAAGACGATCTCAGGGAAAACAAAGAGCTCTCTCTGGACTGACAGACGGTCCGGCAGGGGAAATCTCCATGATGTGGAGTTGTTGGAAATGCTGATCAAGAAGATCATCGAGAAGCTGGAGAAAAATTCTTGGGAGGCAAAAGTTCAGGATGTATTGAGGGCTATTCAACTTAAACACAAGTTGGCTGCGAACTCTAACGCAAGGCCCTCGTCCGGCAGGAACCGTGTCTGTGACGCTGAAGGTTCGTTTTGGGAGATGATAGACCAGATGCGAAAAGAGGAATTGGGTGAGCCTGACCATCAATCCACAGAGGTGACCGCAAAGGGCAAGGGATAGTCAGAAAACGCTTAAAGCATCTGCGGCTGAGCATTTATGATAGATAAGGAGGAATGATTCAGTTGTTTCGTGAAAGTATGCTTTTAATCTCACTCTGGATTCTGCTTTCAGTCACAGCAGGTTGCCTCAAGCCACAGGATTCGTGGGCGTCCGCCGACACCTTGCGACCGGCCGTGGATGCTAAGGTGTACTGGAACAAATCCGGGTGTGACGATCACTATCAGTGTGTGGATGAGGAGGACCCGGATGGCGACGTCACAAGAGTGTATTCCAGTGCGCAATTGAAGCGGGAGACTTTCCAGCTTGACTCCACCTTTGTATCCAACATTGACAGTCTGGTAATCAGGATAAATGCGAAGAAGACTGGGACCGGCACGGTCAAGCTTAATCTGGGATTCGACTATTGGGAGGAGGCTTTGTGGTACTTCCATATCGGAGATTCGGTTACTCTGACCAGCGAATATGGCGACTATTCGGTGGTCTCAACTGGCAATGAAGATGATGATCCTTGGACTTACCAAAAGATAAACGCACGAAGGTTCGGTGTGGGGACAAAAAAACCATCGGGTATCTGGTCAGCTAACGTGACCCAGGTTTTTGTGATGGTTTATTATCAGAGAACGGAGGGAAGAAAGAGGCCGGGTGGCATCGTGCAAGACGAAAATAGGCGGGGTATAGCAGAAGGAGGAATGGCTCGATGAGATTTAGGATTCAAAATTCAAAATTCAAGAGAATTCAGAGTCTAAGGTTAGAAGGTTCAAAGGTTAGAAGGTTCTTACCCCTTGTTCTCAACTCTTTGCTTTCGACTCTTCTTGTAAGCTTTTTGCTCTTGACTCTGAACTCTTCGGTTTCTTTTGCCGACGTTTATGCACCTTCCGACAGCTTGGTCTTAACCGTTGGATGCTTGGACACCACTTTTCTAAATCTTGCCGATCCCGATTCGGTCTGGTTCAGGTGGTGGAAGGACGTAGACGGACAAACCACCGTCGATTCGGCAAAGGTGACCTCCTCCCTGCGCACCGGGTTTGTCCGTCATAAAGTCAAAGCGTCGGATGATTCGGACAATGCCGGAACTTACTTAGCAGAGGCGGTAGTCCACAAAGATGGCAAGACCGGAATAAAGACCTGGAGCTGGACGGTAAAAGCAGAGTTCGATTCCATCACCAACGCCATTGCCGATGCCAATAAACTCAACTTCATGGCGGAGGTGGTCAAGATCAACGGGGGCTATCTGGGGCAGTGCACCACCGTGGTCAATGAAGTGAACGTGATCTCAACTGACACGGTGAAGGCGGATGTTCTGGACAAAACCGGATATACGCTTACCGAAGATTACATGACCAAAGCTGACAGTTCTTTGTACATGCGGACAGATTGGGCGAACATTAAGAATCAAGATGCTGTGGTTAATATCAATCGAACCCACATGGCGTACGTGGAGACGGTGGACAGCATAAACGAGGAAATCACAGCCGGGGCCGACACCTCCCAGATCAAGAGCATGAACGAAAACAACCTCTGGGGAGCATCCCATATATGGAATTACGAAACCAGAACCCTGACCTCCGGGGCCGGTTCGGGGGCAAATGGCGTGCTGATCAGATGCAGACAATCCTCCGACTCGTCCAACATCGCCCTTGCTCAAATCCAGGTTCTGGATTCGGTAGAGAATTCAACTATCGGGCTTTTGACCTCAGACTCCCAGGGACGTGGATTCTTTGCTCTGGACAACGGCACCTACTGCGTAAGGATGTTCAAACCGGGCTGGCAATTCACCGTGCCTGAGACTTTGATAGTATCAGGCGATGAAGACACCACCTATTACGCCAACGCCTTTGATCCGGGCTCGCCCCCTCAGGCGGCTTTGTGCAGGGTTTACGGCTGGATCTACGACATCAACAATCAGCCGGTGGAGGGGGCCAAAGTCGAAGCCAGCACAAAGACTATCCCTTTACGCTATCAAAACATAATCATCAGCCCCTATTACAAGAGCACCGCGACTGATGAGGAAGGCTATTGGTATTTGGATCTGCATCCCAATTCGGCCCTCAATCCATCTGACACCAAATACATATTCTTCATTTATAGCCCTTCCGGGACAATTTTGAGAATCGAAACCACGGTACCGGACCAGGGGAGCTGGGAATTACAGTGGTAAGGTGGGAAGCAAGAAGTAAGAAGTTAGAAGTAACAATCGTTCTTGTGACTTCTGAGTTATGATCTTTGATTTCTGACTTTTTCAGGGAGGTGAAATAGGATGCTTATTGCTGCTTTTGGCGATTGGGTGACCAATAGTCCCACGCAGGCTTTGGGAACGGTTCTTCTATTGTTTCTAAGTTGGGCGGTTAGGAAATACCTGATTCCCTACTTGAATACCGAGCAAAGAAAGAAGATGGCGGAATATATCTTGCTGATCGCAGATGAGGTCACCGATGAATTGGTGGCAAGATATCCCAAGAATGAGCTGGCAAAGTGGCTGGATCAGGCAGTGGACAAGATCGTACAGATAACAGGAGTCTCAGAAGAGGTAGCTGCGCGTGCGGTTCAGGCCGCATTGGCCAGGAAACGTATGGACGAGCCCTAGGATGAGAGGCAGATACTTGCACTCCAATCGTTGTGCCCAAGTGTTCCGGTCCCACAACATCTCATGCTTTGATTTTTCTGAGCACTTCGAATCTTGAATTCTGAAGGTTGAATCATTAGCCTGCATACTATGTGAATAAGAGTGCATAGATTCATCCTGATCCGGCATAGGGTGTAGTTTAAGGCCTAATGGAAATCGGATTGGCAGCAGAAGATCGGGTGCAAGCCCTAGTTGCTAACTTGATTATTTTGAACGTCTTAGGTTGGGTGATCCGAAGGTTGAGAATCCGTTATTTGGCTGAATTCTGAAAGACCTCAATACGTGCGTCATGGGCACACAAATTGCTAATAAAAATAGGTGAAGTTACGTATAAGGGTTGGCAAGGTTAAGAAGTATACTTGGGAGTGGTGCGGTTATGAGCAATCATGACCACCCGACGCCAAAATCGGGCATCCCCCCTCCACCACTCCCAATTTTTTTTATCTATTTATACCGTTCGACTTCCTTCGACTTGGGTCCATTCGTTACCTCAGCACAAGCAGGACAAGTCGCAGACCGCATTCCGCGGCCTGATCCCTTAAGCTCGAAATTTTGAATCTTAAATCTTGAATCGTAGTCCCGCTTTGACTGTCCTTCCGGGATTCGGGAAGTCTCCGTCTGTAATGGTATTGCCAAACTGGGCAGGGACCTTCTGATCCAGAAGATTTATTAGACTAAGGTTGAATTCCATGTTGCTCCCCAACTTCTGGTTTAGATGTAACTCCAGGTTGGTGTGGGGCTTAATGGTTTTCTCCAGATAGCCGATTTGGGGAAAATTGGAGTAATCGGAATAGTAGTTTACCCTCTTGTCCGTCCAGTTGAGGATGAGATTCGCTTTCAGGTGACTGAAAATCCTTCGACCTAACTCAAAATTAATCTTATGCTTGGGGGTGAAACGAGCCTTTCTTTCCACATTTTCAAATTCTTTCTGGTCCGCATAATAAACTAATTCCTTTCTTTCTTCCTTGTCAAAATTGCCGGTATAGTTAATAGATAAATCTGTCCTTTCATCTAATTTCAAATCCAGGTTCATTTCAATTCCCTGTCCTTCACATTTATCCACATTAAATGGCTGCCACTGGCCATTTTTCCCTAAAGGAAGCCAGACGATTAAGTTCTTTACCTTTTTGTAGAACAAAGAAACGTGGGCCGAGATTTGGGTGAAAGAGGAGCTAAAAGAGGTCTCGAAGGCATGTCCCCTCTCCGGCTTTAGATCCGAATTGCCCCCGCTGGGCCAGAACAGATCATTGAAAGTGGGGGCCTTGTAGGCCTTTCCCCAGGAAAACGTAATTGAGTGGTTTGAGTTAATATGGCAGATCAATCCCAGGTTGGGTGAGAACTCCGATGGATACAGAGAGTGATCATCGAATCGTAAGCCCAACTGTAATCGCCACCTCTCGCTGAAACTGAGATTACCCGTTCCCCAGAATCCCAAAGTCCTGGTCTCAGGCACCCAAGAGACG
>Ga0315541_1002533_pt1 | contig 15156 bp, 18 predicted proteins | sample SalMarSW160190MG_FD_203095 | JGI IMG/M metagenome (GOLD analysis project Ga0315541, IMG submission 203095) | Salt marsh sediment microbial communities from the Plum Island Ecosystem LTER, Massachusetts, United States - Salt Marsh Sediment SW1601-190 ...
TCACATTTTGTCACATTTACGGTATGAAGACTTTAAGAGAGTTGGTCTGTGTGGTGCCCCTGGGGCGACTCGAACGCCCGACACGCGGTTTAGGAAACCGCTGCTCTATCCAACTGAGCTACAGGGGCACGCCGCTACTCAAAACCTCGCTATGTCACAGGCCTTTCGCAAGCTTTTCTGATTTTTATATTAACAAAAAGCCTTAACCAGGGCAATGGCAATGCAGAGCAGTTTGCTGGGCGATAGTTTGACAAGGGCTTGCATCTGTAATATCTGTAATCTAAGCCTCCTCTTAAATAACAGGGCGTATATTTTGTCACCGTGAGCCGAAGCTCTGAGCGAAGAGCCTAGCGGGGGGTCTAGATTCTTCGCGCTAGACTTCCCGAATTTAACAGTGGAGATAGGGGGATTCGAACCCCCGACCTCTGCGATGCGAACGCAGCGCTCTCCCAACTGAGCTATATCCCCAAATTCAATTCTAGCAATGCCCTGAGTGTGGGTCAAGTCAACTGCTCCTTGCCCCTGCCTGACAACACTGCTATACTGACGGAAGCTATGAACTATGAAATCGTCATCGGCCTGGAGGTTCATACTCAGCTATTAACCAAGAGTAAGATGTTCTGTAGCTGCAGCACCGATTATGCCAGTGCCCATCCTAATACCCACGTCTGCCCCGTCTGCCTGGGCATGCCCGGCGTTCTGCCTGTCATGAATGAAAAAGCAGTGGAATATACAGTGATGACCGCCCTGGCTTTAAATTGCACCATCCCCGAATATACCAAATTCGACCGTAAGAACTACTTTTACCCTGACCTGATGAAAGGTTACCAGATTTCCCAGTATGATGCTCCCATTGGAAAAGGAGGGTTGCTAACCATTGATAGCAACGGTACAAGGAAAAGAATCAATATCACCAGGGTGCATCTCGAAGAGGATGTCGCTAAATTGTGGCACAGGGGGGATTACAGTCTGATAGACGTCAATCGCTCCGGAGTGCCCTTGATGGAGATTGTTAGCGAGCCCGAAATAAGTTCCCCCGAGGAGGCTCGGGATTATCTTATCAAGTTACACAACATCCTGCGTTATCTGGGGGTGTCCACCGCCAACATGGAGGAAGGAAGCTTTAGATGTGATGCCAACATAAGCATACGCCCAGTGGCTAGTAAAGAGTTTTTGCCCAAGGTGGAAGTTAAAAATATGAATAGCTTCAAAGCAGTTTACCAGGCTATGGAATATGAATCGAGGCGACAAAAAAAGGTGCTTGAGGAAAGTGGAGAACTGGTACAGGAGACCAGAGGTTGGATAGAGGAAGAAGGCATAACAGTGACCCAGAGAACTAAAGAGTATGCTGATGATTACCGATATTTTCCCGAACCCGATTTGCCTCCCCTGGTTTGGGACCGAGCCTGGATAGAGGAAATCAGAGCAAGACTCCCTGAATTACCCGAAGCACGCAGAGACCGATTTATGACCCAATATGGCTTGTCCTTGTACGATGCTAATATCCTAACCAGCTCCAGGGCCATGGCAGATTATTTTGAAAACTGCGCTAAGCTAACAGACCCTGGCAAGGCCAAGACGGTTAGTAACTGGCTTTCAGGAGATTTCAGCCGACTGCTTAACGCTACCAACACTGAGATTGAAAATGTTAAAATAAGTCCAAAACATCTAGCAGAAATGCTTGGCTTGGTAGATAATGGCACTATAAGCGGACCGGCTGCCAAGGCAGTGTTTGAGGAGATGTTTCGCAGTGGCAATGGAGCCAGCGAAGTTATAACAGAAAAAAAACTCAGCCAGATTAGCGATGCCGGTGAAATAATGGAAGTGGTAAAACAAGTGATGGCCAATAATACCGGGGCAGTAGCGGATTATACCTCTGGCAAACAACAAGCTTTGACGTTTATTATAGGGCAGGTAATGAAAGCTACCAGAGGAAGGGCTAATCCAGGCGTGGTGAGAGAGATTATTATAGAGGAGCTAGGAGGTAAATAAATTGCCTACTTATTTTTCTATCGCCCAGATACTAATAGCAATAGCCTTAATTGCCACTGTACTATTTCAGTTACGCGGTGGCGGTATAGGGGGTATCTTTGGGCAAGCTGACTCAGTGTATCGAACTCGGCGAGGGATAGAAAGTACCCTTTTCAAGCTAACTATAATCTTAGTCGTCTTGCTTGTCGTTTTTGCTATTTTAACCGCTACTCAGGCTTAGTATCTATAGATGAGTTCCATAATAACCCTGACTACCGACTTTGGCTATGATGACGCTTACGTTGCTGCTGTGAAAGGCGCTATCTTAAGCACTAACCCTGAAGCTAATATCATAGACATCAGCCATTCTATCACGCCGCAGAATATCCTTCAGGCTGCTTTCATACTTAGTGCTGCTTATCGCTACTTCCCTAAGCAAACAATTCATATGGCTATTGTTGACCCCGGCGTAGGTAGTGAGCGCCAAGGGATAATACTGAAAACACCTTCGGCCTTCTTCGTTGCCCCCGATAATGGCATCCTCAGTTATATAATTGATGATTTATTTCCCGTTGAAAGTCGCTCGTTGACCGAACATACTCATGACCTCAAAGAGATATTATTTAAGACAGGACTTGAAGCTGTAGCCATTACCGACCCTCGCTTCTGGCGACATCCAGTCAGCCCTACCTTCCATGGAAGAGATATTTTTGCCCCCGTGGCTGCCGGCCTCTCTCTAGGCATTTCCCTTTATGAATTCGGGGAGAAAATCAGGTCCCTGCATGTCCTCTCTATACCAAAGCCGTCCCTTGATGCAGAGGGTAATTTAGTTGGCCGGGTCTTACATGTTGACCGCTTTGGCACCTTAATTACAAATATTAAAAACAATGATTTGCCTGGAAAGGATGTCCTAGTTGAGGTGGCTGGGCACTGTATTCAAGGTATCAGCAGTTACTACGCGCAAGATGAAGGGGTAATGGCTATCGTGGGCAGCAGCGGTTATCTTGAAGTATCGCTAAAAGACGGAAGTGCTTGCGACTTTCTGGGCACGATGGTGGGAGACGAAATAAAGGTGATTTCAGCTGTATAGTGAGGAGATATCAAGGTGGTAATATATGTGATGCCCTGGATACAGGCTTGAACTAAAGACTCCTTAGAGGAGGTAAACTGATGAACAAAAAAAGATTATTGGTAATTGTGGGAATTGTGGCGGCAGTAGTGCTACTTACGATCCTATTTGACACGATGCTAGCCAACCATCCGCCAGCTATCACCAGTCTGGAGGCGCCGGAGAGAGTTATTCCTTGGGAAAGCTGCCAGATTAGATGTATTGCTTCAGACCGCGATGGCGACGAGCTAAGCTATAACTGGTCGATTAACGGAGGCGAAATAAATGGGGCAGGAGCTACGGTTAACTGGACCGCTCCTCTCTCTTCTGGCTCCTACAATGTTACAGTCATTGTGACCGATGGTCGCGGTGGCATGGTCATAGATTATGTAACCGTCACAGTTAGAGCCAATAACCCGCCAACCATTACCAGCTTGGTAGCCGATGCAAACTGGACTCTTCCTTCGGGTAGTATCCAGGTGACGTGTACTGCCTCAGACCTCGATGGTGACGAGCTGAGTTATGAGTGGACAACCACCAGGGGTGATATTTCTGGCACAGGCCCGGCTGTAAACTGGACTGCTCCCGAAGAAGTTGGCATATACTACATCACAGTTGTGGCTACCGATGGTTATCGTAGCTCAGCTACGGATTCGCTGTCTATTAGCGTAGCGATAGAGCAACCGCCGGCCATCGAAGAACTGCGTGTCACAGCGGAACATTGCTACCTGAAGAAAGAAGGTTCAGGGTACTTGGTCGGGAAAGGACAAGAGTATGATATTGAATGCATTGTTTCAGACACAAGCGAACTGGTTTACGACTGGTTATACGATGGCGGTGAGCTTTCCGGTGAGGGCTCCTTGATTACCTGGATTGCCCCGAATACATCCGGTTACGTTACAATCACGGTAATGGTGTCTGATATCGCTAGTAATATGGCCAGTAAGACTATGATTCTCCACGTGGTGAATTGCTCAGCATGTACGTTTGGGTGTTAGGAGATAAACAGCGATTCTAGCTAAGGACATAGTTGTACCAGCGGCGACGTGCACACCATGGGCACTTCATGCAGAAGATGCCTGAAAAGTCATTCAAACGGTAGTTTCCATCACCCTTATAAGAGTGGTAATATATATGATGCCCTGGATAAAGGCTTGAACAAAATAGGCTTCGTGAAAGATAACCTAATAAAAATCTGTCTAGCAATTATGGCGGCAGTAGTGTTGCTCTTGGCCTCATCTTGCACGACGGTAGCCAACCGTCGGCCAATTATCACCAGCCTGGAAGCTGAGGTAGAATGGACCGCCCCTTTGGGTAGTCTCCAGGTGACGTGTACTGCTTCAGACCCTGATGGCGACGAGCTAAGCTATGAGTGGACAACCACCGGAGGTGATATTTCCGGCACGGGACCTGAAGTTATCTGGACTGCTCCTGAAGAAGCTGGTATGTACGACACCACAGTTGTGGTCGATGATGGTCACGATGGGGAAGACACAGGATCGATAGAGCTCATCGCGTCAAATGGTCCTCCGCCAATTATTCAAAACCTGATTGTTACTGCCAAAGAGCCCAAATATTTGAAAGAAACCACGACTGGGTACAAGGTCGGGAAAACAAAAGAATACTATATTGAGTGCATTGCTTCAGACACGGACGGCGAACTCGGCGAACTGGTTTACGAATGGTCATGCGATGGTGGCGAGATTTCCGGGGAGGGCTCTATGATTACCTGGACTGCCCCGGATACATCCGGTGACGTTACAGTCACGGTAATAGTGTTTGATGTCGCAGGTAATATGGACAATGAGAGCATAGTTTTCGAAGTGGTGTCTTGTTCGTCATGTGAGTTTGGATAAACTTAGGAGATAACTAGCGATTCTAGCTAAGGGCGTAGTCTTCCAAATGGCGACCTGCACACCATGGGTACTTCATGCAGAAGATGCCTGGAAAGTCATTCAAACGGTAGTTTCCATCACCCTTATAAGAATGGTAATATATGCGATGCCCTAGATACAGGCTTGAACGAAAGAGGCTACACAGGAGGTAAACTAATGAACAAAAAAAGATGTCTAGTAATCGTGGTAGTTGTGGCGGCAGCAGTACTACTTGCGATCCTATTTGACACGATGCTAGCCAACCATCGGCCAGCTATCACCAGTCTGAAAGCGCCGGAGAGAGTTATTCCTTGGGGAAGCTGCCAGATTATATGTACTGCTTCAGACCGCGATGGCGACGAGCTAAGCTATAACTGGTCGGCTAACGGAGGCGGAATAAATGGGGAAGGAGCCACGGTTAACTGGACCGCTCCTGACTCTGTAGGTTCCTACAATGTTACAGTCACGGTGACCGATGGTCGCGGTGGCGAAGACATGGATCAAGTAAACATCGAAGTGAGAGACAATAAGCAGCCACAAATTAACAGCTTGATAGCCGATGCAGACTGGACTCTTCCTTCAGGTAGTATCCAGGTGACATGTACTGCCTCAGACCCCGATGGCGACGAGCTAAGCTATGAGTGGTCAACCACCGGAGGTGATATTTCCGACACAGACGCGTTTATAAGCTGGAATGCTCCCCAAGAAGTTGGCATATACGACGTCACAGTTGTAGTTAAGGATGGCCATGATAGCTCAGCTACGAATTTGTTGCGTATTAGCGTGGCAACAGGGCAACCACCGATTATCGAACCCTTGCTTATCACGGCGGAACATTGCTACCTGAAGAAATCCGGCGAGAAATATTTAGTCGGGAAAGGACAGAAGTATGATATTGAGTGCATTGTTTCAGACACGAGCGAACTGGTTTACGAATGGTCATGCGATGGTGGCGAGATTTCCGGAGAGGGCTCTATGATTACCTGGACTGCCCCGAACCCATCCGGTAGCGCTGACGTTACAGTCACGGTAATAGTGTCTGATATCGCTAGTAATATGACCAGTAAGAACATAATCCTCAACGTGGTGAATTGCTCACCATGTACGTTTGGGTGTTAGGAGATAAATGGCAGCTCTAGCTAAGGGCATAGCTTTCCAAGTGGCAACCTGCACACCATGTGCCCTTCATGTGGAAAATCCCGAACAGGGAAGACCATTTTGAGGTGGCATTTGTCAATGTACAACAGGTTGACCAATTTTTTGAAAAACACTTTCCAAGACCGCTTCAGGAGATACTTGATCATATCCCTGATAATCTTAGGAATAGTCATCGCATTCACGAGTCAGGGAACATCAGGTACCGGTGAAGGTTTTGAGGTCCATTTCTTTCATCTTCCCAGCTGTTCACACTGTGATGAACAAAGGCCATTTAATGAAAAGTTAGCCAATAAATACCCTTCAATTCAAATTATTGAACACGACGTCACTACACCTGCAGAACATGCCCTATTGTTTGAGAAGCTTGAAGAGCTAGGGATACAAGATGAGCCAGCCTATCCCATAACAATCTTCGGAAATCAAGTATTTAGTGGTTGGGAATCCGAGGAAACAACGGGCAGAGCGATTGAGGAAGCTTTGAAACAATGTCTAGCGGGAAACTGCCCGCCGCCAGCAGGTGAAGAACCCGGACATAAAATCGTATTGCCCATCATAGGGGAAATTGTACTTGAGGATTATTCGCTTCCGGCTTTGGCTGTAATTTTGGGTCTTGTGGACGGTTTCAACCCCTGTGCTATGTGGGTACTTGTTTACCTTATATCCCTGATAGCGACCTTGAGAGATAGAAAGAGAATATGGCTGATTGTCGGCTCTTTTGTTTTGGCTTCAGGAGTCCTGTATTTCCTGTTCATGACAGCGTGGCTCAATGCTTTCCTGTTCATCGGCTACGTCAGGCCAGTGACGACTGTGATTGGATTGGTAGCTCTGGGTGGAGGGATATTGCAAATAAGGGAAGTGATAGAGACAAAAGGCGCCATTGTTTGTGAGGTTACAGACGAGGAATCCCGAAAAAAGACGATGACCAGAATACAGAAGATTGTGTCTTCCCCCATAACTCTGGGAACTATAGCGGGAATTGTAGCTCTGGCCTTTGTGGTAAATTCTATCGAATTCGTCTGTTCAGCGGCAATTCCGGCGATTTTCACTCACGTTCTATCCCTGGCTAGTCTCACAACCTTCCAATATTATGGCTACATCCTGCTGTATGTTCTCTCTTTCATGCTCGACGACCTCATTATCTTCGGCACAGCCGCTTTTGCTCTGAGTTCAAGCCTGGGAGAGCGATATGCGAAGTATTTCAGGCCGGTAGGTGCAGCAATACTGATAATTCTGGGGCTACTGCTCCTCGGCTGCCTTTACTCTGGCCGATTCGAGCTTCTAGAACCCATATGTAGTGTACTCTGGTAGACCAGTAAGTGCGGCGATGTCGCCGATTTTGGGTGCAATGTAGGGCTCAAAGCCCTGTGCCCGGCTAAAATACGCCAATCATTCTTAAGCCTGCGTAGACCATGAAAGCAATGAAGATATATCTTAGCTGTTTCGCCGGCAGGGCATGTGCTGCCCGGGCTCCAAGCTGAGCCAATGGTATGCTAGTAGCTGCCAAGCATAGCCATATTGGCAAATTCACATAGCCTATGGAATAAGGGAGGAGACCAGGTACCTCAAGCCCATTTACAATATAGACAACAATACCACCCAGGCTGGCAAGTATTATTGAAGCCACCGATGTTCCTATAGCAATATGCATGGGGAAATTTAATGCTAGCACCAGCATGGGAACTATCAATGCCCCGCCACCAAGCCCGGTCAACCCGCTTACCATGCCTATAGGGAAGCCGCAAGCCGCCACAAGCCCGAAATTTTCCCGTGGCTCTTCATCCCCTCTTCTCAGCTTTGGCATTAGCCCCAAGCCCATCCATAAGGCAACAGCCAGAACAAGTCCTCCAAAGCCTGCTTCCAATATTTTGCCAGGAATGTGAGCAGCCAGGGTAGCTCCAACCACAGCCCCAACCAAGGCGCACGAGCCTAAAATTAAGGCGGTTTTCCAGCGAACTGCCTTCTTCTTATTATGTCTCCAAGTGCCGCTTATGGCTGTAGGCAAAATCACCAGCAAACTTGTCCCGAAGGCTATTCTTATAGCAATGTCTGAAGAGACACCCGTAGCCAGGATAATCCAGTAGCTGACGGGAACCATGATGAAACCGCCACCAACTCCCAGCAGTGCACTGGCAAAACCAGCACCTGCCCCTACAGCCAACAGTATGGAGATGTGAGTTGCTGTCAGCTTCTTTCCTTTCCCAGCTTGCCTTCCAGCCAGCCAGGTTTGACAACCGCTCTTTCGTCTATTGAAGGAACATAGGGCTTGATATCTAAAAGAGGAGTACCGTCTATTGCGTCCAGTCCCTTCACCTTGAGGATATTCTTTTCCCTGGCTACTAGCTCCACTACAGTCAATCCCAGGGGACAAGGCCTATGCGGTGACCTAGTGGTAAAGAGACCGTGTAAACTATCGTCCCAGGGCGTCTTGACCAAAAAATGATATCCCTGAGACTTATGAAACCAATAAATAACGATAATATGGGAAAATCCCTCAATGTCTTTCAAGCCCTCCTCGAATTCCTTAAATACCTCTATCCGAGAAATTTCCTCACCTTTATAGCCTTGATAGGGGGCTACCCCCATATTCTTGTAATGAGAATGAATTATCCCGATGGGCTTCAATTCCAGGCTATGTTGTTCTTCCATTAGATTGCTTAAGCCCTGCTAATGAGGCAAATATCAATCTTCCTTCTTCCTCAAACCAAGCATCATAATCTGAGGCCAAAGAGTCGAAAACACGAATCTTAGACTCAACCATTTCTACCGGAGAAAAACGATTCCTTGAAACGATTATTGCTATTCCCCGCAGTGCTAACCTGATTCGTAGCCACCCTTTTCATCCCCTAAGTTTTTATCCCCAATATGTACCCTACTCCAGATAGCAATAGCCCGCGCCAGAGACTCAATATCAGAACATTCAGGTGTTTCCTTGCCAAAGCAAATCTTCATATAATTTCTAAGCAAAAGCGCCCCAACACCTTCAATTGCCGAGCGCACTGCCCCCAATTGAGTAACAATGCTCTCACAGTCACGCCCATCCTCGATCATCCTCTCAACGCCTCGAACTTGTCCCTCAAGTCTTTTCAATCGGTTCAACAGAACCTCTTTTGATATCGTTTCTCCAACCATCATATCCTCCGGAGGAATCAGGCTCCGTTGACATACTATACCCCCACGGGGTATAATGCCCATTCGGTATTAAGCCTAATTGCTATATGTTTGCATTTTACCACACGCTGTCTAATGTATCAGGCGGGCCATATCAACAATTAAGGAGGCACCAATGGACGAATTTGAGCCCAAGATAGTGGCATTCTTTTGTAATTGGTGCTCTTATGCTGGCGCTGACCTTGCTGGAGTGAGCAGGCTCAAATGCCCTCCAAATATCCGGATAATAAAGGTGATGTGCTCCGGCGGGGTAAGCGACCTCTTTATATTAAAGGCTTTTGCCATTGGGGCTGATGGTGTTCTGGTCTGTGGCTGTCATCCCGGGGATTGCCATTATACAAAAGGTAATCTGAATGCTAGGAGGAGGGTGATGGGGTTGAAGCCTTTCCTTAAGGCTGTGGGCATCGATAGCGAGAGAGTGAGGCTGGAATGGATCGGAGCATCTGAGGCGTTAAAGCTAGTCGAGACAGTTAAAAGCTTTACCCAAACTGTAAAAGGTCTTGGCCCCAGTCCGCTTAACAGGAGGCAAGAATGAGCATCGAATATGTATCGACAATATGTCCCTATTGCAGTTGCGGGTGTGGCATGGACTTGGTTGTCAAAGACGGTAAGATAATCGGACAGGAACCTTGGAAAGAACACCCGGTAAACCAGGGGGCTAATTGCCCTAAAGGCAAGAATGCCTATGAGTTTCTCTATAGTGCAGACAGGCTGAAAATGCCGCTGGTGAGAAAGAATGGCACTCTTCAGGAAGCCTCTTGGGATGAAGCGCTCGACGTAGTATCCTCCAAGCTGAAGGAAGCCAGTCCAGAGGATTTTGGCTTCATCGCCTCGTGTCGGAATAGCAATGAGGATGCTTATGTAATGCAGAAGTTTACCCGACTGGTGATGCGTAGTAACAATGTAGAGTATTGCGGCAGATTATGTCACTCTCCAGCAGCAGCGGCTCTAATTCCTGCCATGGGCTCAGGGGCAATGCAGACATCCCAGCCTGAAATTGAGCTCGCTGACTGCATCTTCCTCGCCGGTGTTAATATCATGGAGACCTTCCCCCTGATAGCCCGAAGGGTATTCCGAGCTAAAGCCAAGGGGGCTAAAGTTATCTACACTGATCCCAGGAAAACTGCCACGGCAAGGCATCTGGCCGATATACACTTGCAATTAAGGTCAGGCACAGATGCTGCCCTGATAAATGCCATGATGAGCATCATTGTGGCCGAGAGACTGGAGGATAAAGAGTTCATTGCGTCAAGGACAGCCGGGATTGATGAATTGCGCAGTTTTCTCTCCAAGATAGACCTAAAACAGGCAGAGGAAATCACCGGGGTGCCGTTGGAAAAGATTAAAGAGGCGGCAATTACCTATGCTAAAGCAGAAAGGGGATGCATTCTCTATGACCAGGGTATGTCCCAGCATTATGTTGGCACCGACAATGTTAGAAATCATGCTAACCTGGCTCTTCTCTGCGGGCATGCTGGTAAGCCGGGGAGTGGAATAAACTCAATGAGAGGGCAGATAAACGGTGAAGGGAGTGGTGATATGGGCTGTCTATGTGTCTTCTACCCCGGATTTAAACGTGTTGGTGAGGAGACGGCGAAATTCTTTGAAGAGGCGTGGGGGGTGAATAACCTGCCAACCAAGCCAGGGGTTACCTATATAGAGATGCTGTATAAGTGCCCTTACCTCTACGTCGTCGGCGGAGATCCGATGATGGCAGTTCCCGATGTTAACAACGTGAAGAAAGCTTTAGAAAAGGTTAGCTTCCTCGTGGTCCAGGACATATTCCCCACTGAGATAGCTAGGCTCGCCCATGTGGTGCTGCCAGTGGCTACTTGGGTGGAGAGAGAAGCTACCCATACCTGGATAGACAGGAGGGTGCAGAAGATAAACAAAGTCGTTGAACCTCCCGGTGAAGCCAAGCCTGATTGGTGGATTATATGCAGGCTGGCGGAGAAAATGGGCTACAAGGACAAATTTAATTTTTCTTCAAGCGAAGAGATATTTGAGGAAATAAGAAACTGTGTTCCCCAATATAAAGGGATAACCTACGAGCGATTAAGCAACACGGTAGGAGGAATTCACTGGCCTTGTCCTTCGGAAGACCACCCGGGCACTCCCACTATGTTTTTGCAGAAGTTTAACACCCCTGATGGGCTAGGACACTTTCAGGTCGTGGAGTTTAAGCCTCCGGCGGAATTAACTGATGACGAGTATCCCTACGTTATGACCACGGGGAGAAGCATCTTCCATTATCATACAGGAGCAATGACCCGGAGAACGCCCAAGCTGAGTGACGAGGTTCGGCGTGGTTTTGTTGAGGTCAACCCCGAGGATGCCAGCAAGGCAGGGATTCAGAATAAGGATATGGTTACTCTGGAGACAAGGCGGGGGAGTATAGAAGCTGAAGCCAAGGTGACCGATGAAGTGCCTTCAGGGCTATTGTTTGTCCCCTTCCACTTTTCTGAATCCCTCGCCAATGTGCTGACAATTTCAGTCTTAGACCCCAGTGCCAAGTGCGCCGAAACTAAAGTCTGTGCTGCCAGACTAAAGGTAAAGCGATAAATCGAGATAGGGCTGAAAACGAGTCACATCTAGGGTTCTGAGAAGTGTCAAGGCCAGGAGAGTTAAAGAGCAATCACCAAGGGAGGTAATTTAATGAAAGGAGATATGTATCTCGCACGGTCTTCTGATGATGAAATCTCTAAAAGGGCTGAATGCGGCGGTGTCGTCACTTCGCTTCTCAAATTTGCCCTGGAGAGCAAAATGGTGGATGCCGTGCTGGCGGTAAAGGCCAGGGACGGCAATAGATATAACGGCGTCCCTATGCTGATAACTGACCCAGAGGCAGTGATAGAGACAGCGGGGTCGCTGCATTGTGTTTCGCCTAATATCGCCCGATTTCTCAAGGAATACCTGAATGGCGCTTTCGATATGAAAATAGCTGTAGTCTGCAAGCCCTGTGATGCCAGGGCTATTATCGAGTTGGCCAAAAGGACTCAGATCGAGATGGATAATCTAATTCTCATTGGTCTTAACTGCACCGGCACACTGCCATCAGCGACTGCAAAGCAGATGTTTCATGAGGAATTTGGGGTGAATCCCGCTGATATCATCCGAGAGGATTTAGAAGAGGGCAAATTAACTATCACGTTAAAGGACGGGACTGAGAAGCAGAAGGACTTGGACGAGCTTGAGCAGAAAGGGTATGGAAGAAGGGACAACTGCCGCAGGTGCGACATTAACATACCTATTATGGCAGATATAGCCTGTGGCAAATGGGGAACAGATGGCAAGAAAGCGACTTTCATCGAGGTCTGTTCTGAAAAGGGATCTGATTTAATCAAGAAAGCCATTGAAGCTGGACATATCAAGGTGGAAAAGCCCGATAGCGGGGCGATAGAAAGTCGAAAGAAAAGGAATGAAGAAGAGATCCTGCTGGCTAGGAAATGGCAAGAGAAGGATTTTGCCCACTTAAGGGAAATGAGCACTGAGGAGAAATTCAGCTACTGGCTTGGGGAGTTTAGCCGCTGCATCAAGTGCTATGGCTGTCGGGATGCTTGCCCCATATGCTACTGTAAAGACTGTATTCTTGAGGCAGATAGGGGAGTCGTAGCTCCCGGAGAAATCCCGCCTGATATTATGTTCCCTATGATAAGGAGTGTCCATGTGATGGATTCCTGCGTAAATTGTGGCCAGTGTCAAGACGCCTGTTCCATGGACTTGCCCCTTGCCCGGCTCATCTTTATGCTGAATAGGGAGCTTGGCGACATCTTTAAAAACGAACCAGGCATGGATGTAAATGCTCCTATCCCCTTGAAGTCGGTTACAGATGAGGAATTAGCCGTGGCGGCTGTTGATATTCAGTTCTAGGCAAGATGGGAAAATGGAATAGAGAACCCCTAACTATGCCTTTCCTTCATCCCTCAAGCCTTACTAACTAAGCTACCAATTTTTCAAATTATATCACTAGCCACATAGTTCACAACTCAAGCAGGGTTCCTTGTTTACCCATAACATGACTCACAGGGATAGACAAAACTCGTTTGCCCGCCTCGGTAACTTTGCCCTACATTGCTAGCCTAGGCAGTGGTTTTACCCGCCAATATCACGGTGAAACCAGCATCAGCAGAGAAACCCTGTTGCGGTAGTTCAATATGATTTACTTCACCAGGGCTCTGAAACAACGTCGAGGTAACCTTCCCGATGGAGAAGCCAGTTTGCTTTAGAAGCATGTCAACCTCGGCATAGCTATAGAACGTAGCATGTCTGTAAAAACGATGGCCCGTTTCTTTCTCCCTTTGATAAAGTTGCCCCCAAGGGCTTTCCCTCAATACCATGCCCAATACCACTTTCCCTCCATTTTTGAGGAGACGGGCGGCTTCGCCCAAAGTTTCCCTAGGTGAATCAACAAAACATAAGGTAACAACGAAGAAAGCTGTTCCAAAAATACCATCCTGAAATGGCATTTCCTCGCCTCTGCCTAAGAACACGCTTATGCCTCTATTTCTAGCCATCTCCAAAAGTTTGCTCGATGGGTCTAAGCCAATATCTATGCCTAAAGCCTGAGCAAAACGACCACTCCCTACCCCCACTTCGATCCAAGGCTTAGGTAGCAAAGATAAGGCTTGCCTCAAAGCCTCAACCTCTGAGGCAGATATCAATCTTCCTTCTTCTTCAAACCAAGCGTCATAAGCCCAGGCCAGAGAATCGAAGGCACGAATTTTAGATTCAGACATCTCTTCAAGCTCCTTTCCTCGGCTTTTCAGTAATATAGAATGAAATCACGTGCAATTTCAAGGAGATGTAACTTGATAAACAATGCCTGGTCGTCGCCTTGACAAAGTGAAAAGGAATTGCCATACTATTGAATGAGAATGAAAATCAATCGCAACCAGGGGGAAATAAAAGCCAGGCCAATTACACCACAGAGAAGGCTTCTCTTGAGTATTATGCGAGAGGCTGGAAGTCATCTAGACGCTAAGGAACTGTATCGCCGAGCCAGCGAGAGGGATCCTAACATCAGCCTTGCCACAGTTTACCGCAATCTTCGCGTATTTGAGAAACAAGGCCTGCTAAACGAAAGGCATCTGGGGCAGGCACGCTGCTACTATGAGATGAAGCGCCCAGGAGAACATCAGCATCTAGTATGCGAAGCATGTGGGCAAGTGATCGAGTTTGAGAGTCCTCTAATTCGTAAATTGGTAGCAGAGGTGCAACGCAAAAATAACTTCTCTGTGACTAAGGTTGAGTTATATTTGGAAGGCCATTGCCATAAATGTAAGGAGCTATAAAGGGAGAAGAGCGTTATGGTACTAGAGATCACGGATCAGAATTTCGAGGATGAAGTCCTAAAATCTAACTTACCTGTGGTGATAGATTTCTGGGCCCCGTGGTGTGGGCCGTGCAATCTGATTTCCCCGATAACTGAGAAGCTATCGAATGAATTTGAGGGTAAATTCAAGTTCTGCAAGCTTAACGTGGATGAGAATCCTCAGACGGCCGTGAGATATCAAGTAATGAGCATCCCTTTGCTGCTGTTTTTCAGAAACGGTCAGCTCATAGATTCCAGTCTTGGCGCTCTTCCCGAAAGCATGATCCGACCCAAGGTGGAGGCACTACTCTAGTTAGGAAGGAAAGATGCTGGACATAAAACTGAAGGTAGCAGTGGACTATGAAAAATGCCACCCTGAGAGATGCGACAAAGGAGTCTGCGCTGCTGTTCTGGAATGTCCCGCTAAGCTCTGGAAGCAAGGAGAGCCATATGATTTACCCTACCCCATTCCGGGCTTTTGTCAGGATTGTGGCACATGTGTTGAGTCTTGCCCCCTGAAGGCAATTAAGATGCTGTAAGCAGACGTACAATTGAAGTCGAAGATA
>Ga0315541_1002545_pt1 | contig 15070 bp, 9 predicted proteins | sample SalMarSW160190MG_FD_203095 | JGI IMG/M metagenome (GOLD analysis project Ga0315541, IMG submission 203095) | Salt marsh sediment microbial communities from the Plum Island Ecosystem LTER, Massachusetts, United States - Salt Marsh Sediment SW1601-190 ...
TTTACATCAGCTCTGGAACCGACCATTTCCATTTCATTTATATCATCGATACCCACGCTCTCCAAATCATTATCAGCAGCAAGATAGACCATTACCGTCCATTCGGGAATATTTGGAATAGGAGGGATAAAACAACCGGTTAGGCCGATTGATAAAATCAGCAGGGAAAAAATTATAATATATTTCTTGGACATAAATTAGTACTCCTCTTATTTAGTCGTTAGTGAATAGTCGTTAGCATTAAACACAAGTTATCATTTGACGGTTTTCAGATTTTTATTCATTAGCTATTAGTTTATGAGATATTCTCTGTCATTGCGAGCTCTGATTTATCAGAGCGTGGCAATCTCGGTTTGGGATTGCTTCGTCGCTTTTCTCCTCGCAATGGCAAAAAATAAAAATGTTTACTTGCAATGACATTGCAAATTTATTTTTTGTTATTGTTAATAATATATCATATAATAAATTAGAAGTCGAAAATATTATTTTTAAAAAATTAAAAATATTTTTGAAAAAAGAAGGATTTTTTAAGCCCTGCGTCGAAGATTATATACTAATAACTAAAAATTATAAAAGGAGGAAGAGATTATGAAGAAAAATATTATTATAAAAGGGGTTCTACTGTTAATTGTCCTGGCAGTCTTATCCATAGGATTTGGAGGATGTGGAGTAGTAATTTCTACCACCGGAACAGTCCATATAACAATCGCAAATGATAATTATTGGTACGATATCTACATAGACGGAGTTTGGCAGGCGCTTACTGATGGATCAGGAAATTTAACAATATATAACGTACCTATAGGCAATCATTTATTTGAAGCATACGATACATCTTGGTGGAATTTATATGGTTACAAATGGAAATATATACACGCTGGGACTAATTATGTAACAATTTACACTTACTAATTCAGCTGAAATTAACCTCCATAAATTATTTTAAAATATCAAAAATAACAGTAAGTAAAAAATGGACAGACTACTTTCAACATATATTTTTCGGATAAAAGTGGCCTGTCTTTTTTTTATTCAAAATAAAACATTTTTTCTTAAAAAGAGAATTTTTTAAAAAATTGCTAAATATTAAATTTTAGTTGGCCAGTTTTGGTGTAGCGACACCGGCGTGCCGTGTTGAATTAAATAGACAAGATGCATTGTGTCTCTATGCTTGAGACTGCCACGCTCACTTCCTTCGCTCGCAATGACTAAGGTGGGTTCCAATTCTATCCCTTTTTATCTTTAACTTATGAGGGCGTATGCAATACGCCCCTACTTTTTCCCTATAAACTCGAAACTTTCAACCCAAAATCTATTAACTGGTAAACCGGTTAACTGGATAACTATACATACGAGATACGATTCACTGTACCAGAGCAATCACTTTGGTATCTTCTTTAACCTGCAGGAACATTTCGGTACCTTCATCAATCTTAACATTCTTGCCCGGGATTAAAGCCCCAACAGCTAACCCTATAGGATTGCTCAGGATAATTAATCCTAAAATTCCTGCTCCTATTGCAACATATAATCTCTTATTTTCTTCTTCTGCCTTTTCTCCCATTATCAGATCAATAGGAGCCCCATCTAAAGCCGTAATCGGTTTAAAGTTCAGCTCGAGCTTCCCGGGTTGAGCTAATATACTGGCTTTCTTTGCTGAAGTTATTTCTCCTAACCCTGCAGAATTTGCTGAAATAACCAATTTATTATCTAAAAAAACATTTTCTCCAACCTGGTAATTAAAAGTTTCGCCTGAGATACTTTCTTTCGAACTTAAGTTGTTTAAAAAAAGGATAGATACCAGAGTTCCGGCAGGAATTATCACCTCTTCCATTTGAGGTTTGCCTTCTTTAAAACAAATTTCAAAAATATTCTCTGCCCTCATAGCCAGAACCTCATCTGATGTTTTACCAAATAATACATTTTCTAAATTTTCTATTTTAGTAATTAACGGTTCCGAGGTAATTTTTTCTTCTAATATCCACTGTGAAGCATTGATTTTAAAGATTACTGAAGGATCTTCCGGAGTTCCTGAAATTATAAATTCTTTTAGCTGTTTTGCCCTGCTGGTAATTGTTCCTGGGAGAGTTCGACCTACCAATTCTTTTTCTAAATATTCTACCCGTTCAACTAAAGGTTTCTCCTGAGTTACCCCATAGATAGCCATTTCTATCTGGGATAAATCCTCCAACAAGGTCGCCTGAGAGGTCTCTGCCGCCCAGGAAAATTGAGCTAAGACTGAAGTGCAAATAAAAACAATTACTATGAGAAGAGAAAATGATTTTTTAAATAACATTAGTTCCACCTTCCTTTATATTAGTCGTTAGTGAATAGTAAATAGTCGTTAGTATATGGTTAGCGTAGAGCGGGTAGCGTTTAGCGTATAGTATATATAGCGAAAAACGAAAAGCACAAAACGTAAAACTATAACTCAAAATTCAAAACCTTTTCCGTATTACGTATTAAGGTATCGCGTGAAGATTTATCCCGCCGAGTAGAACGATGGCGCGAATAGTTTAGGTTAAGCATATCTGTTTCTCCCCCTTTCGGTTGGCAGTGCCTCACTATCCTAACCTTGCTCTGCTTCCATTACAGAAGCTTCACCGCTACTATGGGCTCATCTTAAGAATCCTATCCGCCTGCTGAACTTCGTTTTTAACTTATATCAGCAGCCCTTATTGAATAGGACTTTCGGAAACTTTGATATCTGACCTTTTCTGAGACGCCTTGACCCGTTATATCCGCAGGAGCACCCGATTCTATATCCGTTTATACGAATCAGATGTGTCAGCCTTCCCTTAGTGAGGAAAAGGTCGGCCTCCTGAGCATTCTTGCCAACGACTTCAGGCAAGGGGTTGATTTCGGTTTGCAGTCTTCGCTTTATGCTAAGGCTTCCCAGATTGCTAGACCCCTGAGTCGTTCCCACTTCATAGAGCAGTCTGGCCGTTTACTTCCGAGCTTTCATACTGTCCGTTACCGTTCAGCATGTCGGGTATATCTACTTGGCCGAAACGGATAAATTGCCAAGACGGGACTTTCACCCGTTAGGTCAAATATTTTATTGGCTGCGACCCCACCTTAACCCTCTCCCTCCAGGGGGAGAGGGAATAAAATTGAAACTCGTAACCCGTAACTTAAAACTATTAACTGGATAAGCGCGTAACTGGATAACTAATATCCTATCGGCTATATATTATTCTGATTTCTGGCTACTATCTTCTGAATTCTTTTTTCCTCACTATTCACTATTCACTAACGACTAACGACTACATTATAATATGATTCTCTAATTTCCGCAAATTATTTCTATAAAAAGTATCGAGTATATAGTATTGAGTATCGAGTTAAGAAAACGAAAGAAAAGATAGAAAAATTTACACTAATTAAAAAAAATAACCCCCGGAAAAATTTCGGGGGTTATTATAGAAAATCACACTAAGCTTTTACAATTAGAATGTTACTTCGAGTCCTGCAGTTAAAGTACCAAGAGTATCAAGAATGTCCATAGCATCATAATCGTCGATATCATCAGACCAATCATTCTGCTCATAACCAACGGTTAAAGCTGTATTGGTATCTAATGTATACACCAATTGAGCTTCAGCACTCCAGAAAGCAGCACCATCACTGTCAACTCTTCCTTCAACAGTAAGAGCCATATCATCAGCCATAGCATACTCTAAAGTAGCTGCTCCAGCATATGTACCTGCAGGATAGTCATATACAGCTGTACCGCTTAAGACATAGTCATCAGCTAATGGATAATTCATGTATGTGCCTTGTGCAGAAGCTAAACCAGTGAATATACTGTAATTTATGTCTAATTCTGCAGTTTCTTCTGTAACTGCATCCACTGTATAGAGCAGATCAACTCCTACATCATGACCAGTAACTGCCATAGCTGTATCCATATCGTAATCCCAGCTTAATGTTACACCAAGTTCGTCGGTTAATGGATACCCAGCTGAAACGCCAACGCCAAATGTGTTCTCATCAAAGCCACTATTAGTTGGAAGGAATCCAGTAGTTACATAATGGGCATCAATATCCAAAGTAAGGTCATCTAATGAAGCACCGATAGTCAATGCTCCTGCATAGGTTAATGCAGTACCGTAGAATACCCCGGCTTCAGCAGCTATAGCTGCTTCATCTTCATCGCCCAAGTTAAAGGCCAAATCTAAACTACCAGCATAACCAGAAGCCAATACGTCGTAAGAACCGGTAATTCCAACTGCTACTTCATCGTCATCACCAAGAGCAAAGCCAACGTTTGCCACATAGTAATCTTCTACGTCTCCAAATAGAGTCCAGTTACCGAGATCATTCTCTGTATCCCAAACCCAGGTAGCCAAGAATCCGTCAAATTCTTCAATTTCATCAAAGTCATATACTAATCCCAACCCAATATCGGCTGGTGCAACTTCCCCTACTCTCAGTTGTAAATCTGCACCCTTATAGTCAACAAAGAAACCACTCCAGGCTACTGCATAAGCAGGTGCTCCGGAAAGTACATCAGTAGCAGTTACGGTAATTCCAGCAGTAGTTACATCATTAATTGTAGCGACAATATTTATTTCTGCTTCATCACTCAAAGTAGCGGTTGTCATTGGAACTACAACTTTTGTGTAATCTGCTGTTAATGTACCGCTTATTACAACTGGTTCAAAGAAGGTATCCAATTTGGCTACGGTTGTCTCTAAAGCAGTGATTGCTTCACTGTTTGCACCTAAAGTTGCCTCTAAGTCAGCTACGGTTACTCCTAAGCTAGCTAATTCGTCAGCAAATTCAATAGCTAATTTCTCTAATATTGCTACATCTTCAGCGGCAGCAAAGTCCATGCCTTCAACATAGGCCAATGCTTTAGCCGTTGCTTCAGCAAATTCGTAACGAGTTAGAGATTTTGCTCCACCGAATGTACCATCAGGATAACCAACGATAACACCCTTTGCGGCTAAGCTTTGGACTGAATCATATGCCCAGTGGTTTAAAGGAACATCTACAAATGGATTAGCGAGTACTGGAATTGTAAAAGCTAATACTAATACTAATACTAATACTAATTTTTTCATTTTTTTCTCCTTGGTTTTTTTTATATTTCCAGTTAGCTTTATTTTAAGGAGAATTTATTAATTGAGTATCCAAAGTTCCCTCATTAATATCTTCTCTTTTTAGATTGCTAACTGGTTTTTATATCATCTTTACTTAAATTAAAGCAGGCCCAAGAATTTTTTTCACCTCCTTTCTCCCTACTTTAACCAATCTGAGATGATATACTCGTATGTCATTTCCTCTTATCATATACTTATTCTACATCGGTGTTTAAAAATCCTTCTTTTTTTTGAAAATAATTCAAAATAATTTAAAAAATTTTCGATATCCCCCAAATTTGTATTTTATACGGTATTTTTTATATATATAATCAGCTATAATATTATATTTTTATTGATTCTATTATAATTGTTACTGTATTATAATGTCAAATAAATTTGTATTTCGTATCTCGTATTGAGTATCGCGTTAAAGAAACCAAGATTCAAGTGTAGGGGCACAATGAATTGTGCCCTCGCCATTTTATTGCCTAATGTTTCCTGTGGGCACGATGCATCGTGCCCCTACATAACCCTTTTGTTTGCTTTTTGGTTTATAATAACATTATTAAAAATAAGAAATAGGTTTAGCTTCCATCCTTACTCCCAGGGGACCCGTACTCCAGGTATCATAAACTGAAATTATCGAGACTTTCATTGTTGTGCCTGATTCTACAATAGTTTTAACTGTATCATATAAATTAACTGCGGATACGGTTCCTACAAAACTGGTTTTAGGATTAGGAATAATCCCTTTTTCCACTGCTATAATATTCACTTTTCTTAAAAGAGATAAAAGTTCTTTTTCCACTTCGCCAGACACTTCTGAGCTATTAATTTCCTCAGAAATAATTTCTTCATCTATTTTAAAGACCAATTTGTTCTCCAAGACGTTAAAATGTGCTACTATAGGTTCTCCCTCAACCACATTTATTGAAGATAAAAGTCTTACTATCATCTCTTTATCGCTATCATATATCCTCTGTGCTATATCTTCAAATTCATCTTGTGCGATAATGAACACCTGATTGGTTCTCTCATCTTTTTTAGCTCCCATAGCTAATACTTTATTGGAAGCTTCGTTTAAAAATTTAATCAACTCTTCCTTTATTTCTTCAATCGGCTTTTGGCCTTGAATAATAGTCAGTGCAATCTGTTCGTCCGAGCCAAAGATAACTTCTCCTTCTCTAATCCAGGCAATTCCGGAGTAAAGAGCTTTTATAGTAGCATTTAATTCTTCTACTTCCTTATCCAGTTTCTCTTTTTCTTCTATCAGACCTTCTCTAATTATCAACAATTCTTCTAATTGGCTGGTTTTGTTCTTTATGTCTTCAGATAATTTTTGATATTTCTCTTCCATTTCCTGTAATTGAGTAATTTTTTCCTTTAGATCTTCCTTGGTAGAGGATAGCTGAATATTTCTTAACTCTACTTCCCGGGATAAATAGGAAAGCTTTTCCTTTAACTCTTCCATCCCGAATAGAGCGGTTCTAACATCATTAGAGGAGATAGCAAGTATAGTTACTGTAATGATGGCAATCAAAATGCCACTAATTATAGTAATAACTATTGCTGTATGATGGGGGCGTAAACCAAAGATGGTTACTCTTTTTTTGCCTATTTTAAGGCCTACCCAATCACCGATAAAGGCAATTAATCCGCTTATTATGAGAACTATAGATATTAAAATAAGACTGTACATATTATTTGGACTCCCTTCAGTCGTCCATATAGTCGTTAGTGAATAGTCGTTAGTGCGAGCAAACCTTGTGTCTGCCCGTGGGACACAGGCGAGAGGCCTTGTCCTACGGTTTTATATAGACTATTGAGGGCGTATAGCAATAGGCCCCTACTTCTCTCTGTAAACTTGTAACTCGCAACCTGTAACCCGTAACTCATTACACATTACTTATTACTTGTTACTGTATCCTATACGCTATACGCTATACGCTATACGCTAGTTTTACAAATTAAATCTCTCACCCAGGTAGATTTTTCGGGTAATTTCACAATTGGCTACCTTCTGGGGAGTTCCTGAAGTCAGTATTTTTCCATTATGCATAATATAAGCTCTATCAGTAATCTTAAGGGTCTCTCTCACGTTATGGTCGGTAACTAATATCCCCAGACCTTTTTCTTTTAGATAAGAAATTATTTCCTGAATGTCATAAACTGCAATAGGGTCAACTCCGGTAAAGGGTTCGTCAAGCAGCATAAAAGAAGGTGAACTGGTTAAGGTTCGGGCTATTTCTACCCGGCGTCTTTCCCCTCCGGAGAGCATATATCCTTTGTAATCAGCGAGATGATCTATTTCCAGCTCCTTTAATAATGAACAGCATCTTTCTCTCCGTTCATTTCTCTTGACTCCCAAAGATTCTAAAATTAGAAGGAGATTTTCTTCTACGGTAAGCTTGCGAAAGATTGAAGGTTCCTGGGCTAAATAACCCATACCCATCCTGGCTCTCTGAAACATAGGAATTTTGGTAATTGCTTTACCGTTAAAAGATACTTTCCCCTTATCCGGAGCTATTAAGCCCACTATGATATAAAAGGTAGTGGTCTTCCCTGCTCCATTTGGCCCCAAAAGACCTACTACTTCGCCTTTTTTAATCTCCAAGCTAATATCATCAACCACTCGTCTTTTTCGGTAAATTTTTACTAAATTCTCTGTCTTTATTCCCTGCACGATTTTCTCCCTCAAACTGCTGTAAAGAGAAGCTCTGCAAAAGCTACTAAATTATCATCTACATAAACCTCTGCTTTGGCCTTACCAACTCCTCTTACCATCTTTAAGATTTTCACTTTAATTATTAATTGGTCACCGGGATAAACCGGTTTTTTAAAGCGAGCCTTATCGATACCGGCGAATAATGGAATCTTCCCCTTATTTTCCTCTTTGGAAAACATCAAAACTCCGCCAGTTTGTGCCATAGCTTCGAGTATGAGAACTCCAGGCATTACCGGATGCCCCGGAAAATGTCCCTGAAAAAAGGGCTCATTTATGCTTACATTTTTCACCCCTACAATTTTATTTTCTTCCTGCTCCAATATTTTATCCACTAATAAAAAAGGATAACGATGGGGTAAAAGATTTAGAATTTCTCCTATGGATAAATTTTGTTTTTTCATTGTGTTTTATCTTTTTCTTTCTGTTCTTCTTCTAATTTTCTCACAATTTCTGCTATTACATCCTGGGTAATATCTTCTCCTCCATAGAGAGCAATAGGATAATTTAAAATATCGGTTCCAGCTGGCACTTTTATCTCACTATTTATAATTAAATCGTATTTACCTTTATCCCCTACTGCCTTAATTGCTACAATAATATCTGAATAACGAGCCGCCTGGTATGATTTTATCTCAGCAAGAATCTTCTCTTTGATTGGTGACCATTCTTTATTAAATTTATCTTCCAACTTTTTAAGTCCAGTTTCATCAAGTCCTTTTCCTTGTTTATTTAATTCTTCCTGGCGTTTTTTAAGTTCTTCCCGTAAATTTAAGCTAAGTTGATTAATGTTTTGGGTATAAGGGTGACCGGATATAACTTCCGCCAAATTAACTAAACCTATCTTTCCTACTGCTGCCTCAATATTTTGAAAACTAAAAAATAAAAAAAATACCATGGTGCACAATAAAATAACAACTGCTTTATTTGCTACCCTTCTTTCTACTACTCGCATTATTTTCCTCCTTAATATTATATATAGTCCTACGGGCAGACACAAGGTCTGCCCCTACATATAGGTTTCCGTTCATCTGGTTTCTTACTAACGATTATTCACTATTCACTAACGACTAATTTAGAATGTATGCCCTATGCTAAAGTAAGTCTGTCCTATACCTTCTTCGCCAATTCCATAGTCCAATCGAATTGGTCCAATAGGCGTATCAAATCGGATACCTATTCCTTTGCCAAATTTTAAATCAGACACATCTATGCTCTCTCCGATATCCCAGGCATTACCCCAATCTGCAAAAAGTACTGCTTGAAAATTATCCGACAGCGGTAATCTGTATTCGGCATTAAACACCAAAGATTTATCTCCGGAGAATTCCCCAAAATCATATCCTCTTACCGTGTTCATTCCTCCCACTTTATACTCAGCAAAAGATGGCAGACTGGTATCAGCTATTCCTCCTATAGCTCTTAAGGCCACCACACCTTTACTTAGTTTATCGGTTATCTTTTCAATAGCCCTGATATCGACTACCTCTTCCACAATCTTAGTGGAAAGATAAGTACTAAGAGTTAAATTATATTTGGTAAAATCATAATCTCCTCCTAAAAATCCGCCTGCTTTTTCTATTGATATATTACCGTACAGACCGGAAGTGGGATTAAATACATTGTCCCGGGTATCATAAGTAAGAGTCGGGGTAAGACTGTTGGTCAATCCTTCATCACTATCATCTGGCAAAGAAGAACCGGAAACTAAATCGTAGGTCACTTTTTCCGTCTTTAATTCTAATCCTAAATTAATGGCATCAGAAATCCTGCGTCCAAAGATAAGTTTGCCCCCTAATCTTGCTTCCTCATATTCAGAAATAATTTCTCCTTCTTCTTTCTCTTTTTCTTTACTGGTGGTATCATAGACTTCAAAGCCGAAAGAAGTGGGGGTGTTCGCTAACCAGGGTTCTAAAAAGGACAATTTATAAGTAGTCCTACCACCCAGTTCTATTTTGGCTTGTACTCTTTGTCCTCCTCCAAAAAGATTTTTCTCTTCGTAGCTTGCAAATCCCATAAGACCCTCTTCGGAGTTATATCCCGCTCCAATACCAAATTTCCCCGTATTCTTCTCAATAACTTTAATAACCAGGACTATCGTATCTTCTTCACTGCCCGGCTCTAATTTCATACTTACATCTTCGAAATATCCTAAGTTGTAAATTTTTTGCAAAGATTTTCTTGCTGTTTCGAAATTGAAGAGGTCGCCAGATTTAATATCGATTTCTCGGGTAATTACCTTTTCTTTGGTCTTATCATTACCTTCAATTACTATCTTTTCCAGTCGGCCCTCAGAAATACTTATCCATAATTTTCCTTCTTCATCAAAATTAATATCTTTAATATTAATTAAAAGATACCCACGGTCCTTATATAGTTGAGAAATACGATCAAGGTCGTTTTTTAATATCTTCTGGCAAAAAATTTGCCCTTCCTGTAAAACCATTACCTCTCGCATTTCTTCCTCAGAAACTATAGTATTTCCTTCAACACTAATCTCTTTAATGGGCAAATTTTCCACTACTACAAAAACTACTTTATAACCATCGCGAAATGATTCTAATTTTATGCGTACATCTTTAAAATAACCCAGATCATATACTGCTTTCATATCTTTTTCCATATTTTCTTTGGAAAATACATCTCCCAGATTAGAGGCAATTTGGGAAATTATTAAATCTTTGGAAATATTTTCATTCCCCTGTACTACTATAGCAGTTATCTTTCCTTGATTGTCTGTCTGTGCCTGGACTAAACTTAAGCTGCTTAAAACAAATAACACAGTTAAAATTCCCAATAAAAGTATCTTGCTCAATTTGTTCTTTCTCACTTTTTCTTCCTCCTTGATTAGGGGTCAGGTCTCAACATTTGACATAACATTTTTGGCTGTCTTGTTTAGGAGTGAGTTATGTCAAATGTTGAGACCTGACCCCTTTATTTTTTGAGACCTGACCCCTCTCTAAAATTCATATTGTAATTCAAATTTTAATTCAAATTCTCCATCTTGTGAACCTACCGAACCTATCTGGGTATTTATAGTTATGTCATCTTTAATTTTATATTCTAATTCTAAATCACCTATTCCCATTTCAAATAAAGGTGCGGAGTAGGTTAAATAGAAATTTTCTGAAAAATATTTTCCCACTTTAAAGGCTAAAGTTTCTAAAGCCAAACCAGGGAAAAAAGCTAAATTGGAATCCTGATCTTTTTTAAAGATTGTCTCTATTTTAAACTCATCTAATCTTAAGTTATCAGCAACTTCATTTTCTAACTGGTTTAGAAATCTTATACTCAATCCTTGAGCAATTAAATTGATAAGTTCTTCCTTTAAAATTGTTCCCATTTCTCCCTCGGTTAATCCGGCATAGTTTTTATTAAACATTAAAAGAGAAATTATTTCACTTTCACTTAAGGCAGGAGAGGAACTGAGGGCAACCGTTGGTTGAGCAAGAATTCCGCTTACATTTACAAATACATCTATGTCATCAATTTCAGTCTTTGCTCTTATATCTAAAATCATATCTTCTCCTGAAGAATCAGTAAAAATTGCCTTCCCAGCAGATACTCTAAATTTTTTATCCAAAAAGATAATATGGCCCTGTTTAATCTCTAATTCTCCGTTCAATTTGGGAGCAGACAGGGAACCCTGAATTTTTAGACCTCCCACTAATTTCAAATTAAAATCATTAGCCTTAGCCATAAAATCATCTAAAATTTTCACTTCAAGATCGATATCTCCTTTAACATTAATTAATTTAGATAAAAGCTCAGATGGATCAGTAGGGACATCTTTATTATTATCTTTCCAGTTCAATTCTCCTTGAGAAAGAGTTAAAGTTCCTTCTATATGGGGAGAAGTAAAGAGACCAGTTACCTTTGCCTTTAAATCAGCCTGGGCTTTGAAAATATCCTGGTATAGAATCTCCTCCTTATTACTCCATATATTAATATTTAAATCTTGGGGCTGCAAATTCTTCAAAGCAAATTCTCCGGAAGCATAAATCCTATATCGGTCAATCTGAAAGTTCATATCTTCTATCTTAACTAAATTATCTTCCAAGTATATTAAAATACTTAAATCATTTATCTTGGTCGGTAATTCGTAAAGTTCTATCAAACCACCATCAAGGGCGATACTTCCATTCAAAATCGGTTGATTCAAAGTTCCAGAAAGTTCTAATTCAGCATTGGTTAGGCCTTGGAGTTGTTTAATATCTTCTTTGAAAAACATACTAATAAAACTTAAATCTGTATTTTCCAAAGTAAGGATAAAATCTATGGGAATGTCGGTTAAACTTGAGGTAACTTTTTCTTTGCCCATAGAAGAAAACTCATAAGGAATCTTGCCCTTTCCTTTTATTTGATGACCTTCTTTATCCAGAACAAATTGTTTAACCTCTAAGATATTCTGATTATACATTGCATCTACTTTAAATTTATCAAAATAAAAATCCGATACTTTTCCTTTTTCTACTTGTGCCAGGAAAGAGACTGTAGGCGAATTAATATCCCCATTAATTTCTGCCTTAAAGCTTGCCAAGCCTTTAATTTCCTCCTCAAAACCAAAAAGATTAGATAATTGGCTCAAATCTACATTATCTGCTGAAAGGTGAATATCTAAATTTTTATTATCCTCATCAAGATTAATCCATCCCCCGGCTACAAGCTCCCCTTTTCTTTGACTTAGTTTTAACTGGTTAATCCTTATTATGGAGCCAATTTTATCTAATTTTACTTCTATAGAATTTAAGGGTACCTTTTCTAACTGGGCATCTTCAATTAAAGCTGATAGATATAGATCAGGAGAAGCATAATTACCTTTTATCTCCAGAGAGCCCGTAGCTTGTCCTCTAAGTTTACCTATTAAATCTGATTTTATAAAACTAGATAATAAGCTTGAGATGTCCTGATTTAAGAAATTGACTCTCAGATCTAAAGGTAATCCTTCTTCTAAACTTATTTCACCCTGGGTATAGAGCTGAGATTTTCCCGAATTTAAAACCATACTTTCAACTCTTATCTTATTATCTTCCAAAACAAAGATGAGATTCCCGGACTCTGCTTCGAGGCTAACTAAATTAATATCTTTTAACCCTAAATCACCGTGTGCAGTTATTTTAGGCCAAATGCCTTCAATGATAATTTCTCCTTGAGCTAAACCAGATAGGGGAAAATCATAATTAAAAAGTTTTGCCAGATAGTTTATATTTGCCTGATCTATCTTTAAGACAAAGCTCGTTTCAATATCTTTTTCCTCAGAAAAATCAACATTTCCCTTGCTTTTAAAGGCAAAACCTTCATTTTTAAAAACAAGCTCTTCCAACTTTAATTTATTGTTCTGATAATCTATCTTCCCTTCCAAATAATCAAAAGGTAATTCAGATATCTGTCCTTCTTCTGCTTCGATTTTACCTTTAATCTTTAAATTATCGGGCAGACCGCTCAACTCACCGTTAAAACTGGCCAATCCTTTAATTTCTTGATAATTTAAGATTTTTCCCAGCTCTTCTAAATTAATTCCGCTGGTATTTACTTTTAAATCCAGATAATTATTTTCAGCGATTACACCTTCCGCTTTTAAAGAAAGAATTCCTGCTTCATTTTTAACATTCGCTTCGGCAGAAATGTTTATCTTTTCCCCCTGGGCAATAATCCCTTTAATCTCAACTTTTCCCGATAATAACCCCTTTTTCAGATAATCCAAATGGAAGGATTTTAGAAAATCACTTTCTACGTCAAATTGAGCAAGGTTAAATAAAAGATTATATTCAGGCAGCTCGTTTTTCAGTTTAACTCTACCTATGGCCTCGATAATACCTCCTCCAACCTCTGCTTTCATATTTTTAAAATAAAAACCATCCTGATTGTAATTAAATTCTGTCCTTAGATGGGAAAAATCATAACCTTGAAGTTTCCCCTGTTCTGCCAATAATTTTCCCTGAACTTGAAAATTATCTTTTAAGCCGTTCACCTCAAACTCTAAGTTAGACTTACCCTCAAGCTGAAATTCATCAGAAAAAGATATATATTCCTTTAATTTTTCCTTTAAGTCATTTAATTTAAAATCATTTGATTTAACATTCATATTATAATTAAACACACCAATATAAGTAAGATTACCGGTTAGAGTAAATGGGGAATTTTTATAAAATGCGGTCACCTTTTCTATTATGGTTTCTTTAGAATCAAATGTCGCTGAACCCTCAGCTTGTTTGAGTTCTATACCATCTAAAAAATTCGGGAATAAATCAACATCTCTTGCAGATGCCTGGCCATACCAGATAGTTTCACCTTCAGTAGTATCTGAATCATTGGCCAGATGGAGATTTAAATCAAACAACCCCTTTTTTAAATTGAAGGGTTTAGTTTCCGCAAAATAATATTGAAAATGAGTAATATCGGCATCTTTAAAATTAAAATCGAGGGAATAATCCGCTCTATTAGCAAAGAAATATCCCTTTAGGTCAAGAGGAGCATTACCTTCTTCCCTTAAACCAGAACAATCAAATTCAACTTTGGGTAAATTTCCCAGATAAAAATAACCATTTAAAGATTTTACTTTAGTTAAAAGGCCATTTTCTTTAGTTGTCTGGTAATCTATATAATCTAGATTTCCATCTTGAAAATTCACTCTTTTAAGGGAAACTGCGAAATTATTACCTTTAAAATTAAATTTTTCCATAAAATCAAAGATTCCCTGACTGTCTCTAACCAAAGTCATCCGGGGTTTTACCATGGTGATATCTTCAATATTTAAAGCTGTCTTCTTTTTTAAAGCAGAGAAAATATCCAGATCATAATTAACAATTACCTCTTCGGCTTCAAAGAGTAAATCCTCATCTTTTAATGAGCTGTTTTTGAATACTTTAAAATTAGATAAAGTTATAGAACTAAGAGAGTAATTTTTAACTCTCCCAATATAAATTCCCCGATCAATGGCATTCTCCATCGTAGAAATTATCTGATTTTTTATCTCATTTTTAGCCTGGTTGCTCCGAATAGCAAAATATCCTCCTGTAATTAGAACAATGAGAATCAGGGTAACTAATATTACTTTTGGAAAGGATTTTTTTGATTTCCTATCAGACATGAATTCATTCTCCGAATAAATTAGTTAATTGGTTATCTGGTTAATGGTTGTATGACAAATAAAAGTCTACCACCTTTTTATCACTTGCTTTGTTTATTTCAAAGGAAATTTTCTTTACCAATTGTAAATAAAAAGAGGGTATCTTAGAAGACACAATCGCTCTTTCTC
>Ga0315541_1002546_pt1 | contig 15070 bp, 14 predicted proteins | sample SalMarSW160190MG_FD_203095 | JGI IMG/M metagenome (GOLD analysis project Ga0315541, IMG submission 203095) | Salt marsh sediment microbial communities from the Plum Island Ecosystem LTER, Massachusetts, United States - Salt Marsh Sediment SW1601-190 ...
CGGAAGGACCCCTAGGCTCCCGCTCGCGCGACTCCCGTATGGCTTCCAGGATGTCGGCCCTGCACAGGCCCGTATCCACCCCGGAAACGTCCAGGGGGGACTTGCCGGGCGCCACAGGACGAAGAGCGTACTCACTTCCGTCCCGGCGCTTGATCCTGATCTCGCCGCCGCTACGAGCCTCGTCCAGGAGCCGCGCGAAACGCCGCCGCGCCTCGGAGTACGTGTAGACCCTCATGACTCCACCTCCAGGACCTCGATTCCGAGCTTCCGCGCGATCTCGCACTGCGGACCGTCCAACGACAGCAGGGGGGTTCCATAGCGTCGCGCACATTCCAGCACGTACGCGTCGTACGCGTAGATGCCGTGCTCATGGCTCAGCCTCACTGCCTCCCGGATATCAACGTCCGCGAGCTGAACCGGGATGGCCTCGAACGACTCCACCGCCTTCTGGGCCTGCCCCAGCGTGATGCGCCCACGCTTGAAGAGTGCCGTCAACGCGTTGCCGACCTCCCAGGGGAGCGACGGCGCTGAGCGCAGATCCGCACCCTCCGTGGCACGAACCAGCACGGGCTTGGTGGGCTCGTTGAGGATGACCGCCATGATGGTCGACGTGTCAACGGAGATGTCCAAGCCACCCTCCCGAAGGAGACATGTACAATTGTACCATAGGCTTCGGTCCCGCGTCAGTCAAGCCTGTCGTGGTCGGCGTGCCCGGCTCGCACCGAAACACGAAGGGCCGGCCACCCCGCTCTCGCGGAGCAACCGGCCCTCCTATCCCTCTCAAAACCCCGCGCGACGTCCGAAGGATGTTGCGCATGAGGTGGATCTCCGAACCCCGGCCGTCCAGCTCTCGAGAAGCCTTCCGTTCCCCCAGGGTTCGGAGATCCGCCGACTCGGTAAGCGACGCGCCGAAGGCGCGTCGCTTACCGGTCAGTACATGCCGCCCATGCCGCCCGGAGGCATCGCCGGCCCCTTGTTCTCCTCCTTCTTCTCCACCACCACGGCCTCCGTGGTCAGCAGCAGCCCCGCGATGCTCGCGGCGTTCTGCAGCGCGGTCCTCACGACCTTGGTGGGGTCGATGACGCCCGCCTCCACCAGGTCCTCGTACTCGTTGTTCAGCGCGTTGAAGCCGTACGCGGCCTCCTTCTTCCCGCGGACCTTCTCCACCACGATGGAGCCCTCGGCCCCGGCGTTGATGGCGATCTGCCGGATGGGGTGCTCCAGGGCGCGAGACAGGATCTGGACGCCGATCTGCTCGTCCTCGCGGGCGAGCTTCAGCTTGTCCAGCACCTTCTGGGCGCGGAGCAGCGCCACGCCGCCGCCGGGGACGATCCCCTCCTCCACGGCCGCGCGGGTCGCGTGCAGCGCGTCCTCGACCAGCGCCTTCTTCTCCTTCATCTGGGTCTCGGTGGCGGCGCCGACGTTGATGACGGCCACGCCGCCGGCCAGCTTGGCAAGGCGCTCCTGGAGCTTCTCCTTGTCGTAGTCCGACGTGCTCTTGTCGATGGCTACCCGGATCTCGTCGATGCGGCCCTTGATCTTGGCCGGCTCACCGCCGCCGTCGATGAGCGTGGTGTTGTCCTTGTCGATGACGACGCGCTTGGCCTTGCCCAGGTCACCGAGGACGGTGTTCTCGAGCTTGAAGCCCACCTCCTCGGAGATCACCTGACCGCCGGTGAGCACGGCGACGTCCTGGAGCATGGCCTTGCGGCGGTCGCCGAACCCCGGCGCCTTCACCGCAGCCACCTTCAGCGTGCCGCGCAGCTTGTTCACCACCAGTGTGGCCAGGGCCTCGCCCTCCACGTCCTCGGCGATGATCACCAAGGGCTTGCCTATCTGCGCGACCTTCTCCAGGACCGGGAGCAGGTCCTTCATGGAGGAGATCTTCTTGTCGTGGATGAGGATGAGGGCATCCTCGAGGGCCGCCTCCATCCGCTCCGGGTCCGTCACGAAGTACGGCGACAGGTAGCCGCGGTCGAACTGCATGCCCTCGACGGTCTCCAGGGTGGTATCGAGGCCGCGGGCCTCCTCCACCGTGATGACGCCGTCCTTGCCCACCTTTTCCATGGCGTCGGCGATGAGCTCGCCGACCTCCACGTTGTTGTTCGAGGAGATGGCGCCGACCTGGGCGATCTCCTTCTTCCCCTTGGTGGGGGTGGAGAGCTTCTTCAGCTCGGCCACCACGACATCCACGCCCTTGTCGATCCCGCGGCGGATGGCCATGGGGTCGGAGCCGGCGGTAACGTTCTTCAGGCCCTCGCCGAAGATGGCCTGGGCCAGCACGGTCGCGGTCGTCGTGCCGTCACCGGCGGCGTCGGAGGTCTTGGTGGCGACCTCCTTCACCATCTGGGCGCCCATGTTCTCCACCGGATCCTCGAGCTCGATCTCCTTCGCCACGGACACGCCGTCCTTGGTCACGGTGGGGGAGCCGAACTTCCGATCCAGGACCACGTTGCGGCCCTTGGGGCCCAGCGTCGCCTTCACGGCCTGGGCCAGCTTGTCTACGCCGGTCTTGAGGCGCGTCCGCGCCTCGACGTCGAAATGGAGCTCTTTGGCTGCCATGTTCTCTATCTCCTTCGATCGAGTCGGATGCGTTGCGCTGGATTACTTCACGACGGCCAGGACGTCGGACTCCCGGAGGATGAGGAACTCCTCACCATCCAGCGTGATGTCCGTGCCGCTGTACTTTCCGTACAGCACCTTGTCGCCGACCTTCACGTCCGGCGCCAGGCGCTTCCCTTCCTCGGAGAGCTTGCCCGGTCCCACGGCCATCACGTGGCCCTGCGACGGCTTCTCCTTGGCAGTGTCGGGGATGTAGAGGCCGCCCCTCATCTGCTCGGCCTCCTCCATCGCCTTGACCACCACACGATCGGCCAGGGGCTGGATCCTGGAAGCGGTGTTCTTTCCCATCAGGCCTTCCTCCTCTGAACAAGGGCTGACCCAAAAAAGTGGGGTGCTGCAGGGACGTTGAGTTCGTTAGCACTCACCTTCGGTGAGTGCTAACAACGCATGGAATCTGACGGCTCCAGGGGCGATGTCAAGACGGGTGGGGACCGGAGACGGGGCCCGGGAGGGCCCCCGGGAGGGGCGGCGCGCTCCGGCGCTCAGCTACGGGAGCTCAGAGCCTCCATGCGGGCCACCCCGTCCAGCCCCACGATGGCGTGCACGATCTCGTCGGAAAGGGCCGGATCGAGCCAATGGCCCAACGCCGCGAGGGCGCGGAACGACTCCCTGGCCTCCTGGTAGGCCCGCTCCAGCACGGTGCGGGCCGAATCCCGGAAGAGGCTCTCCACCACCCCGGGGGTCACCGCCTCTCCGCTGCGGAAACGGGCCAGGGCCGCCTTCTCGGCGTCGGTCCCGTGGTGGAAGGCCTGGGACGTCAGCAGGTTGTGGCTCCGCCGCCCCAGGTCGAACTCGAAGTCGGTGAGGTCGTCCACGATCTGGAAGGCCGTGCCCAGGCGGGCCACCGCCGGCTCGGCGGCGGCGAACTTCGCCGCCGTCTCCCCCTCCTCGAGCACGGAGGGCGCCATGAAGGCGAGCGCGAAGAGCGCACCGCCGCGCACGCGGTGCACCCGCTCCACCATGTCGTCGGGAGTGGGCACCTCGTCCACGCCCCCCTCCTCCGAGCCCTCCAGCCTTCCGATGCACGCCATCCGGTCCAGAAGCCCCCGGAGCACCCCGTCGCGCTGAGCGCCCTCCAGGAGCCCGGCGTGCTCCCCCCGGTCCAGCGCCCTGCGGAGAAGGCGCTCGAAGGCCAGGAGCTGGAGGATGGAGCGGAAGCGGGCGCCGGAAGACGGCGCCAGGGGGAGGAGGCTCTTGTCCTGGTCGTCGAACAGGTTGTCCGCCGCCGTGATGGTGCCCTTGATGCAGAAGTTGAGCTCGGAGTAGAGACCGAGCCGCTCCGTACCAACCCCCAGCGAAGCGAAGATGGAGCGGAACAGAATGAGGAAGAAGTACTCCTGCACGAAGTGGAGCCCTTCCGGAGCCAGCGCCTCGGAGGCGCTGGGCACATGGGGATCGCCGGCGCGAAACTCGCTTCCCAGTACCTCCCGCAGGTCGGCGTAGATCGTGCGCACGGCGTCGGCCTGGGCCTGGACATCGGGGGCCAGGCGCCGCCAGACGCCCTGCTCTTCCAGGAGGCGGACCGCCGCCTGGGACCGGAAGACGGGAGATAGGGTCATCGGTGCGGAAATCTCTGAGGTTCGTTCTGCGGAGCCGGTAATCTAGCCCCGGTCACCCCACCGCGGCCATGTGCCCGCCGGCCAGGGCGAGTCCGTACAGCGTGAGGTAGGGCTCGATGCGGTCCACGGTGGCCAGGTGGGGCGCGAGGATCTTGCAGAACCCGCCGGTGGCCACCACGAGGGCGTCGGGCTTGCCCCACTCGGTCTTGATGCGGCGCACGATGCCGTCCACGCCGTCCACGGTCTGGTAGAAGACGCCGCTCTGGATGCACGTCTCCGTGCGCCGCCCGATGACGAGCCCGGGGGGCGCCAGCTCCACCCGGGGGAGCTTGGCGGTGCGCTTGTCCAGCCACTCGAGCCCCGCTGACAGCCCCGGCGAGATCACCCCTCCCAGGAACACCCCCTCCGCGGTGATGCAGTCGAAGGTGGTGGCCGTCCCGATGTCCACGGCGATGGTGTCGCGCCCGAACATCTCCCGGGCCGCCAAGGTGTTCACGACGCGGTCGGCGCCCACCGACTTGGGGTCTTCCACCTCCATCCGGATGGGGAGGGGCGACTCGGGTCCCACCACCACCACGGGGCCCCCGACGAGGCGTTCCAGGCTCCCCCGCCAGACGTAGGTGGCCGAGGGGACCACCGAGCCCACCACGCCCTGGGCGACGCTGCGGGGATCCACTTCCGCGGCCACGAGGAAGGCGCGCAGGAGCACCGTCAGCTCGTCCACCGTGCGCGGCACGACAGAGTTGACGCGCCAGTGGTGCGCCATCTCCAGGGGCGCGCTCGCGAGTCCCACGACCGTCTCGGTGTTGCCGACGTCCACGACAAGCTGCATGACCCCTCCTCTCGAGGATCCCCGTCTACGCCAACCTCACGCTTCCCGCCCTCACCCCTACCCGCGTCCCGTCCGGCCGCTCCAGCAGGAGCGCTCCGTCGGGCGCGATCCCCCGGGCCGTCCCGGGCCCCGCCTGCTGCGTCACCACCTCCCGGTCCCGGAGGACGTCGCGCCGCTCCAGCTCCTGGTGCACCTCACGCTCCAGCCCTCTGCCGGAGCGGGGCACGAGGGCGTGGAGCTCGTGGAGGAGGGCGCTGGCCAGCTCCCCCGCCGAGACCCGCACCGAAGCGGCGCCTTCCAGCGCCGCCGCCCGCACCGCCACTTCCTCGGGGAGCGCGTCGGGAGGAACGCGGAGGTTCACGCCCACACCCGCCACCACGGCTCCGTGGCTGTGCTCGCAGAGGATGCCTCCCACCTTGAGCGCGCCCACCTGGAGGTCGTTGGGCCACTTGATCCCCACCTTCAGGCCGGAGCACGCGCTCTCCGCGGCGCGCGCCGCCGCCACGCCCACCACCAGGGGGAGGTGGGTCGGCACCACCCCGGAAGATGGCAGGAGGACGGAGATCCAGAGCCCGGAGCCCGGCGGCGAGTGCCAGACCCCGCCGCTCCGTCCCCGCCCCGCCGTCTGCTCCTCGGCCACCACCACCGAATAGGGGCGCGCCCCCTCCGAGGCCAGCCTCTTGAGGCGGTCGTTGGTGCTCCCCACGACGTCGTGGGCCTCCACCCGGTTCGCGCGCCACACCCGGGCCCAGACCTGGACCGGCTCGCCGTCCCAGTGAGTGAGGAGCGCCATGGCGTGTCCCTAGCGCACCATCCGGAGGGAGACGTCGGCGCAGGGCGCCGAGTGGGTGAGCGCCCCGACGGAGATGAGGTCCACCCCGGTCTCGGCGATGGCGCGCACGTTGGCCAGGGTCACGTTCCCCGACGCCTCGGTCTCGGGGCGCTGGGACCCCAGCCGGCGTACGCGTGCCACCGCCGAGCGGAGCGTCTCCGCGCTCATGTTGTCCAGCAGGATGCGGTCGGGGCCGAGGGAGAGGATCTCCTCCAACTCCTCCAGGGTGCGCACCTCCACCTCCACCGCCAGTCCCCGGTCGTTGGCCTCCATGGCGGCCTTGGTGGCCCGGGCCACCCCGCCACAGGCGTCGGCGTGGTTGTCCTTCACCAGCACCATGTCGTGGAGGCCGGTGCGGTGGTTCATGCCGCCGCCCGAGCGCACGGCCGCCTTCTCCAGGAGACGCCAGCCGGGCGTGGTCTTCCGGGTGTCCACGATGCGCACGCCCGTCCCCGCCACCGCCTCCACGAAACGACTCGTGAAGGTGGCGATTCCCGAGAGGCGCCCGAGGAAGTCGAGCGCCGTCCGCTCCCCCACGAGGAGGTCCCTCGTGCGCCCCTGCACTCCCACCAGGACCGTCCCCGCTTCCACGCGCTGGCCGTCGGGGACCACGATGTCCACGGCCAGGTCGGGGCCGACGGCGCGGAAGACGTCCCGCACGCAGTCGGTTCCCGCCACCACCAGGGGCTGCTTGGCCACGATGACGGCCCGGGACCGGTGGGCCTCGGGGATGGTCCACTCGGTGGTCCAGTCCCCTTCCCCCACGTCCTCCTCCAGGGCGAGTTGGACCAGGGTGGTCCGGGCCCGGAGAAGCGCGGAGTGGTCGGGGAAGGTCATGGCGTCGGGGCCTGGGGGGTGATCGCCAGCCAGCCGCCGGCGACGAGAACCACGAAGATCGCGCTGAGCGCCAGCCGGTACCAGCCGAAGACGGCCAGCCCGTGGCGGTTTAGATAGCTCACGAGCCAGCGCACCGCCAGCACGGCGGACGCGGTGGCGACGAGGATCCCTACGGCCACGGGAGCGGGCCCGAGCTGGGCGAGCATGGACGGATCCGAACCCAGCGCGTCTTTCGCGGCCTTGAACACGCACGCTCCGCCCAGGGTGGGGAGCGCCAGCAGGAAGCTGAACTCCGCGGCCTGGCGCGGCCGGAGTCCCACCAGCATGGCGGCCACGATGGTGATCATGGAACGGCTCGTCCCCGGCCACATGGCCACGCACTGCATCACGCCGATGAAGAGCGCGGCGCGCCACGACAGATCTTCGGGCTCGGGGCCGCTTGCCGCCTCGCCGAAGCGCCGCCGCTGCCAGGCGCCGATCCCCACCATGACGGCGCCCCAGAACGCCAGAGCCGTGATGACCGCGGGGGGGTTGAAGAGGCGTGCCTCGATGGGGTCGTCCAGGGCGGGGCCCAGGATCCCCGCCGGGAGGAACGCCACCACGAGGAGCCCCAGGAGGCGGAGCCCGGTGGGATCTCGTCCCCGGAGACCCTCGAGCATGGCGAGGACGCGGGGCCAGTAGAGCCCCAGGACGGCGAGCACCGCGCCTCCCTGGATGACGATGTTGAAGGCGTCCACCGCCGCCTTGCGCTCGGGCGGATGGTCCAGTCCCAGGAGAGCGCTGGCCAGGATCAGGTGCCCCGTGGAGCTCACCGGGAGGTACTCGGTGATCCCCTCCACGATCCCCAGGACGGCGGCTTCCCACAGGTTCATCCTGAGGTCACCCGCTCGTAGACACGTTCGTACATAGGCACCACCGAGGAGGCGGAAAAGCGCTCCACCGCCACCCTCCGCCCCACCTCGGCGAAGGCACGCTGCCGCTCCGGATCCGAGAGGATCTCGATGCCGGCGTCGGCCATCTCCCGCACCGACCCGGGCGGGAAGAGATACCCGGAGACGCCGTGCTCCACCACCTCGGGGAGCCCGCCAATCCTGGATGCCACCACGGGGGCGCCGCACGCCATGGCCTCGAGGGCGGCCAGACCGAAGGACTCGTTCTCCGACGGGAGGAGGAAGAGGTCGGCGCACGCCAGGAGCTCCTCCACCGAAGTGTGCTTGCCCAGGAAGAGAACCCGGTTGCTGATCCCCAGCTCATCGGCCCTGACCGCGGCCCTGGGGCGCTCCGGGCCGTCGCCGACCAGGACCAGGCGCGCGTCCACCTTGCCGGAGATGAGGGCGAAGATCTCCACCACGTCCTCCACCCGCTTCACCGGGCGGAAGTTGGAGATGTGCATGACGATCTTCTCGCCTGCGGGCGCCAGCGAGGAGCGATGGCAGGGAACGATCCCCGGGCGCCAGTGATCGGTGTCGATGAAGTTGGGGATGACGTCGATGCGCTCCCGCGGCACATCGAAATCGCGCACGGTCTCGTCTCGGAGGAACTCGGAGACGGCGGTGAGCCCCTGGGACCGGAGGATGGAGAAGCTGGTGATGGACCGGAACGACGGGTGCAGCCCCACCAGCGTGACGTCGGTGCCGTGGAGGGTGGTGACGATGGGAAGGTCGCGCTTCGGCGCCAGCATCTCCCGGGCCACCCAGGCCGAGGTGGCGTGGGGGATGGCGTAGTGCACGTGCATCACGTCCAGCCCCTCCCGGAGCGCCGCGTCGTGGATGGCCACGGAGAGCGCCAGCGTGTAGGGCGGGTGCTCGAAAAGGGGGTAGTCCTCCATCTCCACCTCGTGGAAGAACACCCTCTCCCGGAAGTGCCCGAGGCGGAAAGGCTGCGCGTACGACACGAAATGCACCTCGTGGCCGTGAGCAGCCAGTTGGAGCCCCAGCTCCGTGGCCACCACGCCCGAGCCTCCGTAGGTGGGATAGCACGTGATCCCGATCTTCATCGGCACTCCTCCTGTTCTGTCATCCTGCGCCGGGGACGCCGCCCCGCGCGCGCCATGCGTCCAGCGCCAGCTCCACCCGCTGCGGGAGTGGCAGGGTGGCGTCCAGCGCCACGGTGTCGGGCGGGAGCTGGTTGCGGAACCAGGTGAGCTGGCGCCGCGCGTACCGCCGGGTCGCCGCCGCCACGTCCGCCACCGCTTCGTCCAACGTGAGATCCCCCCGCAGGTGGGCCACGATCTCGCTGTACCCCACTCCCGTCATCCCAGGTGCGCCGGGCGCGTACCCCCGGGCCAGGAGCCCCGCCACCTCCGCCACCAGCCCCTCCTCCACCATCCGCCGTGTCCGGGCCTCGATGCGCCGGTCGAGCTCCTCCCGGGGGAGGTCCAGGCGCATCACCACCCCCTCCAGCGCCTCCCCGTCCGCAGGCGCCACCCGGTGCCATTCGGAGAGGGGGCGTCCGGTGAGGAGCGCCACTTCCAGCGTCCTCGACAGCCGCTGGGGCCCGCCTTGCGCCGCCACCTCCGCCCTCCTGGGATCCAGGCAGCGTACCCAGGCCTCCAGGAGGGGCCTGGGCTGGCCGGCGAGCCAGCGCCGGAGGGCGTCCACGCGCTCCCGGTCCAGATGAGGCTCGGCGAAGATGGGAGCGAGGAGCGCCCGGAGGAAGAACCCGGTCCCGCCCACCAGGAGGGGGAGCCGCCCTCGCTCCTCGATCCCCGCGATCCAGGCCCGCGCGTCGCGGGCGAAGCGTCCGGCCGAGTAGCGCTGGTCCGGGTCCACCAGGTCCAGCCCGTGGTGCGGCACCCGGGCGCGCTCCGCCGCCGTGGCCTTGGCCGTCCCCACGTCCATCCCACGGTAGACCTGGCGGGAGTCCACGGACACGATCTCGGAGGGGACGGCGCGGGCCAGCGCCAGGGCCAACTCCGTCTTCCCGCTGGCCGTGGGCCCCACCAGGGCGAGGAATCGGGGAGCGCTCAAGACGAGCGCCCGAAGCGCCGCTCCAACTCCCCCCGGGACAGGCGGATGATGGTGGGGCGCCCGTGGACGTCGTGGTGGGGGAGCTCGGTGGCGAAGAGCTGGTCGAAGAGCTCTTCCATCTCCGCGTCGCTGAGTGGCTGCCCCGCCTTGATGGCGCTCTTGCAGGCGAAGGTCTTGGCGATGCGCTCGTGCTGGTTGCGCGCCGAGCGCACGAGCTCGGAGCCGTGGGTGAGCTCGTGGATCATCTCGCGGAAGGCCCGCTCCGCCTGGAACCAGGGATGGGGGTCGGGCACGGCGTGGAGGATGACCGCGTCGCCACCGAACCCCTCCACCTCGAACCCCGCCTGGGCCAGGATCCCGGAGAGCTCGGCGACCTGGGCCGCCTCCGCCGGCGTGAGGCGCAGCGTGAGGGGGAAGAGAAGCCGCTGGCTCGCCTGGCCCCCCGCGCCGAAGGCGCTCATGAGCCGCTCGTAGAGGATGCGCTCGTGGGCCGAGTGCTGGTCCACGAGAAGGAGCCCATCCCGAGTCTCCGCCAGGATCCAGGTGTTCAGGAGCTGCCAGAGGCGCGGCCGGCCGGCGCCTACCGGGGGGGGCTCCACCTCCGGGGCGCCGCTGCCTTCCTCCGCGACCTTGACCCTCCCGGGGGCGAAGAGGGCCATCTGGGGGTCCCGGAGCGGTGCGCCGCTCGCCGGCGCGGGAACCTGGCTCCCCCCCTCGCGGACCAGGAGGGCCGCCGGGGCCGTGGCCACGTCGAAGGTGGCGGCGCTCCCCTCCTCCTCCAGAGCGGTCCTCACCGCCGTTTCGACCGCATCCTCCACCCCTGCCTGGTCCCGGAAGCGCACCTCGGCCTTGGCCGGATGGACGTTCACGTCCACGTCGCCGCCGGGGACCTGGAGGTAGAGGATGACCCACGGACGGACTCCGTGCGCGATGGTGGTCCGGTACCCGCGCTCCGCCGCCCGCACGAGCGCCGGCGAGCGGAAGGGCCGTCCGTTGACGAAGAGGTGCACCCGCCGCACGCCGGGCTTCGCGGCGTCGGGGCGCTGCACGAGGCCGCGGATCACCACGCCGCCCGCCGCGCCGGCCACCGCCAACAGGGTGCCGGCCTCCTCCCCGGGCCAGAGCTGAACCACCCGGGACGCCACGTCCGGAGAGGCGGCGACCTCCAGCAGGATGCGCTCCTCGGAGGTGAGGGTGAAGGCCACGGGGGGATTCGCCAGCGCCAGGGTGGTGAGGGCCTCGCTCACCGCCCTCGTCTCCGCCGCCACCGACTTCAGGAACTTGGCCCGGGCGGGCGCGTTGAAGAACAGGTTGCGCACGTCCACGGTGGTGCCTCGGCGCCGGGGGAAGTCCTCCACCCCCGAGATCCCGCCTCCCTCGCAGGTGACGCGGGTGCCCACCTCATCCCCTTCCTCCCTCGTCTCCACCGCCAGCCGGGAGACGGCGGCGATGGAGGAGATGGCCTCTCCGCGGAAGCCGAGGGTGCGCACGCCCCGCAGGTCCTCGGCGGAGGCGATCTTGGAGGTGGCGTGGCGGTCCAGGCAGAGGAGCGCGTCCTCCCGCCCCATCCCGACCCCGTCGTCGGTGACCCGGATGCGCCGCTTCCCTCCGCGTTCCACCGCCACCTCCACCCGGGTCGCCCCGGCGTCCAGGGCGTTCTCCACCAGCTCCTTCACAACCGACGCGGGGCGCTCCACCACCTCGCCGGCGGCGATCTGGTTCGCCACGGCGTCGGGAAGGATGCGGATGCGTCGGGGCACGGTGGGGCTCCTTGGGAGTGGGGCCGGGGGTCTGCTCGGCTACCCCGCGAGCCCGTAGAAGCTACGCGCGTTGGCCGTGGTGCGCGCGGCCACCGCGTCCACGGCCTCGGCCAGGTGCGCCGCCACAGCCTCGGCCACGTGGCGGACGAAGGCGGGCTCGTTGCGCTTCCCCCTCATGGGGACCGGGGCGAGGTACGGCGCGTCGGTCTCCACGAGGAGCCGGTCCGGGGGAACCTCCCGGAGGAGATCGGCCACGGCGAAGGTGCGGAAGGAGGCGACCCCAGCGAACGACACGTGCCAGCCCCGGGACAGGGCCTCCTCGAAGGCGCGGGCTCCCCCGGTGAAGCAGTGGAGGACCCCCCGGGTCCCCGGAGGAGCGGTGCGCAACGCCGCGGCCACATCCTCATCGGCCTCTCGGGCGTGCACCACCACGGGGAGCCCACACTCGGCGCCCAACGCCAGGTGGAGGTCGAAGAGGCGCCGTTGCGCCCGTCGAGGCGAATGATCGTAGTGGTAGTCCAGCCCCGTCTCCCCCAGCGCTACCACCTCGGGGGCGGCCGCCAGCTCGCGAAGACGCTCTTCGGCGTCGGCGGGCGCGTGGCCCGACTCATGGGGGTGGACGCCCGCGCTGCACCAGACGTTGTCGTGGGAGCGGGCCAGAGCCAGCGCGTCGCAGGCGTCATCGACCGTGGACGCGATGGTCACGAGCCCGGACACGCCCGCTTCCCGGGCCCGAAGCAACACCGCCTCCCGGTCATCCCGGAAGGCGGCGTCGGTCAGGTGGCAATGGCTGTCGAAGAGCTCGATCACGGTACCCGCCGGCTGGGAGTCGCGCGCGGCCCTCAGACCGAGGCCGGCTCGGGCTTGGCCTTCTTCTCCCTCAGCTCACCCAGACCCCAGCGCCTCTGGATCTCCAGAAGGGCAGGAGAGGCCACGAAGACGGAGGAGTACGTGCCGATTCCCACCCCCAGGATGAGGACCATGGTGAAATCCCGGATCACCGGGCCGCCGAACAGGAGCAGCGCCACCAGCACCACCAGGGTGGTGCCGGAGGTGAGGATGGTCCTGGGGAGCGTCTCGTTGATGGATTCGTTGATGAGCTCCACCGGGTCGCGCTTGCGCGCGCCTTTCTTGTGCAGGTTCTCCCGGATGCGGTCGAACACGACGATGGTGTCGTTCAGCGAGTACCCCACCACGGTGAGGATGGCGGCCACCGAGGGGAGATCGAAGTCCAGGCGCATCAGCGCCATGAAGCCCAGCGTGATGAGGATGTCGTGGATGGTGGCGATGACCGCGGCGAGCCCGAAGCGGAGCTCGAAGCGAATGGCCAGGTAGATGAGCGTGATGACGAAGGAGAAGAGCACGGCAAGGATCGCCTTGCGCTGCAGCTCGCCGCCCACCTTCGCGCCCACCAGCTCGGTGCGGACGATCTCGAAGCTCTCCCCCCCGAACGCTGCGGTGAGCTGCGCCTCGATCCCCGCCGCGATATCGTCGAGGGAGACCCCCTCCTCGAGCGGCGCCCGGATGACGAACTCGTCCTCCTCCCCGAAGCGGGTGATGGGGGGAGCCTGGGCTCCGCCCAGGGCACTGCGCAGGTCACCCGCGTCCACGCTCACCCCGATGAAGTGCACCTGCACCAGCGCGCCCCCGGAGAAGTCCACGCCGTAGGGAACCCACGAGCCGAGGGTGGCGAAGTTCACGCCGATGGCCAGAAGGCCGACGGCGATGAGCGTCGCGGAGAAGGCGTACGCCTTCCTGCGCGCTTGGATGAAGCGGAACTGGGCGTTGGCGAAGAATCTCATGGCGCGTCAGATGCTGATGGGATCCGTGGTCTTCTTCCCCTGCAGATAGATCAGGAAGAGGGTCCGGGTCACGAAGATGGCGGATACGAAGGACGCGATGATGCCCAGGGAAAGCGTCACGGCGAAGCCCCGCACCGGCCCGGTTCCGAACTGGAAGAGGATGAGGGCGGTGAGGAGGGTGGTCAGGTTCGAGTCCACGATGGCCGACATGGCGTTGGAGAAGCCCTCGTCCACGGCGGTGCGCGTGGCACGCCCGGCGGCCAATTCCTCGCGGATGCGCTCGAAGATCAGCACGTTGGCGTCCACCGCCATCCCGATGGAGAGGATGATCCCGGCGATGCCAGGGACGGTGAGGGTGGCGCCGAGCCCCGCCAGGGCGCCCATGAGCATCACCGTGTAGAACACCAGCGCCGCCACGGCCAGCACCCCGGCGACCCGGTAGTAGACGAGCATCACGACCACCACGAAGATCACGCCCAGGACGCCGGCGATCCTGCCCTGGTCGATGGAGTCGCGTCCCAGCGACGGCCCCACCGTGCGCTCCTCGATGATGTTGAGCTTCGCGGGGAGCGACCCGGCGCGCAGCACCAGGGCCAGGTCGGCGGCCTCCTCCATGGGCGTTCCCGCGCCCATCTCGATCTGGCCGCGGGCGCCGATGCGGTCGCGGATGACCGGGGCGCTCATGACCTCGCCGTCCAGCACGATGGCCAGGAAGTCGCCCACGTGCTGGCCGCTGAAGCGCTGGAACAGGCGCCCTCCCGCCCGGGACAGCTCGAACTGGACCTGCGGCTGGTTGAACTGGGGATCGCGGGCGGCTACGGCGCTCTCCAGGTACTCGCCGGTGAGGAAGGGCTTCTCCTCCAGGACGTAGAGGCGCTTGTAGTTGCGCGCCCCCCGCCCTTCCACCTCGGCGCCCCACTGCAGGACCTGGTTGCGCGGAAGCGCCCGCTGCACCTCGGGGAGGGCGAGGAAGTGCTGGGCCGCGGGAATGTCCTCCACGGCCACGAGGAAGGTGCCCTCGACGTCGCCGAAGTTGAACAGCGACGACAGCGGCCGGAACATGGTCTCGGCCGCCTCGGCGTCCGGCGCGTCGGCCAGGGTATCGCCCACCGTGGTGTCCGGCGCGGCGCTGGTGCTGTCGCCTCCGAAGAGGAGCTGCTCGATTGCGCCCCCCGTCTCCGCGGCGCCTTCCACCGCGCGCCCCATGGCCCGGATGGAGTCCACACCGAGGGAGGCGACGATGGCCCGGTCCATGCGGGCGAGCGCCGCCTGCATGTCCGCCGACGGGAGCACGAGCTTGAACTCCAGGTAGGCCGCGGACTGGATGATCCCCTTGGCCCGCGCCTCGTCGGAGATGCCCGCCAGCTCCACGATGAGCCGGTCGTTGCCAACCTTCTGGATGAGGGGCTCCTCGACACCCAGCTCGTCGATGCGAGTGCGGATGATGCGGTCCACCCGGTCGATGACATCCGCCTTGGCGTCGTCTGTGAGCGTCCCGTCGGGATCGTCCACCTCGAGCACGAGGTGCATCCCGCCCTGGAGGTCCAGCCCGAGCTTGAGCCCATCGGTGTATAGCTGCCAGCCCGCCACCGCCATCAACAGAACGATGACGGTGAGGCGGCCTCTGACCGTGTTCAGCATATCCGGCGCGTCGGTCCGCAGAAGAGAAAGAGCCCCGAAGGGCTGGGGATCAACAGCCTGTAAAGCTGTCCCCCCCCTCAGGGTGTGTCAATCGCGCGCCCGCGGCGGCAGGAATTTCGGAAGGTAGGGGATGTGGGGCGCAGTCTGGGGACCTGGAAGGTGTGGGCGGGGGGTGTGGCCGCGTCGTTGGGCCCTGAGGGGGAGGCGGGGGGCGGC
>Ga0315541_1002549_pt1 | contig 15067 bp, 10 predicted proteins | sample SalMarSW160190MG_FD_203095 | JGI IMG/M metagenome (GOLD analysis project Ga0315541, IMG submission 203095) | Salt marsh sediment microbial communities from the Plum Island Ecosystem LTER, Massachusetts, United States - Salt Marsh Sediment SW1601-190 ...
ATTGATGCCTGCTAAATACCGGGACCATAAGCTCGCCGGCTACTCAAAGGAACACCGTGACTGTCATATCGAATCTGACTGGTTGCTTATATACCGCTTTGACGGCGATGACCTCATTCTTGAACGCACAGGCTCTCATTCCGATTTGTTTGGGTAATTATCCTTTACCTCGGTCGGGATTTTTCTTGTGACTCAGATAGAGCTTCATCTGTCTTGGGTCTTCTCGCTGTTCTGCTTGCTGCTTAGCGATAAGCTGATACGTCATTTTGAATAGATTTCTCGGCTGCGCTCGAAATGACGCACTGTGTTTTGTTAGAGCGCCATGGTTCTGTAAAGATGCACGTCCCATGCTTCGAAATCGTCTTTGAAAACGCCGTCGTTTACATTAATTGTCCGGTTCTCGCCAATGACTTCTACGGTATTTACGCTCTCGTCGTGTTGCAGGGTGAATGTTGCTGTTGTTTTGTTGCCTCGCATTCCGGCGGCAAAAAGATACATCCCGCCATCGTGCTTTTTGGCCATCATATCGACAGGCACGGCTTCGTTGCTCGATGAGACGCTGGCCGCATCTTCAATTGTCGGGCTGTTCAGCACTGGTGCAAGCTCGGCAATCTGCCGGTTTATCGCAGTTACTGCCGAAAGCATCTCGGGATCGTGCAGGAGCGCCGATTCGTCGAACTTCGGCTCCCATTCGTGGACGAAGTAGATCAGCCCCATCGAGCCGTGGATGATGGACATCCAAACCTCGCATTTGACCTGGTGCGGCGTGGCTTTGGTGTTGGGATTGCTGATCCGGGTACATTCGATGCAGTTCCAGACAACTTTTTTGCCGCCGGCCCATTTTGTCAGGCGCTCGACGCCTTTTGCGACGAACCAGAGATTCCCTGCAACCTCCGGTTTTGAATGAACGGCAGGGTAAATATCGAACGAGGCAATATCGCAGCCCTTGATATATTCGGGATAATCCTCCGGGTGGTTGGTCCGAACGCCCCGCCCGTGCCAGCCGTCCCATGCTACGCCCTGGCCGAGATTGAGAATCACCGGCCGGGTGTGATCGGCATGTCGAATCTTATAGTAGTCATCAATTATCTTTTCGGGTAAAATCGGCGGGCCATAACCTTTGCCTTGGCCTAACGATTGGGCGTTGTCCGGCTCATCGCCGTGCATCCAGCCAATAATCGTCGGGTCATCCACATGCTTTAGAGCCGTTTTGTTTTGATGGCAAATGACTTTCATGCCAGCCTTTTTCAGCTCTGCGAGCTGCTCTTCCGTCGGCCCCCTCCAGAGTCCGATGTAGGTGTTAATCCCGGCCTGTTTGTATCTCTTGGCGTTGCGCGGATTTTGCAGCCAGACGGCTATCGGAAAAAAATCTCCCGTTTGCGGCGGCCCGTTCTCCCATTGGGCATACGGATTTGCCAAGCCATCTGCTCCAAGGCCGGCATTAAGAACAGATAAAAGGATGATAAAGCTGCTTACAGTAGTCATAATCGGTTCCTTAAAATACTATTGCTCAGATACAATATAGATAATTAGGGCAAAATAGCAAGAAAGCAGGAAAAACGCAAATAAAAGCCAAATATAACTTCCCAGCTAAGGGAAATTTTATGAGATAAGTCTTGATTAACAAGGCTGTCAGTATTAAAATCCATCTTTTTGCTTCATACTATCTGGTAAACGAAAGGCTGAATTGAAAGGAGCTTCAACGATGCAAAAGCCCTTATCAACATTGATACGCTTGTTTCCTGTTTTCATTTTATCCTCCTGCTTTTTATTGCCGCACCCGGTGACCTGGGGCAAACCTCTGGCGAGAATCACAGTCGATGCGGGCGATTACACTCGTCTCGATACTCCGGTGTCGCTCGATTTGAGCGGTGTGCCGTTTGGTTTTCCGAATGAAAAGCCGAGTTTGGTTGAAATCAAGGGCGATCGGCGTGTCCCGGTGTCAGCCCAGCTCGAACCGGGCAGTCCTCCTCGTCTGTGGTGGATTCTCTCGGGCGAGACCCCGGCCGATGGTAAGCGGATTTATGAGCTGTCTCGAAGTTCCGCAAGTGTAAGTCAAGAGCCCGGCGTACAGGTGACAAAGAATGATTTGGTACTTGTCTTAAAAAAAGGCGAGCAGAAGATCCTGCAATATAATCATGCGATTGTCCCGGCGCCGGAAGGGCAGAGCAAGTTGTATGATCGCGGCGGATTTATCCATCCTTTATGGTCGCCATCCGGTTCTATACTGACGAATATCCATCCGAAAGACCATTATCATCACCTGGGTATCTGGATGCCCTGGACGCATACCGAATTTGAAGGCAAGCCGGTCGATTTCTGGAACCTGAAGGAAGGGCAGGGGACAGTTCGTTTCAACCGATTTCTTTCGACGACGAGCGGCCCGGTTTATGGCGGCTTTCAGGCCCAGCAGGATCACGTCGCTCTTAAGACATCTTCGGGTGAGAAAGTTGTGCTCAAGGAAATATGGGATGTGCGTGTTTATAATGTCGGCGGGCCTGAGAAGGGCTACTGGATTTGGGATTTCGTCTCGACTCAGCGGTGCGTGGCGGATAGTCCGTTACTGCTGGAGGAATATCGCTACGGCGGTTTTGGCTACCGTGCCACCGGCGACTGGAAGGGCGAAACAGCGGCATACCTGACGAGCGAGGGAAAGACCCGCAAAGACGGCCACGCAACGCGGGCGCGATGGTGCGATACGGCAGGAGTTTCCGACGGCAAATGGAAGGGCATTACATTCTTCAGCAATCCGCAGAACTTCCGCCATCCCGAGGCGATGCGAATCTGGCCCGAGTTCGAGCAGGAAGTTTTCTTCAACTGGGCGCCCGTGCAAACGGGCGAGTTCGAGATGAAACCCGGCCGAGACCATGTGTTCCGATATCGCCAGTACGTACATGAGGGCAAGGTTGACGTCGAGAAAGCCGAGCAGCTCTGGAGCGATTATGCTCACCCGCCGAAGATTGAGATGGAGACGGCACAGCCCGGTGGTGCAATTATACTGTTTGGCGGCGCGGACTTTTCGCATTGGACCACCGGGAGTGATAAAAAGGTAGGATGGGAACGTGTCGGTGACGCCATGAAGGTTGTGCCGGGCAGCGGCAGCATTATGACAAAGCAGGACTTTACCGATTTTAAGATGCACGCCGAGTTCAAGACGCCGCAACTGCCGCCGAACGTTAAGGGGCAGGGTCGAGGCAACAGCGGGATTTATATTCAACGCCGGTACGAGGTTCAGATCCTGGATTCCTTCGGTCTGGAGCCAAAGAACAACGAATGCGGATCTCTGTACAGATTCAAGGCCCCGGATCAAAACGTCTGCAGCATGCCGGGCAGGTGGCAGAGCTATGATATTATATTCCACGCTGCGAAGTTTGACGGCGGCAACAAAGTCAAAAATGCTCGCATTACGGTATGGCAAAATGGCGTTTTGATTCACAATGACGTAGAGCTGGAGAATAAAACCGGTGCCGGTCGGCCGGAAGGACCAGAGCCGGGACCGATACTGCTGCAGGAACATGGCAATGAGATTTGGTTCCGTAACATCTGGATTGAGCCTCTGTAAGAAAGGTTGGGAATTTGAAAAGCAGGAATTAGATTGCCGGGGGCATCTGGGAAGCAGAGAAATTTTCGCTGGAAATACATTGCGTATCAGCCGGCCCGGGTTATAATTCATGGGTAATTTTTGCAGTTTTCTAAAAGGGTATATTTTGTTTGCTCTTGGGTGTAAGTATTTTTGCCATAAGCTGTTATAGCAATTATGCTCATCAGGAGGAAATCGTTAGAAGAAAACGTACATAGGCGTTTTTTTCGCTTTGCAACGTCTATCTTATTAGAAGCCTTAAACATATTCTGGATTAAGGAGAATGAAAAATGGCAAGACCTGTAACACTTTTTACCGGCCAGTGGGCGGATTTGCCACTGGAAAAATTGCTCAAAAAAGCGGCAAGCTGGGGATACGATGGGGTGGAGCTGGCCTGCTGGGGCGACCATTTCGATGTGGACAAGGCCCTGAATGATCGCAGCTACTGCAAGGCCAAGCGTGATTTGTTGAAGAAGCACGGGCTTAAGGTTTTCGCTATCTCGAACCATCTTGTGGGCCAGGCTGTCTGTGACAATATCGACGAGCGTCATAAGTCGATCCTGCCGGCGGATGTCTGGGGCGACGGTGATCCCGAGGGCGTCCACAAGCGTGCAGCCCAGAAGATGATCGATTCTGCCAAGGCCGCGAGTAGGTTGGGCGTAAAAGTCGTCAATGGTTTTACAGGAAGTTCGATCTGGCACCTGCTTTACTCGTTTCCGCCGGCCTCACCGGAGATGATCGAGGAAGGCTACAAAGACTTCGCGAGGCGCTGGCGACGCATCCTCAACGCCTTCAAGGCCGAAGGTGTGAAGTTCGCTCTGGAAGTTCACCCGACGGAGATAGCGTTTGACATCGCCTCGGCTCAGCGTGCCATTAAAGCCGTCAGGGGCCACAAGTCTTTTGGTTTCAACTACGACCCCAGCCATCTCGGCTACCAGGGTGTGGATTACGTCAAGTTCATCCGTACTTTCAGCGACCGTATTTTTCACGCTCACATGAAAGATGCCTGGTGGAATCATGGAGACGGCACAGTTGGTGTATTCGGCGGACATACGGATTTCGGCGATCCCCGCCGCTATTGGGACTTCCGCTCGATCGGGCACGGCGATATTAATTTCGAAGAGATTATTGTCGCTCTGAACGACATCGGATATCAGGGCCCGCTTTCCATCGAGTGGGAAGACGGTCGAATGGACCGTGAGCACGGTGCAGCGGAAGCCTGCGAATTCATCAAGAAAGCGGACTTCAAGCCGTCTCAAATCGCTTTCGATGCGCAGTTTGATAAATAATCGAGATAAAATTTCTCGAAGCTGACGGAGCACTGGTTGTAGTGCTCCGCAGTTGTTTAGATTGTAGTTTAATACAGGAGAGCTGACTATGGCTAAAGGTCGTCGTATCAGCCGACGCCGGTTCATCACACAGACAGCCGGCACAGCTTTAGGAGCATTAGGTTTGCCTTACATCGTTCCCTCATCGGTTCTGGGACAAGCCGGGAACGTTGCGCCGAGCAATCGAATCACTATGGGGTGCATAGGCGTCGGCTGGCAGGGGGGCAGCAATCTTGGTTCCTTTCTGCGAGAGTCAGATTGCCAGGTTGTTGCCGTCTGTGACGTTGACAAGAACCATCTGCAGGATGCGGCCAATGGCGTGAATGATCGGTATGGGAACAAGGACTGTGCGACTTACGCCGACTTTCGCGAACTGCTTGCACGGGACGACATCGATACTGTCTCGCTCGGTCTACCGGATCACTGGCATGCGATCCCGGCTATCGAGGCGGCAAAATCCGGCAAAGATATATTCGGAGAAAAGCCCCTGTCACACGACTTGAGGCAGGGCAGGGCGATGTGCGACGCGGTAAAGCGTTACGGCCGGATCTGGCAGACGGGCAGTTGGCAGCGCTCGCAGGCGCACTTCCGACGCGCGTGCGAGCTGGTGATAAACGGCCGCATCGGAAAAGTTACCAGAGTCGAGGTCGGTCTGCCTTCGGGGCACAGCGATTTCGGCGGGACCCAAGGCCAGGAAGGGATTGTTCCTCCACCGGCTGAGCTGGACTATGACTTTTGGATCGGGCCGGCCCTGTATGGACCTTATTGCCCGGCACGAGTGCATAAGAACTGGCGGTGGGTCCTCGATCACGGCGGCGGGCAATTGATGGACTGGATTGGCCACCACGTGGACATTGCGCACTGGGGCCTGGGTGTCGATTATACCGGCCCGCATGAGATCGAAGGGACCGGCGAATACCCCAAAGACGGCTTATGGAACAGCCCGACGAAGTATCGCCTGACGGCGAAGTATCCCAAAGATATTACGATGGTTATCGCCGGCGGGCATGGCGACATCCGGGGCGGCACAAAGTGGATCGGCACGGACGGATGGGTCTGGGTCAATCGAGGCGACAGTCTTGAGGCCGAGCCGAAGAAAATCCTCGATGAGAAGATCGGGCCCAACGAGATACACTTATACGACTCGCCGGGTCATCATCGGGATTTTCTCAACTGCGTCAAAAACAGAAAGACAACGATCACGCCCTGCGAGGTTGCGCACCGTTCGGCAACGCCGGGTCACCTCGGTAATATTGCAATGCTGCTGGGGCGAAAGATCCGCTTTAATCCGGACACCGAGGAAATTCTCGACGACCCGACCGCTACGAGTTTGCTCGGCAAAGCGATGCGAAGCCCGTGGCACCTCTGAGATTTATGATTTTCGATTTGCGATTTATGATTTAAGAGTAGAGGAGTTTATGATAAAGCAAAATCAAATGAACCGGCGGCGATTTCTTAAAAACGCTGTCGGTGCCGCTGCTGCGTCTGTGACCGTTCCGTACTTTGTTCCATCATCCGTTTTAGGTGGAGTTGCGCCGAGCGAAAGAATTACGTTGGGCTTTATCGGCACGGGAAAGCAGAGCAAGCACCTGATGAGGTCTTTTCTGAGTTCTCCCGGCACGCACGTTGTTGCCGGCTGCGACGTTGACAAACTTAAGCTCGAACGCGGCAAGAAAATTGTCGAAGACCACTACGCGAGCAAAAACGGCGGCTCATATAAGGGCTGCGATACGTACGGCGATTTTCGCGAGCTGCTCGCCAGGGACGATATCGATGCGGTCGTGATTGCCACGCCGGACCACTGGCATGCTATCACGGTCATTCAGTCGGCCGAGGCCGGCAAGGATATCTATTGCGAAAAGCCCCTTTCGCAGACCATTGTCCAGGCAAGAGCCATGGTTAATGCCGTCAGACGCTACGGGCGGGTCTTCCAGACCGGCAGCATGCAGCGCTCGGACTGGCATTTCCGCCTGGGCTGCGAACTGGTCCTCAACGGCTACATTGGAGAACTAAAACACGTCACCGTGGGCGTTGGCGGACCGCCGGGAGACCGACCTTTGCTGGCCCAGCCGGTACCGGATTACCTCGACTGGGATAGGTGGCTCGGCCCGGCACTGTGGAGGCCGTATAACTCCGAATTGTCGCCGCACCTGAGCTGGGACGGCTTTCCGAATTGGCGAAATCACAGCGCCTTTGGCGGCGGTGGTATGACCGACTGGGGCGCGCACCATTTCGATATTGCCCAGTGGGGCATGGGAATGGACCAGAGCGGCCCGGTCGAAATCATTCCGCCCGACGGCAAAGATTACAAAGTGCTCACCTATAAATACGCCAGCGGTGTTACGATGACGCGTGATAAGGCAAACGGGGTTTTATTCACAGGCACCAAAGGCGAGGTCGAAACCAATCGCGGGCACCTGCGCACCGTACCCGAGAACCTTATGAATCAGAAGCTCGGCCCCAATGAAATTCACCTGTACGAATGCAACAACCATTATACCGACTGGCTGAATGCCATACGCAAGCGCAGCAGGCCGATTTGCGATATCGAGACCGGCTGCCGCTCTGTCACGGTTTGCCATCTGGGTAATATCGCTTATAAGCTTGGCCGGCCGCTGAAGTGGAACCCGAAACGTGAAGTGTTTGTCGGAGACCGCGACGCGAGCCGTTTACTTTCACGCGCTATGCGCAGCCCCTGGCACTTGTGAAATTGATTATTGACTATTTACTATTGATTATTAAGGAGTAGAAAAATGAAAAAGAGGTCAAAACTTATCAGTGCTGCTTTGCTGGGCCTCTGGTGTTTGTCGATGCTTACGAGTCCTTTGCAGGCGGAATCGCCGGAGAAGCTGCGTGACCTGAAAGCGGATGAGCTACAAAAAATCCAGAATGCCGTACCAGAGAAACCGACAGTCCAACCAAATAAGCCAAGAAAAATTCTGGTCTTTTGGCGCTGTGAAGGTTTCTTTCATACGAGTATTCCGGTTGTCAATGAGGCGTTAAAAATTATGGGTCAAAAGACCGGTGCGTACGAGGTCACGGTATGCACGGACGATTACTCGGTATTCACGCCGGAAAAGCTCGCGCAATTCGATGTCGTATGTTTGAACAATACAACCCACTTGAAATTCAACCCGAAAGAGACGCCCGAACGCTGTAAGGCTCTGATGGATTTTGTCAAAAGTGGAAAGGGCATTGTCGGTGTTCATGCGGCGACGGATAATTTCTATGATTGGCCCGAAGGGATGGAAATGATGGGCGGCAAGTTCACCGGACATCCCTGGGGCGCCGGTGGAACCTGGGCAGTCAAAATCGACGAGCCGGACCATCCGCTGATGGCCGCGTTTAAGGGAAAAGGATTCAAAATCAACGATGAGATTTACAGAACGGATCCGCCGCTCTATTCGCGCAGCAAGCAGCGTGTTTTGATGAGTCTTGATATGAGTGATCCGACCACCAAGAACGCCAGGGGAGTCAAGCCCTCGGATGCCGACACCGGCATCACCTGGATCAAGACCTGGGGCAACGGCCGGATGTTCTATTGTTCGCTGGGGCACAACGACCACATCTTTTGGAATAAGATGGTATTGCAGCATTATCTTGACGGGATTCAATTTGCACTTGGTGACTATAAAGTTGATGCAACGCCAAAACCTAACGTTAGTTCAGGAAAGGGATCGGAGATGGCAGAATTACAGGAAATTTCAGCGGCATTACTGGAAAAGGTAAAGACGTATGATTGGGGTCAAAGCCGTTTGGCGCTAACCGAGGTAAGCGAGCTTATAAAAAAGGCGCAAGGTGATAAAAGCCAACTGGCGAAGATTGAGAATGATCTGCTGATGGTACTCAAATCGGATGCAACGCGTGCCGGCAAGCAGTTCGTCTGCAGGGAATTGAGTATTATAGGCACCGAACAATCCGTGCCCACCCTGGCCAAAATGCTTGCCGATGAAGAGACTTCCGATATGGCAAGATATGCACTGGAGCGGATCCCCGGCTCAGCGGTCGATGAAGCCTTACGAAGTTCTCTAAGAAATGCAAGAGGCAACGCAAGAATTGGTATCATCAACTCTTTGGGTCAGCGTCGCGATAAGGGAGCCGTTCGCATTTTGAGCAGAATTTTAGGCAGATCCAATCAAGACGCCGCGATTGCCGCGGCCGCCGCTCTGGGCCAGATTGCGAATTCCCTGGCCGCCGATGCCCTTGGCGAGGCAAAAAATAAAGCCGAAGGTAAGTTACTATCTGTGGTGTTGGATGCCTATTTAAAGTGTGCTGATCAGATGGTGGCCGACGGCAATAAGATTAAGGCTATAGGTATCTATAAAGAGCTTCAGAAAGAAAGCATGCCCAAGCCGATTCGCACCGCTGCGCTGACGGGAATGATTAACGCTGCCAAAAAGTAAGAATTAAGACATGAAAGCTAATTATACGATTTGCAGCTCATTAGCTTTTTTGCTTTTGTGCTCTTCTGCTGTTTGTTTGGACGCTTCGGAGCAGCCGCAGGACGAAGCCGTTAGTATTGTTCTGGATATTCTCCGGAGCGACGACCAGGAGATGCAGGCCGCAGCTATAGCGATGGTTAAGGAGATGCCCGGCACGCCGGTAACCGAGGCCCTGACCAAAGAGCTGCCGAATCTTTCGGCGAAAAGTCAGGTTCAGCTTTTATCCGCTCTTGGCGATCGTGGCGACGTTGCCGCCCGGCCTGCGGTTGTTGCCGCTGTGAAGTCTGAAGACCAGTCCGTTCGAATCGCCGCTTTGAGAGCATTAGGCCAGTTGGGCGACGATTCGACTGTTGAGTTATTGGCGCAGGCGGCGGCCGGAGCTAAGGGCGCCGAACAGAAAGCCGCCCGCGACAGCTTGTATCGCTTACGCGGCCCGAACGTCGATAAGGTCATTCTGGCGGCTATCCCGAAGTCCGAGGCCAAAACAAAAGTCGAATTAATCAGCAGCGTGGGCCAGCGCAATATCACTGCGGGCGTTGCTGCTTTGTTGGAAACGGCGAAGGATTCGGACCGCAAAGTTCGAACCGGCTCGCTGAGAACTTTGAAGGTTGTCGCCGGGCCTGAGCATTTACCGGCATTGGTGGAGTTTCTGATTAAGGCCAAAAGCTCATCCGACCGCACCGAGGCCGTCAAGACAATCGCCGCTGTCGCTCACAGAATCGCCGACAAGAACCGCCAGGCTGAAAGCGTTTTAGCCGTGCTGCCTTCGGCGAAAGAAACCGTCGCTCGGTGCTCTTTGCTGAATGTGCTCGGCAGAATCGGCGATAACAGCGCTTTGCCGGTGCTAACTGCCGCGATTAAGGATGAGAACGTCGATATTCAGACCGCGGCGATTCGCGCGCTGGCGGACTGGCCGACGCCGGAGCCGGCGGCCGAGTTACTGAAAGTTGCCGAGAGTTCAGATAATAAAGTGCACCGGATTCTGGCTCTGCGCGGATTTGTTCGCCTGCTTGGACTTCCAAGCGACCGACCGGCCGGCGAAACGATTGAGATGTACAAAATGGCTATGAGCCTGGCGCCGGATGCAGGCGAAAAGAAAAAAGTGCTGTCGGGGCTGTCTAATACGAAATCTCTCGCGGCGATGCAGATGGCGGCCGATTATCTCGATGATGAGTCTTTGTTCGTGGAGGCGGGAACTGCTGTGATTAATATCGCCGGCGGCATTTATACCGATTATCCAGAACAGGTGGCCGATAAGCTGGATCGGATCATAAAGACCACGAAAAGTGATTCACTGCGTCAGCAGGCGCAGGAATTGATAAATAATATCGGGCAGGGTGATACAGGCGGGCAGGAAAACTGAAAACAGATGCCGGTTTTAAATATAATATTTTGGAATAATTGTGATTGATTTTGGTTTTAACCGTTTGAAACAACGCTTGTTTATTAAGGGATAACAATTATGGATGACAAGAAAATGACTGAAAAGAAGAACATCTCTCGGCGTGAGTTCATGGGCGGCGCAGCAGCAGCGATGGCGTTTACTATTATACCGAGCCACGTGCTGGCCCAGCCGCCGAGCGAAAAGCTCAACGTTGCCGCTATCGGCGCCGGGGGTATGGGCGCAGGAAATACCAGGGCCGCTGCTTCTGCCGGTGCGAATATTGTCGCGCTGTGCGATGTGGACTGGAAAAAGGGGGAAGAGGGTTTCAAGAGATTCCCCAAGGCCAAAAAGTACAAAGACTTTCGCAGGATGCTGGATAATGAGAAGAGCATCGAAGCTGTGATTGTCGCGACGCCCGACCATTTTCATACCGTCGCTGCTATGGCGGCGATGAGGCGGGGCAAACACGTTTATTGCCAGAAACCGCTGACCCGCCTGGTGTCCGAGGCGCGTGCCCTTACCGAAGCGGCCCGCAAGTACAAGGTTGTTACCCAGATGGGTAATCAGGGACACTCCGGAAACGGCGTTCGCGACATTTGCGAATGGATCTGGGCCGGCGTGATCGGCGAGGTCGAGGAAGTTCACGCCTGGACGAACAGGCCGATCTGGCCCCAGGGTATCGACAGGCCCAAAGAAGTGCATGATATTCCCCGTACAATGGACTGGGATCTCTGGATTGGCCCGGCACCTATGCGTCCTTACAACCGGTGCTATGCCCCGTTTGCCTGGCGCGGATGGTGGGATTTCGGCGGCGGTGCTCTGGCTGATATGGCCTGCCACGTGCTGGACCCGGTCTTCTGGGCGCTGAAGCTCAAGTACCCGACCAGCGTAGAGGCGAGTTGTACCCCGGTCAACAAGGAGACGTACCCGCTGGCTTCGATTGTACACTATCAATTCCCGGCCCGCGAAGGTATGCCGGCGGTGAAAGTGCACTGGTATGACGGCGGTATGAAGCCCGAACGCCCCGAAGTGCTGGAAATAGGTCGAAAGCTGAATCAGGCTTCGAGCAACGTACTGTTTATGGGCTCCAAGGGCGTGCTGCGCTGCGGCGAGTATGGCGACAATCCGCAACTGCTTCCGTACGAGCGTATGCGCGAATTCTCCAAGAACAAACCGCCGCAGACGCTAACGCGAATCAAGACCAGCCATGAAGGCAACTGGGTCGAGGCCTGCAAGACAGGCGGCAAGGCTACCTCGAACTTCGACTATTCCGGACCGTTAACGGAAATGGTCACGATGGGCAATCTGGCGATTCGCCCGGAGAACGTCGGCAAGAAACTTCTATGGGACGGCGAGAACATGCGCGTCACCAACGATGAAGGAGCCAACGATTTCGTGCAAATGCACTACCGCGATGGCTGGTCGCTCGAAATGTAAGAAATTGCAGGCCGTAGGGTAGGCTTGCCCCACAACGATTGTCCTGGGGATTCCCTATGGAGAATCGGTGGGCAAAAGCCTGCCCTACAATGCTGGAAGTGTGAAATGCGAAAGGGGTCTCTTTATGAAAAGCTGGGCGAAGTCGGACGAAGAGCAGGATAAAAAGATCACGAGACGTGACTTTATGGGCGCAGCGGGGGCCGTTGCGGCTTTTACGATTGTGCCGAGCCACGTGCTTGGCGGGCCGAGGCGTGTGTCGCCCAGCGAGAAGCTCAACATTGCCGGCGTGGGAATCGGCGGCCGCGGCGCAGGCGACCTCCACGAAGTTGGCAGCGAGAATATCGTCGCCCTTTGTGACGTGGATGACAGGTACGCCGCGAACGTCTTCAAAAATTATCCCAACGCCCAAAAATATCACGACTTCCGCCGGATGCTGGATAAAGAGAAGAATATCGACGCGGTGGTTATTGCCACGCCTGACCATGCACATGCCGTTGTTGCCATGGATGCGATCAAAAGAGGCAAACACGTCTATTGCGAAAAACCGCTGGCCCATTCGATTTACGAGGTTCGCAAGCTGACCGAGGCCGCGCGCCAGGCGGGCGTCGCGACCCAGTTGGGCAACCAGGGCCAGGCGTCCGAAGGGACGCGTCTGGTGAGCGAATTTATCCGGGACGGTGCTATCGGCCAGGTTCGAGAGGTCCATTCGTGGTGCAACAGGCCAATTTCGCCTCGCGGAATCAACCGGCCGAAGGATACGCCGCCTGTGCCGGATACCCTGAATTGGGACTTATGGCTCGGCCCGGCCCCCGAGCGGCCTTATCATCCGTGCTACCTGCCGTTTTCGTGGCGGGGCTGGTGGGATTTCGGGACGGGTGTGCTGGGCGATATCGGCTGCCATCAGTTCATTTCGATTTTTAGGGCTCTGAAGCTTGGATACCCGACGAGCGTGGAAGCGTGCTCCAGCGGCGTAAATTCCGAAACGGCGCCTCTGGCATCGATCATTCGCTATGATTTTCCCGCCCGCGAGGGTATGCCGCCGGTCAAGCTGATCTGGTACGACGGCGGATTAATGCCGGCCCGGCCGGAAGAGCTTCAAGAAGGTTTGCGTTTCGGTAACGCCGATGACAATTTATTTATTGGCGACAAAGGAAAAATGCTGGGCCACAGGCTGCTGCCTGAAGCCAGGAGCAAGGAGTACGGCAAGCCGCCAAGAGTTCTGCCTCGTTCGCCCGGGCATCATAAAGAATGGATTAATGCCTGCAAAGGCGGCGAACCGGCCGGCTCCAATTTCGACCTCGCAGGCCCGCTAACCGAGGTGGTATTACTTGGCAACGTTGCCTTGCGCATGGGCCAGCAGTTGTACGAAAAGGGCCTGAAGCTGTATTACGACGGTGCGAATATGAAGGTAACGAATTTGCCTGAGGCAAACAAATATATCCACAGCGAATATCGCGAAGGCTGGACACTGTAATGATTTACGATTTTCGATACCTATGGCATAAATTTATGATCTACGATTAAAAGAGGAACACTACAATGGGAAAGAAGACAAGACAGAACGTAGTATCTGACGGCAGGATATCTCGACGTGATTTTATGGGAGCGGCGGCGGCCGTAGCGGCGTTCACGATTGTTCCGCGGCACGTTCTTGGAGGGCCGCGTCGGATTCCACCGAGCGAGAAAGTCAACATTGCCGGTATCGGCGTTGGCGGCCGGGGCGGCGGCGATATCGAGGCCGTGAGCAGCCAGAACATTGTTGCGCTTTGTGATGTGGACTGGCGCCAGGCGGCGGGAACTTTCAGGCGACACCCCGACGCCAGGAAATACAAGGATTTTCGCGAGATGCTGGAAAAGGAGGACAAGAATATCGATGCAGTAGTGGTTGCCACGCCGGACCACGTCCATGCTCCCGCCAGTATAATGGCAATGAAAATGGACAAGCATGTCTATTGTGAAAAGCCCCTGACTCATTCGGTATATGAGGCCCATTTGATGGCCGAGACGGCACGCGAGCACAAGGTCGCCACCCAGATGGGCAATCAGGGCCAGGCTTCGGAAGGAACCCGCTTGATGTGCGAGACGATCTGGGACGGTGCGATCGGACAGGTGCGTGATGTTTACGTCTGGACGGACCGTCCGCTCAACGGGATCAACAAGTGGTACTGGCCGCAGGGTATCGATAGGCCGAAAGGGGAAGATCCTGTCCCTGATACGCTCGATTGGGACCTTTGGATTGGTCCGGCGCCGATGCGGCCTTACGTAAACAGGGTTTACAATCCGTTCGTCTGGCGGGGCTGGTGGGATTTTGGCACAGGAGCGCTCGGTGATATTGGTTGCCACAGCCTGGATCCTGTATTCCGCGCGCTGAAGCTTGGCCATCCGACGAGTGTAGAAGCCTGCTGTACGCTGGTCAACGACGAGACTTATCCGGTAGCCTCGCGTATAACCTATGAATTCCCGGCCCGCGGAGACATGGCACCGGTTCGCGTGCACTGGTATGATGGCGGGATGAAGCCGCCGCGACCGTTGGAACTTGAGGCCGGTAGGAACTGGGATACGAACGGTACGCTCTTTGTGGGTGATGACGGCATGATGCTTGGCAATCGCCTGTTACCCGAATCCAGACAGCGTGCGTATGGCAAGCCACCGCAGAAGCTCGAACGTTCGCCCGGGCATCATCAGGAATGGATCGATGCCTGCAAGGGCGGCAAGCCTGCCGGATCGAACTTCCCGGACCACGCGGGACTGCTTGCTCAGGTCGTGCTTTTGGGCAATGTCTGTTTGCGTCCGGCTATTAAGGAGAAGATGACCCAGATTAAGCTTCTTTGGGACGGAGATGCTATGAAAGTGACCAATCTGCCCGAGGCCAATCAATTCCTCCGCCGGGAATACC
>Ga0315541_1002552_pt1 | contig 15058 bp, 12 predicted proteins | sample SalMarSW160190MG_FD_203095 | JGI IMG/M metagenome (GOLD analysis project Ga0315541, IMG submission 203095) | Salt marsh sediment microbial communities from the Plum Island Ecosystem LTER, Massachusetts, United States - Salt Marsh Sediment SW1601-190 ...
TGGCCAATCGCATGAAGGCCGGGCAGCAATTAGTCTTCGGAGAGCAAATCGGCTGGTTCGGTCCCGAGATCATCAAACGCCCCGATTGCGGACAATTCCTGCGGGATTGCATTGACTTGCGTTGGCGGCTGAAAAAGTACTTTTACGCCGGGCAGATGGCACGACCGCCGAAACTCATCGGTGAGATTCCGAAAGTCACCGCCGACTGGCAATGGTCCGGCAAATGGCCTATTACTACACCTGCCATCATGACCGGCGCATGGCAGCTTCGAAGTGAAAACAAAGTGATATTGCTGTTTGTTAATGTTTCCGATCAAACCTTGACGGCAAATGTCCAATTCAATCCCAGAGAATACAACCTTCCCAGCAAGACACTAAAGATAACCCGAAACAGGCCCGGTACGCCGGAAATCAAGCTCACCATTCAGGCAAACGATCAACCTCAAATAGAATGTGCCCCTCGCTCCGTTTTCGCATGGGAGATAATTCCGGCATCAAATTAGACAAGAAGAAATTGTGCAAAAGCGGGGCAAGGATCTGCTGAACAATAGTCAATCGTAAATAATAAATCATAAATAAAAAAGTGCCCGAGACTGGAGTCGAACCAGCACGACCCTAAGGTCACTAGCCCCTCAAGCTAGCGCGTCTGCCTATTCCGCCACCCGGGCGCTCTTGATTTACTATTTACTATTGATTATTGACTAATGATTATTGATTGTCAATTCTCAATTCGGAGATTGGAAAAATAATCGTACCATAGACAACGCCGTGGGCCTGCTGGTCGGATAACCTCCTTTACAAGACTGGACGAGAAACCATCCCCAAGCTGCGCTTGAGGCTGCCACCCTTCCAGGCTATCCAATCAAATTTGACAGGGTACTAAATCGCCAAATGCTACAAGCGGCAGCAACAAAAAGGGGAAAATGAGGCGAAATCGCCGGACTAAAAATTAGGTAATTTTATATTTTTTCCAAATTTTTATTGACTTTACTGTTGGATATGCTAATATTTATAATTATGAGAAGAAAAATGCTTTCAACATCCTGTCCTTCCTGCGGGTTGCCGATGCAGACGGCAGCTATGTCTTGTACAACCTGCGGCGTCAAAATTGAAGGTAATTTCAGCGAGACTTTTTTTAACAGACTCTCGCCGAAAGACCAGGAATTCCTTGAGCAGTACCTTTTAGCCGGTTTCAGTATAAAGACATTAGAACAGAGCAGCTCGCTGGGATATGCCGCAATACGGTCCAGGCTGGACAGGCTAATCGCGAACTACAAGGCATTGGCGAAAATGGATGCTCAGAAAAAGGCTATTCTCGAAAAACTGCGGGCAGACGAGATTAGTGTTGCCGAGGCCAAAGAGAAACTTGAAAAACTTACGGGAGAGTAAAAATGGAAAACGTATCGAATGTGTCCTCGGAAGAAGAGCTTCTGAAGCTGCGCGAGGAAGGCAAGATAAATGAGCAGGAGTACAAGGAACTACTTGGGACGATAAGGCGGTCGCCCGGGAATAACTCCGGCGTGGAATTGCCTGCCGAACCGCAATTCCAGGCTTTTCGCAAGCGCATCATGGTCGGCGGTCTTATTATGTCTATCGTGGGAATAGTTTTCGGGTTGATACTCAACCTTCCCCTTGTATGGGGGCTTGGCATTTTAGGAATAATCGTCGTACCAATAAAGTTTCATCTGATCAATAAAAGGCAATAACACGAGAGGCGCGATTAAAATGTGTTTCGGAGATTAAAGAATGGAGAACATATCGAACATCTCATCGGAAGAGGAACTGTTGCAGCTTCGTAATGACGGCAAGATAAGCGAGACCGAATATCAAGACTTACTTGCAACAATAAAGAAATCACCCGCTAAGAGCACCGACACTTCCACATTACAAAACAACTTTCAAGAATCAAAACGCAAGCAGGGGAAGATTGCCTTTTATTTGATGTTAGGCGGGATTGCCTTGCCAATATTGATTTTCTTTATTTGCTTTGCAATAACGGGCGGCGGAGAAGGGGATGTTATTTTCAGCATCTGTTTGTTCCTTTCGATACTTATTGAGATACCGGCGTTGGCTTTTGGTGTGATTTCCTGGACGGATAGCTATGGAAAAGCAACCGTGATAACGATATCGGCCGTTGCTGTGCTTATATCACTAAACTGGCTCAGGTCTAATAAAGATCGCGTGACGTATAAGAAAGAATATTTGCTGAGAACCGCAAAAATGGAGCCGGTTCAAATTGCTCGCCAGAGAGACGTGCAGGAAAGAACGCTGAAGCAAGGTTCGGCTGTCGCTGAATTGGAAGCATTTGCGCTCGATGATCTGCAAGGGCTCATTACCCAATCAGGTGTCAGCATCGACAAGGCGATCTCGAGCGACGGTAACGGCTCTTTGCGAATCGAAGTAACAGAACCGACAACGATCTCTCTGTTTGACACTGGAGACATAGACATCGAGAATGCACGGCTCATTTATCAGGCACAAATTCGGACACAAGATGTAGACCAGGATGCTCGTCTGGAGATGTGGTGCCATTTCCCCGGTAAAGGCGATTTTTTCTCCAAGGATCCCACACCGGTTTGGGGCACCACAGCCTGGACGAGGCAGGAAATCCTATTCTTTTTAAAGAAGGGCGAGAATCCCGATAACGTAAGACTGAATCTGACCATAAACGGCAGAGGGACGGTATGGATTGATGATATTCGGTTGCTAAAAGCACCGTTAAGGATTAAAGACCTTTGATATTACGTTCCTCTTTCATTGTTCCAGAGCAGGACCTGGATGCGTTGGGAGAATGCGAAGCCGGTTTGTTTGCATAGGTCGGCAACCATCGGAGATTTGGTCAGGAGTTCGTCCCTTGTGGCTGCTTGCGGCATTAACATCACCTTTTCGGTGTCAATGTTACCGATTTTATCGAGCAATTCCTGAATCTCCGACAGGTCATTCACGGAGTCAACGACGAATTTGAGCTGGTAGTTATGATTATCTATGAGTTCTCCGAGAACAGCAATATCGAGCTTCGAATTCTTGTGAATCGCCGCTAATTTCGCATCGTCCGGCACGGAATTGCTCAATTTGGGGCTGATACTCATCAGGTCGCAGGGCATATCCGGGATATAAGCTATGCCGGCTGTTTCAATGGTTATGTGTTTGCCGGCGGCTTTTAGCTCCCGGACCAACTGCGGCAAATCCGAATCGACCATCGGCTCGCCGCCGGTTATTACGACATATTTACAGGGCCATTGTTGAACGGTCCAGGCAATTTCATCTGTACTATTTTGCCGCCCTGCTTCTTTATCCCAGGCGTATTTCGTATCGCACCACCGGCAGCGCAGGGGGCAGCCCGCCACGCGAACGAACACGCTCGGCAAGCCGGCCAGAAATCCTTCGCCCTGCAGGGAATAGAAAATCTCGTTAATATGCATTTTTCATTTCGTATAATGGATTCCCGCAAGGTATGTGTTTAGCTGCCCTCTGCATTCTGACCATCCCCAAAGCCTACGGCTTTGAGGCTGCCACCCGTTTTACATCAATTTTATTGGGTGGCAGCCTCATCCCGATTGTCGTTCATCGGGATGGGGATGGCTTTCCCTTGGCTAAACATATACCCCGCATGCGCGGGAATGACAAGGTTATGTTATATATTCAATCGGATCTTCAAGGCCAGCCTCGGCGAAGCCTTTCAATCTCAGCCGGCAGGAGTCGCATCGGCCGCAGCTTCTGCCGTGGCTGTCCGGGTCGTAGCAGCTATGAGTCAGGGAATAATCGACGCCGAGCTTCGTGCCGGTCAGGATTATCCGGGACTTTGTCATTTCGATAATGGGTGTTTGGATGCGGTATTGGCCCCTGTCTTCGACGGCGGCTGCGGTGGCGAGGTTGGCTGTCTTCTCGAAAGCGGCGATAAACTCGGCCCGGCAGTCGGGATAGCCGCTGTAATCGGTGGAATTGACGCCTATAAAGATATCGAACGCGCCGAGCACCTCGGCCCAGGCGAGGGCGTAGCTCAGAAATATCGTGTTACGTGCCGGGACATAAGTTACCGGGATTTGGGTCGAGGTCTCCAGACCGGCCCTGTCCTTGGGCACGTCAATGGCCTGGTCGGTCAGGGCCGAACCGCCGAACGCGGCCAGGTCGATTTCGATAATACGATGTTCGGCCGCTCCGAGCGATTGGGCGACCTTTTTCGCGGCCTCGATTTCCCGCTTATGCCGCTGGCCATAGGCAAAAGTCAAAGCACAGCACTGGAAACCGTCGCTGCGCGCGATGGCCAAAGTCGTGGCCGAATCCAGACCTCCGCTCAGTAAAACTACAGCTTTTTTATCTGCCACAAGTCAGCTCCCGCCAATCTGTAAGTTGTCGTCAGAAGGTTGGGTGGCAGCCTCAAAGCCAAAGGCTTTGGGGATGGTAAATGTAGGAGAAGCCATCCCCAAGCTGCGCTTGAGGCTGCCACCCTTCCAAGCTATCAAATCAAATTTAATAAACAACCAGCTACTCGGAAAGTATCTCGATACCGTTGATCTCGGGATTCTGTATATTCAGGGTAAATCCGATATCCAGTTGACCATTAGTTACAGTCACATCTTCGATTGTCTTAACCGCGGGCTTCTGATAACCGCCGGCTTCCTTAAAGGGATCGATTTCTTTGAGGACGGTCTGTTCGTTAATTGTCACCGAGAAAACCCGTTCGCCTTCTACCGTTATGCCGTCATATGTTTCGGCAAAGTGCAGCCGGACGGTATATTTGCCGTTGGGAACGGTGAATTTATATCCTTCCATGCTGTAGCGTTCGGTCTCGTAAATCTTTGGTGCATCGGTACCTTCAATACCCAATTCACCGCGGTCAACGGTCAGGCCATCGACGGCACCCCATTTTCCGCCGGATTCGGTGCCCTGGTCGGCAAGCCACGTGTTACCGGCCTTGTCGGTGTAAGGTTCGGTGGCTCCGCAATTAATCCGAAGCGTCAATTTAGCGATTTCGACCTTTTGTACCTCTTTGACTTCTTCAGCCGCTTTAACCGCTTCGATAGCCGCTTTAGCCGCTTCGACCTCTTCTGCCTTGCTGACTTCCGGGATCACCTGGGTCTCTATAAAGCCTTCGTTCTCCTGGACTTCGTTCTGCGTATCGCAACCCGCCAGAGCGAAAAGGATTGTCCCAACCAACAAACCTGCAACAAAGATTCTTTTTGTCATTTCCTGATTCCTTTCAAACATTAAACAATTCGTAACGGGATTTATTGATATCAACAGCGTCCTGCTAAATCCTGGAGCCTTCGGAAAATCAAATATACCTGAGCTTCCGGCTCTATGCAACAATTTTGGCCGGTTTTCGCAATTTTTGTGCCGGGGGAGATTTTCATCATTTCTTATATTGATTATTGCTTGTCCCGGAGCAATCTCTCGATTATAATATTGCGTGAAGTTTTATAAAGGCGGTTAAAAAGAATAATGGGCGAGCAGGTAGAAATAGAAATGTTCGAAAATCCCCGTCCCGGGCGGGATTATCGTATAACTATCAGATGTCCCGAGTTTACGAGCGTTTGTCCTCGAACGGGCCAGCCGGATTTCGGCGAGATCATCATCGAATACTGCCCCGATAAATTATGCATAGAGCTCAAGAGCCTGAAATTCTACATGCAAAGTTACCGCAACAAGGGGATTTTTTACGAGACTCTAACGAATGATATACTGGATGATTTGACTGGTTTATGCAAACCACGCTGGATGAAAGTTATCTCTCGATTTACACCTCGCGGCGGAATAACCACCGAGGTGGCCGCGGAATATAGAGCGGAAAAATAGAAAAGTTTTCATCAGAGGTGTCAAAATGGCGATCGTATTTCATTGCGAGTATTGTGGGAAAAAGATAGAAGCGGCGGACACCGCCGGAGGCAAATGGGGCAAGTGCCCGGCATGTCACAATAAACTATATGTCCCCAGCATGGACACCGGCGAAGAGTTGAAGCTGTCGCCAATAGATGAGACCGATGTGGAAAGAGAGCACCGTCTAATGGCTGAAACACACAGGCTTACACAAGACATTCTGAAAGAAAGAGAGATTCTGGACGGGCCCGCTCCGCCAGCCGGGGCGGTATATCAGATGGGCGACAGGGAGTTGACACAAAACATAATCATGTATCTCCGGCAAATGGTGTACGGTGAATTGGACGAAGCCGATAGAACGGCCGCTTTGATTGCCCCTTTCAGTAAACGGGCAGTTGAGATTATTGACCGAATAGCGCTTAGCGAAATCCCCGACCCGAAATTGGCTGATATTCCTCCACAGGTTCTTGCAGGTACGATAAGAACTTTACGAGAGACAATCGGCGGGCCCAAATAAAAATTCCCAAGGCCGGCCAAAAGCGTCCTAAAATACACGTTATCTTTGCATATTTCATGCCGTTTTTTCGGTCCAAATAAAACGGTACGTCACAGGGCCCCTTTTATTTGGTTGTGATGATCCCATTTCTTATATTTTACGTAGATATAATAAGAACAACCTGATTATACCTCAGACTTAAACTTGGAGGGAAATTTATTATGACCAGAGAGACAACAGCAGTGCACGTCACCCATGAGACGGTGGATAAGGTCGGCGGTCTGCATGGTTTTTTCACCAGCAAAACCTATCTCGATGCAGTAGAACGCTCAATACTCATCGGCCCGCTGTTCACCACGGAAGGCTCCGCATCGGAACGGCTCGGCGAGAATAGTGAAGTGCTCTACTCGTCTATCGATCAATTTGTAAACACGGGGTACGCTCCTGCATTCCATAAGATCGAAAATTTCTACAACGCCGGCATAGTTTACGGCAGACGTACTTTTGTTGACAAGCAGACCGGCATAATAAGCTCGCCTGAAGTTGTGCTGGTCGATGTAAGACATATCGATAAGGGAGCGATTAACGAATACAAAAGACAGTTGTTCGAGGAATTCGGAGTCCGCAGTAATTTATTCGAACACTTATGGGAGTTCGAGCAATATATCAGATTGGCCCCCGTGGCAATTGCCGTGCTTAAAGCGATCGGCGCCGCTGAAGATTCGACCATAATCATCTCGCATGAGTTTATGGGAATGCCAACCGCATTGGCAGCTATTCTTGAGCCTGCGTGTAACTTTAAAACAGTTTTTTACGCTCATGAAGTGGCCCCTATGCGACGCATTGTAGAAGAGCATCCCGGGCACGATACGATGTTTTACAATGTCATGAGACAGGCTCACAGCGACGGACTTTACGTTAACGAAGTGTTCGGTGACCAGAGTACCTATTTCAAGCACTCTCTCGTGGAGGCATCAAAATACTGTGACCGTATATGCGCGGTCGGCGATTATGTCGTCGATGAATTGCGTTTCCTGGCACCGGAATTCGAAACCGCCGATATCGATATAGTATATAACGGTATCCCGGCATACGAAATCAGTATTGCCGAGAAGCTCGCATCGAGAGAAAAACTTCAGCGATATTGTGAAAACCTGTTAGGTTATAAGCCTGATTACGTTTTCACGCACGTGACAAGACTCGTTCAGAGCAAAGGAATGTGGCGTGATTTGCGCGTTCTTGAACACATCGAGCGGGAGTTCAGGACGCAGGGTAAAACAGGAGTGCTGTTTGTCCTTTCGACTGAAGTATCGCAGCGTCGCAGCCGGGACATTCACGATATGGAGTCTACATATAATTGGCCCGTGGCTCATCGTGAAAACTGGCCGGACTTATCCGGCGGGGAGGCAAATTACTATACGGCTGTACAGCAATTCAACGCCAGAAGCAGGAATTTGAAAATAGTGTTCATCAACCAGTTTGGCTTTGATCCCCAAAAATGCGGCGAAAAGATGCCTCTTGATATGGAATTTATGGACATCCGCAAGGGAACCGATGTCGAATTTGGCCAGAGCATTTATGAGCCGTTCGGAATAGCCCAGCTTGAGCCGCTGACTTTCGGCGGTATATGCGTATTCAGCAGTGTCTGCGGATGTTTAGGTTTCCTGCGGGACATAACCGGCCCGGAAAACGTCAAGAATGTTATTGTTGCCGACTATACCGACCTGGAAATCCGGACCTATGCCGATATTGAAGATTTGCTTCAGATCGACCGATCGATACGGGACCGAATAGAGGCAAGCCAGAGCGAAAAGGTCGCGATGCAGATATGCTCACGTTTGCCAAAAGACGAGTCCGAAATTGAAAGCATGCTCAAAACCGGCTACGAACTTGCAAAAAATATGAGCTGGGACGTGGTGGTGAAGGACTACCTGCTGAGCAGCATACAAAAGATTCCGGAGAAAGTCAGTCTCTCGTGAGTCATACCCGGCCTCTCGCGTTACGCCGATGCGTGCCGGATTTGGAGATACTGAATTTACAATCCTTGTGCTTGCCGGGATTTGAATAAAGTCCTTGCAAAATCAACTGCTCTCGTGCTATAATTATATCAGCTTCATAGCATCACAGCCCGGACGTTCTCAAGCGGCTGTTACTAATATATGCATGATAAATCATGGAGAGCAGGTAAATGAAAAAGACGGTACTATCAAGTCTTGCCCTGCTCTTATTTTCAGTGGTCTTAACACCGGCGGTAATTGGCGCAGAGCCCTGCCGCTGCGTACCGAATGAGATAATTGTAAAATTTCGCGGGCCGGCCGCCGATGCAATCGAAAAACAGCTACAGCTACAAAACTCGGCAGATTTCCCGAACTTCTCGCCCTTGTCATCCCATCCGGGTCAGTTGAATGCAAAATACAGGGGCAGCCGGATCAAACCTCTTTTAAAGGACTTTCGAAAAAGACGACTGCAGTTCGATTCACTCAGGGAAGAAATCGGCAAATCCCCGGCACAAAAACAAAAACGCATCCTCGAAAGACTCAAGCGGGTTCCGAAAACCACAAAAGTCCCCGACCTCGGCAGTATATACAGGATTCAGCTTGACTGCGAATCCCGGCAATCACTTGAAGAAGCTCTTGCGGAGTATCGAAGCAATCCCGATGTTGAGTATGCGGAGTTAAACTACATTGTTTCTGCAAATTCGATACCGAATGATCCTCTGCATCCCGACCAATGGTCGTTGGGCAAGATCGCTGCTGAAGGAGCCTGGAGTATTTACACCGGAAGCTCACAGACGGTGGTCGCCGTATTGGATACGGGTGTGGACTATAACCACAGAGATTTACGGGACAACATGTGGGTCAATGAAGCCGAGCTTAACGGGACCGAAGGAGTAGATGACGACGAAAATGGCTACGTTGACGATATGCATGGCTATAATTTCATTTATAATACCGGCGATCCGATGGATGATTATGGCCACGGCACGTATTGTTCCGGCATAATCGCCGCCAGGGGTAATAACGATTTAGATATCACGGGGATTTGCTGGAACACGAGGATAATGGCCCTTAAGTTTATGGGCTTGTTCGGAGATGGAAGCACAGCCGATGCGGTACTTGCTGTTTATTACGCCGTGGAAAACGGTGCCGATGTTATTTCCAATAGCTGGAGCACGCCAAATGAGTCCCTGCTGCTGAAAGATGCCGTTGATTACGCTTACAGCCGGGGCGTAATAATAGTCGCGTCCGCCGGCAATGATGATTCGGATTTACCCCAGTACCCGGCTTGCTACAAAAACGTGATTTCCGTTGCTGCAACAGATTCGGACGACCAAAGATGGCCTTATTCCAATTATGGTGACTGTGTGGATATAGCCGCTCCCGGGGTGGATGTTTTGTCGCTAAGCGCGGAAGGAACTTCATTTGGTGTATCCAACAACGGATACACGACTTTCTTATCAGGAACGTCAACGGCATGTCCCCATATCGCGGGCGCTTGTGCTTTGTTACTTTCAGCTAATCCGTTAATGACATTCGATCAGGTTTATGACGTGCTGACAAGAACAGCGGATCCGATTTCACCCGGAATCTGCCTTTCGAATGGCAGGGTAAATCTTTCGGGAGCAATGCATGCCGTCATTCCCTCGCGAGGGTATATCAGTTTCGATAGTGACTATTATGCCCGCCCCGGCGTTGTGGGAATGCTTCTGGCGGATTGGGACCTCAGGGGCAAAGGCACGCAGGAAGCAACCGTAATGACAGGCGGGGGTGACTTGGAAAAGGTTGTTCTGGCCGAAAGTAGTTCCGTCTTCGGCGTTTTCACCGGGAGCATCTCGACCGGCTCCGGCGAACCTGTCAGAGAAGATGGAACTGTCCAGGTTTCCTCTGATGAGGTCATTACGGCGATATATTTCGATGCCAATGACGGCACCGGCAATCCGGCGGCAACAATGGACAGTGCTATTACGGATTCTGAAACACCGGTGCTTTTGAATGTCCGGGTTGAGACGCAGGGACATGTAGCCAATATCACGTTTGCGACCGACGAACCAACTAAGGCCCGGGTTCGTTGCTCTCTGACACGCGGCGGGCCATATACTTTTACAAAGGAAGATATTATAATTGCCGATGATCATACCATCAGGCTCCAGCCTCTTTCTTTAAATACGGATTACTATTTCGTCATAGACCTGGTCGATGAAGTGGGTAACAAAGTCACGGCGGACAACAACGGTCTGTGCTATTCGTTTACTACATCGGTGGAATTTTCCGGCTATCGGGTACCGGGCGTCTATCCTGCAATTCAGGCTGCGATAGACAACGCCTCGAATGGTGATACTATATGGATTGCCGACGGGCAATATTCCGGAGAGGGAAACTTCGATATCGACTTCAAAGGAAAAGCTATCACGGTAAAAAGCGAAAACGGTCCGCAAAACTGTATCATCGACTGTCAGTTCAAGGGCCGCGGCTTCGATTTCCACAACGGCGAAAACGAGAATTCCGTCCTCGACGGCATTAAAATTATCAACGGATCCGCCGGCGGGCTCGGTGGCGGTATAAAATGTACGGCAAGCAGCCCGAAGATAATCAATTGCATCATCATGGGAAACACCGCTGGAGAGTACGGCGGCGGCATTTGTAACTCTTATAACAGCTCGCCGATACTGACCAACTGCACATTCAGCGAAAACTCGGCCGAATCGAAGCTTTCCGCGCTCGGCAGCGGCGGTGGAATGTGTAATCTGGTTAACAGCAACCCGGTACTGACCAATTGCACTTTCAGCGGAAACTTTGCCAACCACAGCGGGGCCGGCATTTATAACTCCGAAGATAGCAACCCGGTTTTAACTAAGTGCACTTTCACGGCAAACACCGCCCGGCATGGCGGCGGTATGTATAATTGTTACGACAGCAAGCCAAACCTGAGAAACTGCACGTTCCGTGAAAACATGGCTGAGTACGGTGGTGGCGTCAAAAACAGCGAGTCTATACCCACTCTGATTAACTGCACATTACACGGCAATTCGGCAGAGATGGGCGGCGGAATATGGAACGGATGGGGCGGCAGTGCCGAATTGGCCGGCTCCATTCTCTGGGGCAACAGTGATAGCAGCGGTATGGCCGAATCGGCGCAGATTAACGATGCTCGCGGCAGCAGGATATCGGTAATAAATTATTGCTGTATCCAGGGTTGGAACGGAACACTTGGGGGGATTGGGAACATCGGTGCCGACCCGCTCTTTGTCGATGCGGAAGCAGGTGACTACCATTTGAAGAGCGCAGGCTGGCGATGGGACATCGATAGCGGGCGCTGGCACTACGATGAAATAACAAGTCCATGTATCGACGCCGGTAATCCGGGCTGGCCGTTGGGTGATGAATTGTTGAATACGCCGGATGGCCCATCTAATTCGTGGGCAACTAACCTGCGTATCAATATGGGCTGTTACGGCGGCACAGCCGAGGCCAGTATTCCGCCCCATGGCTGGAGTTTGCTGGCCGATATAAATAATGATGGGCTTGTCAACTCGAAGGATTTTGCCTTTCTGGCTCAATCCTGGATGAAAACCGAAAACCGGCAGCCCGGCGACCTGGATCGAAATGGTATAGTAAATACGGCGGACCTTGCCCTGCTGTCGGAAGATTGGCTCAAATACGTAAAACCCCCTGTCGTAAATATTATATCGCCGCAGAATGACGCCATTTTTGTTATGCAGCCGGCCGATATTGAAATCGAAGTTGAGGCATGGGGTATTTACGGGCCCGTGGTGAAGGTGGAGTTTTTTGTCAACGGCAGGAAAATCGATGAGGATAGCGACAGTTCCGACGGCTGGGTGACTAATTTCATACAGAACGCAAGAGGGCTCTATAGTATCACTGCAACAGCAACGGACAGCCGTGGGATAACTGCAACCTCATCCCCGATAGAAATCACTATTACCCCGCCACAATAAATTTGATGAATTAAAAATTACTTGACCGGTTGCAAGAGAGTGGTTAGACTGCCCGCCTGTGAACATTATCGGAGACAAACCAATAATAGGTATTTTGGGTGGAATCGGCTCCGGAAAGAGTACTGTTGCGGCAGAATTTGCCAAGTTGGGATGCAAGGTAATTGATGCCGACAAGATCGCTCATGAGTTGCTCGACAGGAATAGTGTTAAAGAAAAAATTGTCGGGCTTTTTGGAGAAGCTGTTTTAGATTCTTCAGGAAGAATCGAACATAAGAAACTTGCCGGCGTAGTCTTTGCTGATGGCGATAAACTTGCATCTTTGAACGGGGTAATTCATCCTCTTGTCCTTGAGCGTGCCCAGGAGCTTATAGAGCAATATAATCAACAAAATCATGTCAAGGCAATCGTGCTGGATATGCCATTATTGGTGGAAGTTGGCTGGGCAAAGCGATGCGACAGGCTTATTTTTGTCGATTGTGAGCAAAAAATAAGGGCAGAAAGAGCAAAAAAAAAGGATTTTGACAAAAATCAGATTAAAATTAGAGAAAATTTTCAGATTTCTCTGGACAACAAGTTAAGCCTTGCCGATAATACGGTACAAAACAATTCTGACTTCTCGGCATTGGTCAGACAGGTCGCTGGTATTTTCTCTGATATTATGAATAATGGGTAAGCGGGGTTTTAACAGTTCGCTCGAATTTACTATTACCCGTTTTTAAAATATAGGTTTTATTTCTACTATTCAATGTTCAAATCTTATTGAATTCCTTCGGGAAGGTTATTCTGTGGAATAATGCCTCTAACGCATGCTTTTAGTGGAACGAGGTTCACAGGAGTAACAGAAAAGTTTTACAAATGGAAAAGGAGTCATGATGGCTAAGGCTGTAAAAAGCACAACCAAAAAACGCAAGAGCACGAAGAAAAAGGCAGTTGCGAAAAAACAAACTGTCACCGAACCTGAAGAGCAGCAGATACCGCCTGAGAATGAAGCGGCTACGGCAACGGCTACGGCAACGGTTGAAGAGGCCACCGGTTTAAGTGCCGAGGAAGAAGCTCTTAGAGCTAAGAAAGCTGAAGAAGAATCCACTCATGCCAAGTACGAACGGATTAAAAAAGGCAGCTTGTATTTGACGGATTTGCAGAAACTCACCGTTGCAGAACTGCATAATCTTGCCAAGAATGAAGGTATCACCGAATACAGCGCGCTGAAGAAGCAGGATTTGGTTTTCAGAATTCTCAAGGAGCGTATTAACCAGAGCGGTCTGATGTACGGCGAAGGCGTGCTGGAAGTGCTGCCGGATGGTTACGGATTTCTGCGAAATCAGGATTATAACTATTTGTCATCGTCGGATGACATTTATGTATCTCCGTCTCAAATCAGACGCTTTGGCCTGCGGACCGGAAATATTGTACAAGGTCAAATCAGGCCCCCGAAAGATTCGGAGAAGTACTTTGCCCTTCTGCGCGTCGAAGCGATCAACTTCGAAGATCCTGACAACCTTGCGGAAAAGGTTGTGTTCAGCGACCTGACGCCATTGCATCCTGAGGACCGTTTTATACTCGAAACGACAGGGGAAGAGTTGAATATGCGGATTATCGATCTGGTCACGCCGGTGGGCAAAGGCCAGCGTGGCCTGATAGTTGCTCCGCCGCGAACCGGTAAAACAATCCTGCTGCAAAAAATTGCAAACGCCCTGAGCGCAAATCATCCTGATGTGAAATTGATCGTGCTGCTGATTGACGAACGGCCGGAAGAAGTTACCGAAATGGAGAGGAAAACCGCTGAAGATGTTGAGGTTATAAGTTCGACTTTCGACGAACCGGCAGCACGTCACTGCCAGGTTGCAGAAGTTGTAATCGAAAAAGCAAAGCGACTTATCGAGTACGGTACAGATGTAGTGATTCTGCTGGACTCGATAACGCGGCTTGCGCGTGCATATAATACCGAGATGCCGCACTCGGGCAGAATCCTGACAGGCGGTGTCGACGCCGGCGCCATGCAGATGCCCAAGAGATTTTTCGGCGCTGCCAGGAACGTCGAAGAAGGCGGTTCGCTGACTATTTTCGCAACGGCATTAATCGACACCGGCTCAAAAATGGACGAGGTTATCTTCGAAGAATTCAAGGCGACCGGCAATATGGAGCTGCATCTTGACAGGCGTCTTGTTGACAGAAGGATCTGGCCGGCGATAGACATCAGCCGAAGCGGAACCAGACGGGAAGAACTGCTGCTTGATCCGAAAGAGCTTCAACTTGTATATCGGCTCCGAAGGGTTCTGAGCGAATTGAATCCTATCGAAGCAGTCGAGCTGCTCAAAAGCAGGCTTGCCAAGACCAGAACCAACGGAGAATTCCTGATGACAATGAACCTCGATTAGGTACGATGGAAGTGTAAAACAACATATCGTTAAAACACATAGTAGTATCCTGTTTTGTGTTCAATTGTTTGCTTTACATCGTTGTTCCTTTTTATTAAGATAATACTCCGGCCAATGTATTGTGCCGGAGTTTTTTATGAACAATTATCTAAAACTGAAAAGCCATGAGTGAGCAACTTCCGAAAATTTATGAATCCAAAACGATAGAGCGGCAGGCGAATGAGATATGGTCTTCGCATCAATACTTTCACGCCGAACCGCACGCCGACGGCAAAAATGGTAAAGCTTACACAATCGTAATTCCCCCGCCTAACGTTACGGCACCGCTGCATCTGGGCCACGCACTGAATAACACATTGCAGGACATCCTGATTCGCTTCCGGCGGATGCAACAATACAATACTTTGTGGA
>Ga0315541_1002553_pt1 | contig 15049 bp, 12 predicted proteins | sample SalMarSW160190MG_FD_203095 | JGI IMG/M metagenome (GOLD analysis project Ga0315541, IMG submission 203095) | Salt marsh sediment microbial communities from the Plum Island Ecosystem LTER, Massachusetts, United States - Salt Marsh Sediment SW1601-190 ...
ACGTGGTGATCGGCGACGATTGCGTCCTCGGACATGCCTGCCACGTCGAGGGCCACGTCACCATGGGCACGAACAACATCGTCGGGCCCTACGCCGTCCTCGGCACGGCCCCGCAGGACCTCAAGTACCATGGCCAGAAGACCGAACTCATAATCGGCGACGACAACGTCTTCCGCGAGTTCGTCACCGTCAACATCGGCACCGTCACCGGCAACGCGGCCACGCGCATCGGCAATCGCAACTACCTGATGATCTGCAGCCACGTGGGGCACGACTGCGTGCTGGAGGACGACGTCATTCTGGTCAACTCCGTGCTGCTGGGCGGCCACTGCCACGTGGAGTCGGGCGCTCAACTGACCGGTGCGGCAGCGGTCAACCCGTTCGCCACGATCGGCCGGCACGCCTACGTCGGCGGACTAAGCCGCATCATCCACGACGTGCCGCCCTTCATGAAGGTCGAGGGCAACCCATCCAGGGTCCGCGGAGTCAACGAGATAGGGCTGCGGAGGGCCGGTTACGAACAAGACGTCATAGAGGACCTCTGGGAAGCCTACAAAGCGATCTACCGCAGAAAGGAGCTGAACCGGGCCGTCATCTACGACCGGGTCGAGAACGATCCCAGTTCCACTCCGGAGGCCATCTACCTGGTTCGCTTCTTGCGGCGGTCGCGCAACTCCACACAGGGGCGCTACCTGGAGAGCCTTAGAAAGGCCTGACCGGGCTGCCGGCCCAGTCTATTCACGGAATTGAGAGGCGAGACATGAAACCTGAAGAAACAAAGAAGACCGGGCAGAGAATAGCGGTCTTCGGATTGGGCAGGTTCGGCTTCGAGCTCGCCGTGCGTCTGGCGGAGCTCGGCCGCAGCGTTCTCGCCGTCGACTCCCATCCCGAGTTGGTCGAGGAGATCGACCAGCGCGTCGCCCGGGCCATCTGCCTGGATGCCACCAACGAATTCGCAATGACGAAGCTCGACCTGGGCTCGATCGACGCGGCGGTCGTCTGCATCGGCAGGAACATCGAGGCCGGCCTGCTGGTCACCGCCGTCTTACAGCGCCTCGGCGTCAAGGAGATATGGGTCCGGGCCATCGATCAGAACCAGGCCCAGATACTCGAAGCCATGGGCGTGCGGCGGATCATCAGCCTGGAGAAGGAGATGGCCCGTCAAGTGGCCCAGCAGATAGCGATGCCCGGCACCCAGGTGCTGGCCCCCATCACGACGAACCACTCCCTCGCCGAGGTCATGGCCAGGCCCGAGTTCGTCGGCAAGACCCTCCATCAACTGGACTTCAGGAACCGCTACGGAGTGAACGTCGTCGCCATCAAGACGCGTGAGGTGACCACCGGCCCCGAAGGGCCCGAGAAGGTCGAAGTGCGCGTCAACGACCTGCCCCATGCCGACGACGTGATCGAAGAAGGCGCCGTGCTCGTCATCGTCGGCCCGGACGAGAAGATCGTCGAGCTCCAGACCGGGCACTAGCGAAGCTTCGACGTCGGTACTGCCGGTCCAGTTGTCACGCTTCCTCGTCCTCGTTCTCCTCGACATGGGACGCTTTCGGACTCCGAGAACGAGTAACAGATGAAGCGGCAGTCTGGACGGCAAGGCTCAAGAAGGCGCCTGGAAGGCGGCGCTACGGGCTGCGTACACATTCACCGCACGTGCGCCGCAGTTGTAGCGCCGGCACGCCGAAGGCGCACAAGCATCCTTGCCGGCTTCGTGCCGACAAGTGGGCCCCATCCTTTCACCCGTCCCCGAAGCCCTCCGGGTGCGTGCTGTGCCACTGCCACGCTGTCTGCACGATGCGCTCGATCTCCGGCCAGCGCGGCTCCCAGCCCAATTCCCGTCCGATCTTCTCCGGTGAGCCCACCAGCTCGGGCGGGTCGCCGGGCCGTCGGTCGACCTCCAGGACGGGGAAATCCCTGCCGCTCACAGTCTTGACCACTTCGATGACCTCGCGCACCGAGTGGCCCCGGCCGGTGCTCAGGTTGAACACCATGGGTCCTCGCTCGTCCAAGGCCTCCATAGCCATCACGTGCGCGGATGCCAGGTCGAGAACGTGGACGTAGTCGCGGATGCAGGTGCCGTCCGGCGTCGGGTAGTCCGTGCCGAAGATGGAGACGGAGTCGCGCTTGCCCAGGGCCGCGTGGATGACCAGCGGGATCAGGTGCGTCTCGGGATCGTGATCCTCACCGATGCTGCCGTCCGGGGCGGCGCCCGCGGCGTTGAAGTAGCGCAGCGAGGCATACTTCAGCCCGTAAGCGGCTGCATAGTCCGCCAGGACGCCCTCGACGGCCGCCTTCGTCCGGCCGTAGGGATTGATCGGCTGGATGCGCGCGTCCTCGCGGATGGGCACGCGCTCCGGCACGCCGTAGATCGTGCAGGAGCTGGAGAAGACGAACCGGTCCACGCCTGCCCGCCGCATCGCGCGCAGGAGCTTCAGCGTGTTGACCAGGTTGTTAAAGTAGTACTTCTGCGGCTCCCGGACGGACTCCCCCACGTAGGCGCTGGCGGCAAAGTGCATCACGGCCTCCACCGCGGAGTCGACGAGCGCCGTTCCCGTCTGCGCCTCATCGCCCAGGTCGCCACGGATCAGCGGGCCCTCGCCGACGGCCCGTGCATGTCCTTCGGACAGGTTGTCGAAGACGACGGGCTCATGGCCGAGCCGCCGCAGCTCCATCACGGTGTGGCTGCCAACGTATCCGGCGCCGCCGGTCACCAGAACCTTCATGCATTATCTCCTCGAGGTCGGCCACGCCATCTTACCACGCGTGCGCAGGGAGCGCAGAGGAGGCAACGCACACGACAGCAGGAGCGCTTACTCGGAGAGCACGTCCCGGTAGACGTCGGCAAGGGCCCGAGCGGCCGCATCCCACGTGTATTGAGCGGCGTTGGCCCGGCCTTGTGCCGAGAGGCGCTGTTGGAGCGCCGTGTCCGCGGCGAGCTCCAGCATCTTCTGACGGAGCGCCTCGGCGTCGCCCGGCGGGAAGTAGAGCGCCCCATCGCCCAGAACTTCGGGCAAGGCCGACGCCCGAGCCGCGATGACGGGCACGCCCATCGCCTGCGCTTCAAGCGGCGGAATGCCGAATCCCTCGTAACGAGACGGGAACACGAATCCCGTTGCGCCTGCCGTGAGACGCTCCCTTTCGTCGTCGTCTACAAAGCCAAGGAACCGCACGGCGTCCGTGCTGTCCCCCTCACACCCAATCACCACGAGTCGGAGCTGGCGTCCGGCCCCCTCGACGGCACGCAGAAGCGTGCCCAGATCCTTGCGGGGCTCGCGCCTGGACACCGTGACGAAGTACGGGCGGTCCCGAACGGGTTCCCATGACCCGTTGGGGGGGGCCACGCCGTTCGGCACGACGTAGATGCGCTCAACGCCGTAGAGCCGGCGTATCTCGTCGCGCATGCATTCGGACACCGTCACGATTGCATCCATCGAGGCAACACGGCCTGCCAGGAGGCGATTGGCCACGTAGCGCAGCCGGCCGTACTGCTCGGGCAGGACCAGGTACCGGTTGTCGTGGATCGTGAGCAGCATCCGCGCGCCCGGCACGCGGAAGGGCGGCAGCGCGAACAGATGGCATAGGTCGACGCGAAGGCCCTCGCAGCAACGCGCCACTTCCCTCTTCAGCAGGAGCGCCCGCGAAACCGTCCCGAGGGCACCGTAACTGCCCGACGTCCGCAAAGGCACGACGGTAGCCCCCTGGAAGCCGAAACGGTGAACGAACCGCCGCTGCATGCCGACGTACAGCTCCGCCTCCGGCAAGTGGCGCGGCAGCCGATTGAGCAACTCGATCATCCGGCGGTTCGCGCCGCTCGGCAGATCGGTCAAGAGCAGTGCATTGACGAAGACCCTGATGGCTCCACACCTCCATGCGCAGCGCGCGGCAAGACTACTCGTCCACCCCGTCCAGGTAGCCGAGGGCCTGAAGCCGCGCCTTCACCGCTTCCTGCTCGGCTTCGGACAAGGGCTGGACCGCTGCCCTGCGTTCGAACTGCGGCCTCTGCCGGCTCACGTGTTCCCGGAGAAACTGCCGGAGCCGGGGCAGGACCTGCCCTCCGTCGCTGACGGGTCTGGTCTCCCCGGGGTCGGATGCAACGTGGTAGAGCTCCTCCGCATCCCGCTCGGCGTCGCGGATCAGTTTCCACTCCGCAGTTCGCACGGCCACGCGCTTTGGCGTCTCGGAGACCAACATCCGGTACGCCGTCTCGGCGAACACGGCCTCGCGAGGCCAGTCGGCGAACATCGAGCGCCCCTCGAACGTCCGGCTCGGGGCAACGCCCGCCAGCTCGCAGAGCGTCGGCCCCAGGTCTATCAGCGAGGCCACGTCGCGCCTTATGGCGTGCTCGTACCCCGGCGCCCTCACGATGAGGGGCACGCGGATCAGCTCATCGTATAGCAGGTCGCCATGCAGGCACAGCCCGTGCTCCATGAACGCCTCGCCGTGGTCGCCGGTCAGCGCGATGACCGTCTCGTCCCAGAGCCCGTTGCGCCTCAGAAAGTCGAACAGGCGTCCCAGGCAGTCGTCCACATACTGAATTTCACGCAGGTAGAGTTCCCGGAGCCGGGCCAGGTCATCCGCAGTCAGGCGGCCGGGGTGCCGCAGCGCTTTGTCCGAAAGCCGGCGGGCCTCGGCCCTCTCGGCTTCCCCGAGGCCCGCAAGCCGGGTCGCGTACGGCCAGTGGGCGTCCATGTAGTGAAGCCAGAGGAAGAACCTGTCGCCCGCGCCGAGCAGCCACTCGGTGGCCAGCCCATTGATCCGGCCGGCGTCCTCGTGCGGGAGCTCCAGAGTGGTGTGCCGCCGGGCCAGGGCACGGTAGGTGCGCCGAGCCAGCCGGAACACGGACGGGAAACGCCTTGCGACGAGCCCGCCAACCGACTGGAGGAGGCGCCGGCCCCTGCGCTGCGCAGCGCTTCCCTCTTCGCCGGACACCGAATCCCAGAACGTGTCGAACCCCACGCCGTAGCCCCTCGCCCGGCAAAGCAGAGGGTTGGAGTGGAACGCGCCGGTACGGAATCCGGCCGCCCGAAAGCACTCGGCCACGGATACCCGGGCGCCGAAGTCCTGCACGGAGCCGCCCGTCGTCGGGTAGTTGGAGCCGAGGATGCCCGGGAACGACTGAGTGGTATGCGGGCCCGTAGCGAATGCCTGCTCGAACGCCACGCCCTCCCGGCCGAGCCCGTCAATCGTGGGCGTGGGCACGGCTCCGCCGTACAGGCCCACGGCGTCGGCCCGCAGGCTGTCCACGGTGATCAGTATGACCTTGGTCGCACGCTCAGTCATGCCCGGGCCTTCGGTCTGCCAGAAGGGATATTACCGCTTGCAAGAGCCTCTCAAACTGGTACTGCTGGCTGAACTCGGCAGTGTCCAGCCCTGCCTGGAGCTCGGTGATGCGCCGGTCGGTGATCCTCATGAACGCGTCGAGCGCCTGCTCGGCGGTGGCTGCCAGGAAGGCGCCGGAGAATCGCGCCAGAAGCTGGCCCAGCGCCGACTCGGGCGCGGCGAACGCAACGATGGGACGGTTCAGGGCGATGTAGTCGTAGACCTTCGCGGGCAGCGATACGTCGGAGATCGCATTGAGCACCAGGCAGTCCGCCGACGCCAGCTTCCGCATGCCGGCCGCGTAGGGCTGCATACCCGCCGATCGGAAGCAGGCCAGCAGTCCCTCCCGCCGGAGGGCCGCCTCCAGCTCAGGCTCGGGCGCTCCCAGATGCACCACCTGCATCCGCCGCCCCACGTGCAACCTGGCCACGGCGAGCGCAAGCTTCCTCGCGTCCTCCGCGCAGTAGCTGGCAAACTTGCCGAAGATGGCGATGCGAAACACGTCATCCTGCGCCCTGGGCGGCACGTCGAGGCCGGCCAGGGCCTCGGCGTCGTATCCCCATCGGACCGTCACAAAGTCGCGCGCCGGCTTCGTCTCGTAGCGCTCTCGGTACATGCGCGTCTGCAGGTCCGTCGTATGGACAACGAGCGACGCGCCTTGCACCGCCCAGGCCTCAGCCACTCGGTCGAAGGCCTGGCGCAGCCCGGATCGCTGCCCCATCCTGTACCTCGTCCTGCCCATGTAGAACACGTCAGCGAAGTCCAGGACGTACCGCAGGCCGTGCCGCAGGCGGAAGTGCCTGGCCAGGGGGAAGTACCAGAACGGATGCCCGCAGAGGTAAAGCAGGTCGAACGGAGCGGAGGTCCGCACGGCGCGCTCGACGGCCAAGACGTAGCCCCGCATCAGCGCCGCATTCCTCAACGCCGCCGCAGCCGGCCCGTTCGCGGGCGCCCTCCGCAACAGCGCCGCACGTGGGACCTCGAACACGTCCACTTCACGCCGGACTCCGCCGTCCAAACGGACACGCTCTCCGTAGAACTCCGGGCCAGCGGTCACGACCCCCGGGCGAAGGCCTTTGTGCAGCAGGAAACGCGCCAGCCGGGTCGAGCGGATCGCGCCCGTCTCCGAGGAAGGCTCGAAGTAGTGGCAGACGATCAGCAGCCGTGGCCCTTTCACCGACCTCGTTCCTCCGTCGGACAGGCGGGCTCCGCGCTCCGATCCCCGCTGCCGGGCAGGGACCGTCGAAATGCACACCCACTCAAGAGCCCTGCGAGCGCCGCGGCAAGGACTGCTGCCGTCTGGGGGGTGAACGCCAGGGCGGGCACAAGCCGCACGGCGGCCGCCAGGCGCGTCAGGGATGTCCTGAACCGGCCCGCGCGCGCCTCGCGCCAGGCGCGCCACCGTAGCTTCCTTCCGTCTTGCTGCGCCAGGGCCCGCCGGACCTTCTCCCGCTCGCGTTCGGAGAGCGCGCCGAGATGCCTGGCCCGAACTCTGACGGCCTCCGCAAGATACTCGTCTTCGTAGGTCATCGTCTTGCTGGCCGGGTGGAGCCGGTAGAGGGAGAGCACGGAGTCTACCCACTCGAGTCGGTAGCCGGCGGCGACCATCCGAAGCCAGTACTCGTAGTCCATCAGGAGCTGGAACTCCGTGGAGAACGGGCCGACGCGTTCCGCCACCTCTCTGCTCCAGAACGTCGAGGGCTGAAACAGGCAATTCCGCACGAACCAGCGCCACCTGCTCTGCCAGGGCTCCTTGGGCCAGTCACTTCGGCCGCGGGCGCCCGACCCGAAGAACAGGCATCGGCCGGAGACCCAGTGAACGTTGGGCCTCGCGAAGGCGCGCGCCACCTTGCCGAGGGCGCCTGGCGTGTAGAGGTCGTCGCTGTTCAGATAGGCGAGCACGGTGCCCGTGGCTCTGGCCAGCCCCTTGTTGATCGCCTCGGTCTGGCCGCTGTCGGGTTCACTCACCCACCAGGCCAGCCATGGCTCGTACTTGCGGATGATCTCCAGCGTGCCGTCCGTCGAGCCGCCGTCGACGATGATGTACTCGAGGTCCGGATAGCCCTGGAGCAGCACCGAGCGGATCGTCTCCTCGATAAAGCGCCCCTGGTTATAGGAGGGGGTCACGACGCTGATGCGAGGCCAGCGGGAACCGTCCGGCATGCGGTCGGGCAGTCGAGGGCTCTCTTCAGTCCACGGCCAGCCCGTCTTGCCCGCCGGGGGCGGCGGCAGCTCATTCAGGCGTGGACGGCACACCTGGGCTCCTCCTGCGCTCCTCGATCAGTTCTTCGTAGAGCGCGACGTAACGCTCAACCATCAGGCGGACGTCATACTCGTCCTCGGCGATCCGGCGGCAGACGGCGGACATCTCCTTGCGCTTCTCGTTGCTGTTCAGCGCCTCATGCAGGCATCGGGCCAAGTCCCGGGCACTCTCCGGCTCGGCCAGCCAACCCGTCCGGCCGGGGCGAACCACGTCTGGGACGCCTCCCACCCGGAACGACACGCACGGCGTGCCGCACGCAATACTCTCCACCAGGCCGTTGGGCAAGTTGTCCATGCGCGTCGGCAGGACGAAGACGTCGGCGGCCGAGTACGCGGCGGCCAGGAGCAGTTCGCTGTCGACCTGCCCCAGGTCCAGAACTGGATAGGGCGACTGCGAGGCAAGCAGGCTGCCGGCCTGCCCCGCCACCAGCAGGCGGAGTTCCGCCTCGCCGTTCGCGTGGAGGGTACGCAGCGCCTCGATCAGCAGGTCCGGCCCTTTGCGGCGGTCGGCCAGGCTGTGCGCGCAGAACATGACCACCTTCTCCGCAGGGCCAAGCCGCAGCGTTCCCCGGGCGACGCGCCTGTCGACGGGCCGGAACACGTCCAGGTCCAGCCCATTCGGGATGTGCACGGCGCGAAACTCGCGCGTCAGGGGCGATCGCCTGGTCTGCGCCAGAAGCCACCGCGATGGCGCCACGAGCACCGGGCTGATGCGCCGATAGATCCGCGCACGGGCCCTATAGAGCAGGCGCGTCGCGTCCCAGCCTATCCTCGGCGGCCCCGCCAGGTTGGGGCATCTGCCGCAGCCCGCGAGCCAGCGATCGCACTCCATCGGATACGCACAATGGCCGGTCAGCGGCCACATGTCGTGCAGCGTCCAGACAACGGGCGCCCTGCGCTCCAGGCGCGGCAACAGGAGCAGGGACATGGCGCCGCCGTGCACGTTGTGCAGGTTGACCACGTCCGCCCACGCGGCATGGCGCCGGTAGCCGACCCACGAGGCAACGTCGGCGAGGCCATCGAGGCCCGCATGGATCTCCAGCACGCGGTTCAGGCGCCTAACGCGACTCCATAGACGCGTTTCGGGCACCCAGCCCTGCACGTCGGCGCGGCCGGGAACGGTGCGGCGGGCCACTGTGCGCGAGAAGTGACCTGCCTTGCGCAGGCCCTCGTGCAGGCGAAAGGCGGCCCGCCCTGCGCCGCCCCGTGCCGCCCACGTGTTCACGTGCAAGACGTTCATGTTCACGCTTCGCCGGCCTCAGATGCGCGGGCCTGAAGGTGATTCGCCCGGTACCACTCGACGGTCGCCCGCAGCCCGTCCTGCAGGCCCGTCGTCGGCACCCAGTCCAGTGCCTCCTTCATGCGGGACACGTCCAGCACCTTTTTCATTGCGCCGTCCGGTTTGGAGGCGTCCCATTTCACCTCGCCCTCGAAGCCCGTGATGCGGGCGAGCATCTCGGCCAGCTCCTTGATGGACGTGCCGATCCCGGTGCCCACGTTGAGCGGTTCCGGGGCGTCGTAGCGCTCGGCCGCGCGGACCACTGCCTCAGCGCAGTCCGGCGCGTAGAGAAACTCGCGGATGGGGGCGCCCGTGCCCCAGCACTCGACAGCCGGATCGCCCCGGTCTGCGGCTTCGACGAACTTCCTCACCAGAGCCGCTACGACGTGGCTCTCCTCGGGCTCAAACTTGTCGTGCGGGCCGTACAGGTTCGTCAGCACGAGAAAGATCGACTGAAGGCCGTACTGCTCTCCATACGCTCTGGCGCCGAGGTACAGCGCCCGCTTCGAGAAGCCGTAGCACTCGACGCTCGCATGCATGGGACCGGCCAGGAAGTCCGCCTCATTCAGCGTGCCCGTCACGTCGCCCGGATACGCGCAGGCCGAGCCGATGATGACGACCTTCTCCACGCCGTGCCGGCGGCACGCTTCCAGGACGTTGCAGCTCATCAGAAGGTTATTGCGGAAGATGTCCGCCGGATAGAGCCGGTTGTAGCCGATGCCGCCGACGGCGGCGGCCGCGTGCACGACAACCGCGGGGCGGAAGCGCTCGAATGCGCTCCGGGTGTCCTCCGGGCGCGTCAGGTCGTAGTCGGTGCTGCGGGGCGCGCTCACGTCGGCGCCGGCCCGCCTGAAACGCGCGACCAGGTGCGTCCCCAAAAAGCCGCCGCCGCCCGTTACCGTAACTGCTTTGCCTTGCACCTGCACGGATGCCTCCTCACGACTCGATGTTCGAGTAAGGGTTGTGCAGGGCGATCATCGCGCAACCGGCAACCAGTTCGTCGATGCCCCGCTCCAAACTCGTCCGAGGCTCGTAGCCGGCCTCGCGCACCCTGGCGTAAGAGACCGCGTAGTCCCTCTGGTCCGGGTCCGACGTCAGGTCGGCGTAGTAGAGCTGATAGTCCACCTTCTCCCTAATGGCGAGGGCCACTTCTTCCTTGGTGTAGTTCATGCTCTCGCTGCCGACGTTGTAGACCCGGTCCTTCATGGCGTCGAAGTTCTCGACCGCGTGCACGATGGCGCGCGCCATGTCACGCACGTGGATGAAGGTCCGGCGGAAGTCCTTCTCGTACAGGAGCAGGTAGCCGTTCCTGACCGCCTGGAACGCGAAGTCGTTGACCATCAGGTCGAGCCGCAGCCGCGGCGATAAGCCGAAGCCGGTGGCGAACCTGCAGACGACGACGTTTCCGCTGTCGAGCAGGCGGCGTTCGGCGTCCCGCTTCGTCTCACCGTAGACCGAGAGCGGGTTCGGGGGCGTCTCCTCGGTGCAGACGCCGTCCACGGCCCCGTAGACGCTGCCGGTGGAAGCGAACACGACGCCGACGTCCGGGCCACGGGCTTCATCAACGTTGACGGTGCCCTGAAGGTTGACTTCCCGGGCCGCCTGCTCGTGGGCCCGACAGGCCGGCGCGCCGACTATGGCTGCCAGGTGGATGATGAGGTCCACGTCGCCTGCAGCGGCCCGGAGCGCCGCCGTATCGCGTACGTCTGCCTTGACGAACTCGAAGCCGCTGTCGTGGAAGCAACCCAGCAGGCTGTCCTGCCCGTACATCAGATTGTCCAGCGCCCGCACCTGGTAGCCGAGCCGGAGGAGATCGGGAATCAACACTGAGCCGACGTAGCCGGCACCGCCTGTGACGAGAACTTTCATCTTTTCCCTCGCTCTGAAGCAATCCGCCCGCATCCGGGCAATTCGATGCCTGCCCTCAGTCCGAAAGGAACCGGACGATCCTGCGCCGCACCGAGCGGGGCAGGGCCGCGTGCACCAGGTCCCGAAACTTCTCCTTGAGCCAGCCACGGTCCAGCCGTCCGTACTCACGTTCCGACCGGCGCGAAGGATCGAGGCCGCAAGTCGGCAGCGTCTCCAGCGCCCGTTCGCGTTCGCCGAATATCTCCCGTTGGCGGCGCGTCCGTCTCAGGCTCCGGGCGTCCGGGGCGTGGCAGCCCGGATGGTGGCCGTGATAGACGAACTTCGACGGGTGCCACTTGATGCAGAGGCCCAGCGCCTTGAGCCGGCGCGCCGTATCCTGGTCCACGGAGGAGTAGCCGCGCCAGAGCCGATCCTCCTCGTAGCCGTTGATGGCCTCCAGCCATTCCTTCCTCACCGTAAGACATCCGCCGTAGTTCTCCGGATACCTGAGCCGGCCCACTCGCTTCAGCTCATCGATGGTGCGGGGCACGGGCCGGTCCGTCGGCGCTTCGTCCATGCGATAGAAGTAGAGGGCCAGCTCCTCGATGCGCTCATGCTGGCGGATCACTTCCTCCAGGAAATCGTCCTCGAAGATGACGTCGGCATCCGGGATAACGATCAGGTCGCCTCGCGCGCGCCGCAGGCCTTCGTTGACACACGCACCGATGATGTGCTCGTTCTGGCGGCCGGGGTGGGGATTGCCGAGTGCAATGGCACTCACGTTTCCCCAACCTTCGAACAGCGCGAGCACCTGCGGATTCGCCCGCTCGAAGTACTCGACGAAGATGGCCTCGTACCTGTCCTCGGGCAGCGTCTGGTTCAGGGAGCAGCGGACGGCGTCGAAGTTCTCCCTGAACGAGCCGTCCCAGCAGATGACGGAGACGAACCCAACCCTCGCCTTGTTCGGTTGCTCAACCATGTGTCCTTGCCCGATCTCGATCAGTCCACGTAGCCCAGGCCCCTCAGATGCCTCAGGACCTTCTCTTCGTCGTCCGCCGTCAGATCGATGGCCGGACCGCAGCGCCCTTCTTCCCAGTAATGCTTCACGCGGTCCAGCAGCACCTGATACTCCGCCGGAAGTTCGCGAGCGTCGACGCGGCGCGGGCGCTCTTCAAGCGGATCCTCTTCCAGATCCACCATGAAAAGCGGCGCCTCGCGCCACCGGAAGCGGTCCGGAGCCGGCGCATCCGACGACGGCGCGGCAGCGCCGCCCTCCTGCCAAAGGAATCCGGCCGCCTTGCGCCGCAGTCGTTGCAGCACGTCCCAGGCGCCGCCCGGCAGGAGCGAAGCAGCCAGAGGCCGAAACCGCGACAGTGCCTGGCGCAGACATCGGGAAGCCCTCCGCAGGCGGTTCATCAGGCGCCGCGCCGGCCGCATGAATCGCCAGAGACGAGGCGCACCCGGATGCCAGATCAGTTTCCTCCCCGCCGACCGGACGCATACCTGATAGGGCTCGCAGGGGTCGCTCTGCTGCGCGCGCCACATGTCGTCGCCGTGCCGGCGCTTCCTCGGGTAAGTGCGCCAGGCCTCGGCCACGTGCATGGACGGCGTCTCCTCCGGCGAGGCGAGCAGCAAGTGACCGTCCATTCTGCCGCCCAGACCGACCGCCGAGGGCGTCACTTGCAGGTAGTCAAGCACGGTCGGCGCCACGTCCACCAGTGAAACCTGCCGGCCCACTTGAGCGGCCTCCAAGCCGGGCCCGCGCATCGCCAGCGGGACGCGGATCACGTCTTCCAGCAGGCTCGGCGAGTGGCTCATCGGCGGGCCGATGAAGTCGGGAAGCAATGCTTCTCCGTGGTCGGCGAACACGACGACGAGCGCATCGTCGTACAACCCGGCGCCACGCAGGGCCGCGACGATTCTGGGCCAGCGGACGGCGTCGAACCAGTTCACGCCGCGCACGTACCAGTCCAGCAGCAGCGCTGCCGCCCGCCGGTCGCCAAGGCGGGCCCGCCCATTCGCACAAACCCAGAAGTAGAAGTCCATCTTGTCCCGCTCCCGCTCGGGCGGCGCGCCCGGAACACCCAGGCGGCGGAAGATCTGGCGCCGGGCGCCCTCCCAGGCCCACGTGTGGCGGTCCACCTGCGGCACGCCGGACGAGCAGTAAGGTGCGTGCACGTCGAACGTATGAATGAACAAGAGGCACGGCTGGGACTGCGCGGCGCAGTAGGAGCAGGCGTTCTGCTCGTCGGCGAAGAACGCGTCGAAACCACGCAGTATGTCCGAGCCGGTCCTCAGCGCCGTCTGCGTACCGCCCTCCTGCACGGCGGCGGTCGCGTAGCCCTGACCCTTCAGTTCCTGTGCCAGCGTGCCGACGCCGTCTGCCATGGCCCACTTATAGAAGCCCCGAACGCCGTGCTTGTTGGGGTACAGTCCGGTCATGACGGAGGCGTGCGCGCTGGTGGTGTAGGGCGCCGTCGTCAGGGCCTCGGTGAAGTAGAGGCCCTCCGTGAAGAACTCGTCCAGGTTCGGCGTGCGGAGCTTCGAACCCAGGCCCCAGGCATTGAGGTGCGCCTTGTCCGGGCAGGCGCCCACACAGTCATAGCGCAGCGTGTCGAGCGATATGAGGACTACGTGCGGTCTGCCGGTCCTGGTCGGGGCAGCTTGCATTGATCACTCAGTCGATGTAGCCAAGTTGACGCAGGCTCTCGATGACGCGCCCGTCCCGTGAGGCATGCTCGACGGCGGCTTTGGGCTGCGATTTCATCGGAAGAAGGTGGCCTCCGAGCGCCCGTCGCGTGCCGTCTGCCTCCTGGCCCGAGAGCTCGATCTCGTCCGCGCCGTTCTCCATGCGGAGGGCCAGGTCATACCCGCTGCACGTGCGGATCAGGACGTCGTCTCCCAGCCGGACGGCCTGCAGATGAGCGTCAGTTGCCTTAGGTCTGACGTGGGAGGGGGTCCAACCCAGGTCAGCCGCCGCTCGCAGAGCCATCCGGAACCTGTGAAGCTCGCCGTCCGGATCGGAGAAGGAATACATGGGGCGTTCGCCGGCCATGCCGGCCGTCACCTCCAACAGGCTGCCGCTGCCGGCCGGATGATCGGCCCCGTCCTGGACTCCCGCCCAATGCAAGATGAGGGAGCGCATCCAATGCGTCTGCACCGGCGTCCTCACGCGCACGCCTGCTCCCAGCTCTCCGCATCTGACGAGCAATGGCACGTGGACGAGCGGCTCATACAGAAACACCCCGTGCCCGAAGAAACCACGCTCCCCGAGAAGCTCCCCGTGGTCAGAGGTGACAACGACGTTGGTCGTCTCATCGGCCAGTGACCCGTCGATCCCGCTCAGTATCTCACCGGTCATCCGGTCGGCGTAGTGCACCGAGGCGGCGTACGACCACCGAAGTCGTTCCAGCATCTCTTCTGACATTGGTTTGATGCCGAGCACATCGAGCCAGTAGTCGGGCTGGAACCTCCGGGGAACCACGTCAGCGCCGCGTCGGCCGCCAGGGCGCGTGAATCGCGCGTCCTGCGGCTCAAACAGGTAGGGGTCATGGGTGGCCATCAGATTGCAAAACAGGAAGACCGGCCTGTCGGCCCATCTTCCACGGACCGCGCGCAGGACCGTCCTTACCGCCCGCAGCATCTTACGGGCCTGGACAAGCGCCCGGCTGCAGGACGGCTCCATCGTCTCGCGACCTGCTGCACGGACCAGGGGCCTGAGCGCGGCCGCCAGCCTGCGCTTCAGCTTCATGAGTGGCGGTTCGTCATGGGCCAGCGGACCAGCGCGGGTGAGGGACAGGACGTTCACCATTACGTCGAACTCGCTGCCGAGGGCCGTGCCCCTCAAGATAAAGGGATTGGCGGAAAGGGCGACGCACACGTAACCTGCTGACCGGAGCGAAGCTATAAGGTCCCCTTCGGGCGGGCGCGCGCCGACCACCTGCTCGTAGGTGTAGATGCCGTGGTCGCAAGGCAGCAAGCCAGTGAACATGGACGCATGCGAGGGAGCAGTAAAGGCGGCAGGGCTGATCGCGTTCTCGAAAGAAGTCGCACCTGCCGCGAACTCGCTCAGATGCGGGCAAAGAGGCCCCCGCTCAAACGCACGCCACAGGTGGTCGTACCTGAGTGTGTCCAGGACGATGAGCGCCACGTTGGCTCGCCTCATGTCCCTCTCCTCGGATCGTCAGCTAAGGAATACGGACGGTCGCCAGCGGCGGCCTGCGTTGCCAGTTGCGGCTACTGGAGCGCTTCGATGCCATCGTCACCTTCCGGGACGTGCCACACATGGGGCAACGCCAGGACACAGAGGTCGGACGAGACCGGGATGCCCGTCCCGTA
>Ga0315541_1002559_pt1 | contig 15030 bp, 9 predicted proteins | sample SalMarSW160190MG_FD_203095 | JGI IMG/M metagenome (GOLD analysis project Ga0315541, IMG submission 203095) | Salt marsh sediment microbial communities from the Plum Island Ecosystem LTER, Massachusetts, United States - Salt Marsh Sediment SW1601-190 ...
ATTCAGCGTCATCAACGACCAGGCCGCACCACAAACACAGAATACAGTAGCCCGTTTTAACCAAATCAATGTACCGATCAGCCTTGAACTGACCAACGGCAGAATCACTATCGCCGGCCAGGCCTTCGCAAACGACAATGTCGTCATTTTCCCAGACGACCCATACATCTTCAACGTGAACGGCAACGATTATCGCGGCAAATTAAGGCTTATAATCAACCCTGACGGCAATTCATTCGATGTGATCAATCTGGTTCCGCCCGAGCCATATTTAGCCGGCGTCGTAGGTGCCGAGATGCCCGGCTACTGGGAGCCGGAAGCGCTTAAGGCACAGGCAATTGCAGCAAGAACTTATTGCTTTTACATTAAAAAGCGTTTCGGCACCAACCGCGACTGGGACATGAAACAAACAGCGGCACACCAGGTTTACCGCGGCCTCAGTGCCGAGTCGGCTCAGATCTGGCAAGCCGTCAACCAGACAAAGGGCCAGGTAATTACCTGTAAACAATCCGACGGTCTCGAAGATATTTTTCCCGCCTACTACAGCTCAACCTGCGGCGGCCATACCGAGAACAGTAAAAATGTATTCGGCGATTCGTTCGAACCACTAACCGGCGTGCCCTGCCCCTATTGCCAGGATGTGGCCAAGCCCAAGTTCTTCTTCTGGCCCATGATCCAGTTTAACGAGGCTGATATTACAACTAAGTTGCTGGATAGATATTCACAACTCAAGCAGCTCGGAGAAATCACAAACGTAACTGTGGCCGGCCAAACTGATTATGGAGAATTTTCTCGATTGACAAAAATAAAACTCCTCGGCTCGACCGGCAAAAGCGATTTTCTCAGGGCCGAGGACTTTCGTCTGGCAATCGATCCAACAGGCCGAAAATTGAGAAGCACAATTTGCCAAATCATAAAATTGTCTGATAAATGGGCGTTTCTCTCAGGCAGAGGCTGGGGGCACGGCGTCGGAATGTGCCAATGCGGTGCTCAGGGCATGGCAAGAGAAGGCAAAACTACTCAGCAGATACTTTCATATTATTACCCGGGATCCAAGATCAAAAGCATTTATTGAAACCGGGAAATGTGGAATATTTGCATTAAGAAAGTTAATATACGAAAATAACAGCATAAAAAACATGAAGGGCAAAATTCGATATTCGAATTCCATAAATGGATAATCTTATGTTCTCAATTTATAATTACATAGCAAATGGCTGACTTTGAAGTTCTCCATCAGGATTCGAGCTGTGCCGCCAGGCTGGGTTTGCTGCATACCGCTCATGGGAAAATCGAAACTCCCGTTTTTATGCCGGTCGGCACAGCCGGGGCGGTAAAAGGTATCACTCCGCAGCAGCTCAAAGATATAGGCGCCGGTATCATCCTGGGCAATACCTACCATTTGCTGCTCAGGCCCGGGGTCGAGACGATTGAAAAGCTTGGCGGACTTCATAAATTCATGGCCTGGGACCGGCCTATCCTGACCGACAGCGGCGGATACCAGGTGTTCTCCCTGAGCCCGCTGACCAAAATCGACGACGAGGGCGTTGAATTTGCCAGCCATGTGGACGGGGCAAAGATATATTTGAACGCTGAAATCGCAACAGAAATCCAAAATCGATTAGCCGTCGACATAATCATGTGCTTCGACCAATGCACACCATCCGGCGTCGAAACGCCCCAGCTCGAAAAAGCCGTCGAGAGAACCATACTTTGGGCCAAACGCTGCAAAAAGGCGCATAATAGACCGAATCAGATGCTCTTTGCCATTATCCAGGGCGGAATAAATCCCGAATTGCGAACATATTGTGCTCAAGAACTTGTCAAAACAGGTTTCGACGGGTACGCTGTCGGCGGATTAAGCGTGGGCGAAGGACATGACGATATGATAAAAACGGTAAGCCATACAACGCGGCTCTTACCGGCGGACAAACCTCGCTACCTTATGGGCGTCGGGACACCGGCGGATATTATTGCCGCCGTTTCGGCCGGTATTGATATGTTCGATTGCGTCCTGCCGACGAGAAACGGGCGAAATGCCTTTGCTTTTACCGAAAATGGCCCTCTTCGGCTGAGAAACAACGCTCATATCGACGATATCAGGCCAATCGAAGCCGGCTGCGACTGTTATTGCTGCAGAAATTTCAGCCGGGGCACATTGAGACATTTCTTTAATTCGGGAGAGATGCTCGGGCCGATATTAGTATCTGTGCATAACCTGACTTTCTACCAAAGACTTATGACCAAAATAAGACAAGCCGTAAAAAGAAATAAATTGGCCGACCTGGCAAAAGAATTGATTATTAACTATTGATTATTGGTTATTGATAAAAAGATAAAAAGTCGTTAGTATTGCCCGTTTGGCCGACAGTATTTCCGCCGGTTATATCAATACGGAATACGACATATGAAATTATGAAGGGAAAATAAAGATGAACAATACATGGATATTGGCCCAAACAGACAGCAGCGATGCATCATCGGGCATTTCTTCTGAGCCGATAGGTTCGGAGCAGCAGACGACAACGACCGCACAATCCGATCCCAACGCGCCAACCGGGACTCCGAAGCGAAATCCTTTCGGGGGCACTCAATTAATCTTTCTCGCCCTGATGTTCGTTCTAATGTACGTGATTCTTTTTAGAGGGCCTCGCAAGAAACAGCAGCAACACAAACAAATGGTACAATCGTTGACAAAAAACGATAGAATCCAGACAATTGGCGGGATTATCGGAACCGTTGTCGATATTAAGGAAGACGAGATAACGCTGAAAATTGACGAGTCGAATAATACGAAAATAAAGATTCTCCGTTCAGCAATCGGTCGAAATATGTCGAAAGATAAGAATTAATCGTTAGTACATAGCCGGCTATTTCACAGCCGTTTAAGCGATACACAATACGATATTTGAGGGAAGTTATGAGTAAGAATCTGACGCCGAAAATTGTCTTAATCATTGTTTTAGTATTGGTTGCAGCCTGGACTTTATATCCGCCAGACAAGACCTTAAAGCCCGGAATAGACCTGGCCGGTGGTACAAGTCTTATCTATGAAATTGACACCCACGGCCTCAAAGAAGCAGAAAAGAAAGATTTATCGCAGAAATTAATAACCGTTTTGCGAAGGCGAATAGATCCTGCGAACATCCAAAACCTTATATGGCGACCTCAGGGCAGCACCCGCTTCGAGATACAAATGCCTTTAGCAAGTGCAGAAGCACGCCAAAAACGCCAGAACTACGAGAAGGCCGAGTCAGACCTGCTCGATAAAAATGTCAGCGCCGCCAAAATCATGCGTTCGCTTAAAAAGCCCGCGGAAGAGCGAACCGAACTCTTTAAGGAGTTCGCACAGGAAGACCCGAACAGACTGGCAATTCTCAATACTCTTGCCACAACTCATGACGAGCGTCAGGAGCTGAAAGATAAAAGGGATGCCCTCTACAGCGACCGCGAAGCTACAGATGCGAAAATGTCATCGGCCGGACTTGACCTCGATAAAATCAACGAAAATATAAATAATTGGGCCGGGCTAAACGACCAGGAACTCTCCGAATCGATAAGAGAATTCACCGACGTCAACGACAATCGCGATATGCTGACCGGGTATGTTAAGAACTTCGCCGAGTGGTCCGTAGTTTCAGATCAGTTTCTTGAGAAAAACGCCGAGTACATCGAGGCAAGAAAAGCCATCGATCAATTAAACCTCACTAAAGATCAGTTGGACTTCAGCCTTGAGTTGGCCGAAAAGTCTACGAAACGCATAAACCAAATCGAAAAGCTCAAAACTAATTTCCCTGATCGAGTCGATGAAATTAACAGGGTAGTCACAGCATTCGACGAGTACCGCCCTTTCAGAGGCAGACTCGACGATCCCAAGGATTTGCAGCGAATGCTAAAAGGTGCCGGAATACTGGAGTTTAGAATACTTCCAACGCAGGGACACCCCGAAGTTGACATGGACCAGATGGCCGGCTACGTCGAGAGACTCAAGGAAATGGGGCCGAGAGCCGCCTCAGACACTCAGTACGTATGGTGTGAAATAGAGAATTTAGAAGAATGGAGGGTGGCCGACAGGGAAGGCCGACCTTCAATTACCGAGGTATTTGGCGACAAATACTATGTCCTTGCCAGCAACAAACCAGATGAATCAATGCTGCATAGCCTCAGCAAGAGAGAGTGGAAATTAGAGAGGTCCTATCCGACAACCGATGACATGGGGCGAAGGGCGATCGGTTTTCTGCTGGATGACAGAGGTGGAAATCAATTCTTTAAGGTAACTGGAAAGAACATCGACCGGCCGTTATGTATCCTGCTTGATTCAATCGCGATATCGGCACCAAATATCGAAACCCGAATTCGCAGACAAGGCTCAATAACGGGCAACTTCACCCAAACAGCAGTTGAAGACATGGTTAACAAACTAAACGCCGGTTCTTTGCCCGCAAGACTTATAGAACAACCCATTTCCGTTAATACAATAGGCCCGTCCATCGGCGCCGACAATCGCGACCAGGGCGTTAAAGCCGGTTTGATCGGCCTTGTCGCGGTCATTGTGTGTATGACGATTTATTATTGCCTGGCCGGCTCGATAGCAGACGTGGCGTTGCTTTTGAATATGCTCTTTGTCCTGGCGATAATGGCAGGTGTGCGGGCAACCTTCACGTTACCGGGCATCGCCGGCATCATACTTACGATCGGTATGAGTGTTGACGCCAACGTGCTCGTATTCGAAAGGATCCGCGAAGAGCAATTGAGAGGCGCATCGCTCAGGATCGCCATCACAAACGGCTACCAGCGAGCCTTCAGAACCATTTTCGATGCGAATCTGACCACGTTTATTACCGCTGCGATTCTTTACTGGCGCGCTTCGGAAGAAGTCAGAGGCTTTGCGATTGTGCTTATGCTCGGTATCGCATCCAGTATGTTTACCGCTTTGTTCGTAACTCGAGTGATTTTTGATTTTCTCTTGTCTAAGCGAATTATCAAAGATCATTTACTTATGCTCCGCATTATCCACAATCCGAACGTCAACTGGATGCGTTCCAGGCCTATCTTCTTCGGCGTATCGAGTTTGCTGATAGTTGGAGGCTTACTTGTCTTCTTTACAAGAAACGACTTAGAGAACAATAAGTACGACATCGAATTTACCGGCGGAACCAACATACAGGTCAATCTCAAAGAAGCCCTCGACCGGCAGGAAGTCGAAGGAAGAATCGTGAAAATCGGAACTGATTTGAACAATCCCGGCCTTAAAGCGGCAAGCGTTTACAGTATTGGAAAGTCAAACAAACAGTATGAAATCAGCACAATAGAAACAAACAAAATAGCTGTCACGGTAACTTTTCCTCAGACGGAGCAGCAATCAGCCGGTGAGCTAACCGCCGCAATAGAAAAGGCTCAAACGCAGTTTGCCAGCAGGCTCAGTAACCTGATCGTAACACAGGATACGAACAACGCCGCGGCATTCACAATATCAACAAGCCAGATGAACCAGTCTCTGGTCAAAGATGTATTGACAACAGCTTTTCCCGATGCCGATATATCAGAACCCCAGGTCGATGAAATTGTCAATAACGCGATACTGACGGCTTTTGCAGACCAACTGGAAATTCAACAAAATCTTCAGCCCAAAATCATCTCCGAGCAAACGATATCCGAAGAGCTGATAGACTCTTATCCCGAACTGATTGATTTTCTGGGCGGCATCAAGATCGAATGTGAAATTCAAAGATCCGCTACGGCCGGAGAAATCATCCAAAGATTCAAGGATTTGCTGTTTAAGCCCGATATGCAAAACATCGAACGGTATCCTTACGAAATCCTTGATTTAAGCCTGAATGCCCTGGCCGATCCAAACCTGCCTGTCAAATCGTTTGTTTACGTAAGCGCTAATCCCGAAGCAGGTTTCCGCGAACTTTCCGAGGAAGAACGAACACGTTTCATCGAAAACGAAAAGGCTAAAGTCCTGGCGGCAACCAGACTCGAAACCTCGCTGCCACGCGTAAGACAATTCGATCCTTCGGTAGGTGCCGAACAAAAACAACGGGCGTTGATTGCTATTATCCTGTCGTTATTTGCGATCGTAACTTATATCTGGATTCGATTCGGAGATGTCCGCTACGGCATCGCCGCGATCGTAGCACTGGTGCACGATGTATGTATCACACTCGGAGCGGTTGCCCTCTGTGCCTATATCGCAAATACATCAATAGGGGAATTGCTCTTAATCGGCGACTTCAAAATCAACCTTGCAATGATAGCCGCTTTTCTTACGCTGATCGGGTACTCGCTTAATGATACTATTGTCGTTTTCGACCGTATCAGGGAAAATCGCGGCAAGGCCCGTAAGCTCAATCCGCAAATTATCACCGATAGTATTAACCAAACTATTTCCAGAACGATTCTGACATCTTTCACAACATTTATAGTTGTGCTGATAATGTACATTTTCGGCGGTGCTGGATTAAGAGGCTTTACGTTTGCGATCGGTTTGGGTATCATCATTGGTACCTATTCGTCTATTGCAATTGCAGCACCAATATTATTGATCGGCACAAAAACACAAAAGGAAAAAGGCAAGCGGAAATCATAGCAAATAGCGTTTGGTGCTTAGTTTTCTGATTCCTTCGAAAGCAGGTATCCGTAATCTATCTGTTATTCTTTGCTGAAATGCAAAAGGACTTGAAAATAGGATTGGGTTTGGGCCTGACACTAGTAATCGCCTCTGTGCTCTGGCTGGCTACTCGCCCGAGTCTCAGGCCGGAGGCAAGAATGCAGCAGACTCACGACACAGATCCCCGGCAGCAATCCGCCGAACAGCATGTCGCTCCTGCCGTTGCGAGGATTCCGGCACCTGATTCCGACGCCGGATATAGTGATAATCTCAACGCATCCCCCGTCAAAATCTCGAGTAACACCACAGAAGCCGGCCACGAAAATGAAACAAATAATCCACCTGACTCAACAATATACGAGCAGGAGGAAAAGATAAAACCCCAGAAATATCACATCGTGCGTGAGGACGAAACGCTATCGAAGATTGCCAGTCTATACTACGGTTCCGGAGGCAAATGGCAAAAAATTCTCGACTCCAACCGCAATACCATCACAGATGCGAACAAAATCAAACCCGGCATGAAACTAATCATCCCAGACTAAACCATCACGGCTACTATGATTAAAGAGACCGTGCCGCTGTGCTGTCGACCAGCCAGGTAACTCTATCGAGAACGGGCCAGAGGGCGTGAATCGGATACCGCACTTCATCGGGCTCACTCGTCAAAACCGTCTTCAGAATTTCGGCTTTTTCCTGCCCGCAAACCAATACAAGCAAATGGGAGGCTGCACGTAAAACCGGATGCGTCAGGGTTATCCTGTTGAGCTTCTCATCCAAAACATAAACAACGCACGCTAAATCTTCCGTGTCAAAAGCGGCATAAGAATTTGGAAACAGCGAGCCGGTGTGCCCATCGGAACCCATGCCCAGCAATATCAGGTCGAACTCAGGAATCTTACCGACTCCAAGTCCGAATACTTCTCGAATGGTTTCCTCATAGGAGTAAGCGGCGGCCTTGAAATCCTCGTGCTCGGTTGGGATTCGATGAACATTCGCACCGGGGATGGCAACCCTGGTCAGGAAAGTATCGACAGCCAGTTTGTAATTGCTCCACTTAGAATCCGGGCGAACGTATCGCTCGTCAACCCAGAACAACTGTATCTTGTCCCAGGGCAGGGAACTTGCCTGCGGTGCCTCGCCGAGCAGCTCAAAGAAACGTTTGGGAGTATTGCCTCCGGATATAGCAACATAAAAGGTGCCCCTGGCTTTGATTGCCTTCTGCGCATCGGCAACAAAAATTCCCACGGTGTTTTGAGCCACACTCTCATGATCTGAATAAACTGCAATATTCGATTTATATTTTGCCGTAGTTTCCATAATGTCCCCGACTCACCCCCCATGAGAGAATGTAAATTCCCGTCTCAAAATCATGCTCCCACCCTCTGAAGAAAATGCAACCTGCTGATATTATGTACTCATTAAGATGATTTGGCCAGAAAATCTTCAAAAAAATTTTTGCTAATTGCTAACTCGCTGTAAGAGAGTAACTTATAGACTCTAACCGGCCGAATAGTCTGTAAAAATCCGACCCTTGACATCTTCAAGTATCATATATAGTGAAGGTACGAGCACAAGTGTGATGCAGGTCGCGAACATCACTCCGAATGCCAGGCTTATGGCCATCGGGATAAGGAAACGTGCCTGCAGGCTTCTTTCTGTTATCATCGGCAGCAGACCGAAAAAGGTCGTTAGAGTTGTCAGCATAATCGGCCTGAACCGGCGGGTCGCACAATCGCGAAGTACCTGATGGAGTTCAACGCCGCTGTCACGCTCACGATTGATAAGGTCGATCATAATCAGCGAGTCATTCACAACCACCCCGGACAGAGCCACAATACCAAACATCGACATTATACCAAAGTTATACCCCATCAATAAGTGCCCGAATGCCGCTCCTACAATCCCGAACGGAATGGCCGACATGATGATAGCAGGCTGTGAGTAGCTCTTGAACTGTACGGCTAAAAGCCCGTAAACCGCCAGCATCGCGATGATGAAATTTGTCTTCAGACTTCCTAACGACTCAGTCATCTCCCGCTGCTCACCGCCAAAACGATACTGCACACCCCCAAACTCACGAGCCAGCTCCGGCATCACGCTCGCAACCAAGTCCCGATTGATCACATTGGCATTGGCAAGAGTCTGATCGACATCGGCCGAGACGCTCACGACACGCTTGCGGTCTATACGCTTGATTGCCGAATAGCCCCGGCCGTATTGTACCTCCGCGACCGTATCGAAGGGAATCTCTGTGCCACTCGGCAGCCGGATCCGCATGTTCTCCACATCCGCAAGGCTCCTGCGCTCGGCCTCCGGGTAACGGACCATCACGCGAATATCATCCCGCCCCCGCTGGATCCGCTGAACCTCGTCACCATAAAATCCCTGCCGGACCTGCCTTGCCAGATCAGAGAGCGTCAAATCCAATGTCCTGCCGGTGTCTTTGAGCTTAAGCTTTAACTCCGCCTTGCCGGGCTCGAAGTCGTCCTGAATGTCACCAACGCCGGTATAGTCTCGCAAAACACTCTTTAACTTTTCCGATGCAGCCAAAAGCGTATCGAAATCCTGATGCGACAACTCCACATTTATAGGATCACCCGTGCTGGCAAACTCCGAGACGAAGGTCAATGACGAAACCCCGGCAACTTCTCCCACCAGCTCCCGCCAGCGATTCTTGACGGTGACGCTGGACAGATCACGCTCTTCGGCCCCGAGCAGCTCGATATTGATCTCCGCCAGGTGCGATTGCCCCCCTCCGCCAAGGTCAACCTGAACGGGACCACCTCGCCCGACGGTAGGCTGAGCCCCAATGGTCGTAGCGATATGCTTTCGAAGAGAGATATCGCCTCCACGCTTTTTGTCGAATTCGCCGATTGTATCAAATGCGGCAGCCTCTATTTTCTCTGCAACGGCACGCGTCTGTTCAACTGGCGTACCCAACGGCATTTTGATCAAGGCAACCACGTTATCGGCTTCCATCACGTCAAAGAAAACAAACTTTATGTACCCCCCCGCCACAATCCCGACGGTTGTAAGAAAGATTGCGATGCCAAATGCCAGTGTGACATATCGCCACCGGACAGCGAGTTCGACGAAACCTGCAAAAGGTCCTTTGATAAACCTTTTGAGCCCCCTGTCAGTCACATTGTTGATCTTGTCTGTGAAACGTCTTATGCCCTTGCCGGGCCTGCCGGCCTTCGAAGACAAATGCGCAGGCAGGATCAGCAGCGCCTCCACGAGCGAGAACCCCAGAACACCGATAACTACAATCGGCAGGACACGAAGAATCTTGCCCATAATCCCGCCGGTATAAGCCAGTGGTATAAATGCAAAAACTGTGGTGAGTACCGCCGCGACTACAGGCCAGCACATCTCCCTAACACCTTTGACAGCCGCATCGAGCCGTTCCAGCCCCTGCTGACGATACGAGAATATATTCTCGCCTACAACAATCGCATCGTCCACAACCAGACCGAGCACCATGATAAAAGCAAAAAGGCTCATCATGTTGATCGTCACATCGAAGAGAGGTAAAAGCCAGAACGCCCCAAGAAACGATATCGGGATACCCATCGCCGTCCAGAACGCGAGCCTCACGTTCAGAAAAAACGTCAAACACACAAATACCAGAACAAGTCCGATGCAGCCGTTTCTCGTCAGCAGACTCAGCCTCGACCTGAGAAAATCGGTATCATCTTCCCACAATGCCAGCGAAACTCCTGCCGGCAAAGAATCCCGCCTCTCGCTAACATACTCCTTGACGGTCCGGGCGACATCCAGCGCATCCTGCTCTCCCGTCCGGGAGACCTGTATGAAAGCGGCGCGCTGGCCGTCAAACCTCGCGGAAAGATCCATTTCCTGAAACTCGTCCCTGACCGTGGCAATATCGCTCAGTCTTATTCGGGTCCCGTCGTTACGCGTGACTACAATTATCTCTTCGAATTCAAGGCCGTAATATTTCTGTCCCTTTGTCCGAACTAAAATTTCGCCGCCTGAAGTTTTGACCGAGCCGGCCGGGATATCCAGCGAAGAATTCCGGACCGCTCGCGTCACCTGATCGAAACTGAGATTGTAACGGCGGAGGTTCTCCTCGGAAACCTCGATTGAAATCTCGTACGGCCTGATTCCCGAAATAGTCGCGTGTGTGATGTTCTCCTTATCAGTTATTTCATTACGAATCCTGTCCGCCAGTGTCTTTAAGGTCTGCTCGGAAACATCGCCGAACAAAACGATCGAAATAACCTTGAAGCTCGTTTTAAGCTCGGAAATAATCGGCTTTTCCGTCTCCTTTGGAAATGTTATTATCGTATCAATCTCCGCCTTGACGTCATCGAGCACCTCCTTGACGTCGGCATATTCCTCCACTTCCACGAGAGTCGAGCCCATCCCCTCGGCCGCAGTCGAGGTCATTCGCTTAATGCCTTCCACACCTGCGATAGCCTCTTCAACCCTCGTACAGACCCCCTCCTCTACATCGGACGGCGAAGCACCCAGATAAGGAACCATGATGTTGATCATATCGAGGTTCATCTCGGGAAACACTTCGAGTCTTGCCGAAAAAATCGCCATCAATCCCGCCGCCGCGATCAGGAGCATAAGCAGATTTGCCGCAACATGGTTCGAGGCAAACCAGCTAAGAATTCCTTGTTTTTCTTCCAGGTCTTTCACTTAATTTTCCTCCGGCTTGTCTGGCTTATCGCCATTGTTTTTTACCTGTTCGTCCTGCGTTGTGACATCAGCTTCTGTTCGTACCTCCATACCGTCGACAACCGCATCCAGGGAACTTGTAACAACATTTGCATCATTAAGAACGTCCGAAGCAACATAAGCGAAGTTTTTATCCACACGGACAATCTTCAATGGCCGGATACGGAGACGATTGCCGTTTACCAGCCACACATGGTTGCCCTCGCGTATCGCATCGCGGGGCACGGCGACCGCATTGTCAAGAGTGTTGCCTTGAATCAGAACCTCGGCGAATACCCCCGGCAATAATGGGGGCCTGCCCTCGATAACCTTGAACGGCTCCGGCACTTCCACAACGATAGAAATCATCCGGGAAGTCCTGTCCACCTGGCCGGTCGTGCGGACCACGTAGCCTTTCCATGTATGTTCGGCTCCGGCGAAGGCCGCTCTGACCTCGGCTGGAGTGCCTTTGACGGAATCCGGGGCACCATTTGAGAATATAGAATTCTCGAAGACATCGAACCAGGCCAGCTCGCTATCCTTCAACGGCACCTCTATTTCCACCGAACCGGTTCCATAAGCCTTGGCCAAAGACTGTCCCATGACAACGTACTGACCAAGGTCCACATTTTCAGTTGTAATCAGGGCGTCGAACGGCAGGGACAGACTGGTTCGTTCGAGTCTCAACATCGCGATCGCAAGTTGAGCCTCCGAAGAATCCAGCATCGCCTTGGCCTTGCGAATCTGGGGTTCACGAAGAACAAGAGGTGACGTCGGCTCAGTGTCCGGATGCAACTGGTTCCATTCCATTCGAGCAACATCAGCCTCGGCCTGTTCGGTCTCAAGTTGTACCCCGGCATCCGCCACTGCGGACTCGGCCTGCCGGACTGCCAATTCGTAGTCCCTCGGGTCGATTCGCAATATTGTCTCATTGCCGCGAATGAGCCCGCCGACAATAAGTTCAGGATGAATATAAACCACTTTGCCGGCCACTTCCGGAATTATATCGACCTGCACCTTGGGACTAACCGTTCCATACCCCTGAACCGTCATCCGGATATCCTCCGAGCGGAGTTGCTCGACTTCGACCAACGGTGCCTGCACACCCTGCTCCTTTCGCTGGGGCGGCTTTTTTAACTTGATGAAAATGACCGCCCCGGCTACACCCGCACCGACGATGACAATCGCAAACAACGCCTGCAAAAGTCCGCGCCCGGCTCTATGAGATTTGCGATACCGTCCTATACGCTGTTTACGCTCTGAATTCTGTATTCTGTATTCTGTATTCTGTCTTTTATTTTCTCTCATTTTTTCCTACCGCCAATATTTCTTCTTCCTGCTGGTTCCAATCACCGCCCAGGGCCAGGTATAGATTCACTCGTGTGGTCCAAATCTGGCCCTTGAGGATGGTCAATTGTTCTTCAGCTATTCGTCTGCGCCGCTCGGTTTCCAGTACTACAAGAAATCCCGTAAGCCCCTGCTGATAGCGCTGCCTTGAGAGTTCCTCGGCGGCTGTGGCTTCCCGGAAGCGAAGCTCCGTGTGCTGCAACTGGTTCTGGAGCATCTGCTCGCTCACGAGCGCATCTTCGACCTCCCTCATCGCGGTCAGAACCGTGCCGGCATAATTCGCCGCCAGTTCGGCATAGCGTGCTTTTGCAGCGTCGATTTGGGCACGAATTTGACCGCCCTTAAAGATCGGCTGAGCAAGACGCATTAACAATCCATACGTTTCCGAATAACTCTCCCAAATGTCACGCCACTCGTCGGCATTTGAACCATAATTTGCCGTAAGACTCAAATCCGGATACAACTGCGCTATGCTGACGCCAATACGTTCGTTGGCAGAACGCAAAGCCAGTTCAGCAGCCATCACATCCGGCCTCCTGTCCAGAAGCCGGGCGGGCACCCCTATCGGGACCGGCTCCAAATCCGGCAATTCTGCTAACGTCTGAGGCAAATCTTGTGACGACCCCGGCGGAAGCGCCAGTAGAACATCAAGCGCGTGACGAGCTGTAATCAAAGACAGTGCGACGTCCGGCTCGGCAGCCTTTGACGCAGCGAGATTCTCACGCGCCAACCTGATGTCCACGGGCCCTACAAGACCTTGTGCATATCGCCTTTCTACAATCTCGAGGGTACTCTGCCGGCTCTCGGTATTGGCCCTCGCGATGCTCAATCGCCGCTGGATCGTCGCGATGTTTATCCGTGAACTTATGACGCCGGCGATGATGGAATTGGTCAATGCCTGCTCGCTTGCCTCCGAGGCAAGCATATCCGCCCAGGCGGCACGCTCGGAATGTTTGAGCTTACCGAACAGATCGAGGATATAGTTAACGGTAATATCCTGTGACCAGGTCGTGCTCATGATGCTGAATCTGCCGCTGCCGAATGGGCCGTCACCCAAGTTCATGGAACGCTTACTCCTGTCACGGCTTAGATTGTACGACACGTCCGGCCACTGTCGTCCGCGCATCTCAGCAAGCGATGCCTGGGCCTGCAGAACCCTCGCAGCGGCGGCCCTGAGGTCATAATTATTCTCCAGCGCCCGGCGCACCAGTTCTGCCGTGGTCGGATCGCCGAATCGGTCCCACCATCTGTCGGCATCGGCAAAATCATTCACATCCTGTTTGTTTGCCCCGGCATGAAAATAAGCACCGGACGTTTCGGCCGGCGTCTCTGGTCTGGAATATTTCGGCCCGACCTTACAACCGGCATACATTGCGAAACTTAAAACAAAAAACAACCCGCAGATAGAAACTAATTTCCTTTTCATTCGATTTTCCTCTTGAAACAGGCCCGAATCCCGGCGCCTATCAGGTAATATCTTCAATCTCCCACATAAAGGCCTTTATCCCTACCGACGCCCATTTCTTCCGCATCCGCCGGACTTTCTCCATTAACTCTTTGGCCGGGGCCTCGGCGGTTACAACAAATGTGCCGTTATTTATGCCGGGCCAGACATCGGTATTCAAATGCGGCTCACTCGCCCTGCCTTTGCCAACGGTATTAGGGAATTTCGTATAACAGTCAATACCGGCAGATTCCAGGACTTCATTCACCTCTTCATCTATCGCCGCATTGTGAATAATCAAAACAGCTTTCATAACTATCCTTTTACGCCCGAAGGCTTAAGGCCTTCGAACACACTATAAAGAGTCGGCATCAAAATAAGCGTAATGACAGTACCTACAAACAGGCCGCCAATTATGGTCACGGCAAAAGGCACCCAAATTTCAGACCCCTCCCCTTTTGAGAAAGCAAGTGGCGTCAACGCCAGCATTGTCGTACAACTGGTACATACCACAGGTCGCAATCTGCTGCGCCCGCCTTCGATGATTGCCGAATAGACATCGAGTCCGCGCCGCCGCAGTATATTCAGGTAACTGATAAGAACAATTCCATCATTCACTACGATGCCGACAAGCATAATAAGAGCGAGAAAACTGACAACGCTCATTGCCTGGCCGGCCAGGGCCAGGGCGATAATTACGCCGACAATACCGAAGGGTATCGAGAAAAATATTATAAACGGGTCTCGGAACGACTCGAATTGCGAAGCCATAACCATATATACCAATACCATCCCCAGTCCCACAGCTATCATCAGCAATGTGAATGCTTCTTTCCTTTCTTTCTCGGCGCCGGCAAATTTATAGCTAAAACCCGGCGGCGCGGGAATCTTATCAATCGCCTTTCTAACATCTTCTACTACCGAACCAAGGTCCCTG
>Ga0315541_1002560_pt1 | contig 15025 bp, 8 predicted proteins | sample SalMarSW160190MG_FD_203095 | JGI IMG/M metagenome (GOLD analysis project Ga0315541, IMG submission 203095) | Salt marsh sediment microbial communities from the Plum Island Ecosystem LTER, Massachusetts, United States - Salt Marsh Sediment SW1601-190 ...
AGGTCCACCGCTATTTCCTCTACCTCCTCTTCCTCTTTCTTCTTCACGAACCCCTTGGAGATCATCTTCGCCAGTACTGGGGGGGTCAGCAGGGTGGTGACGATGACCATAAAGATCACGATGGAATAGAGATCAGAGGAGATCAGGCCCATGCGCAAACCGATGGAGGCCACTATCATTCCCACCTCACCCCGGGGCACCATTCCCACACCCACCACCAAAGCTTCCTTCAATCCCAGAGTAATTCCTCCCAATCCGCATCCGATAAGCTTTCCCAAAATCGCGAAGATGGTCAAGATCAGTGCGGCCTGGATCAGACTGATCTCGGTAAAGACCGACAAATCCACCTGAGTCCCCATAACCACAAAGAAGAAGGGGACCAGAAAGTCGTACAGAGATTCAAACTTTAAAGACAGTTTGAACTGAATGTCAAGCTCAGCCAGGACCATTCCGGCCATGAAAGCCCCCACGATGGCAGCTAGGTGGATGTAACTCGCTACTGCGGAGAGTCCCAGGCAGAACAGCACTGCCAGGGCGAACGGTGCGTTCTTGCTTCTGAAAAAATCCAACCTGGGACCCACCAGCGGGATTAACCTTTTCCCGATTACCATGAGAAAGATGATGAATCCGGCCGCCTCCAGGGTAACCAGTCCCATGGTAACATAGGAGATGGTGCCTTTACCTACGCCAGTAACCACTGCTAGGATCAATAGTCCCAGAATATCGTCGATCACCGCTGCACCCAAGATGATGTGTGCCACTCTGCTTTTTAACACCCCCAAATCCGCCAGTACCCTTGCGGTAATTCCCACGCTGGTGGCCACCATTGCCGCACCGATGAACATAGCCTCAACCGTAGTGTGCTCTGCGGTCAAAGTGAAAAGATAGCCAAAAAAGAAGGGTAGGATCACGCCTAAGACTGCCACCACCAGAGAGGTAGCTCCCACCCTCATTATCTGATCTACTTTGATCTGCAAACCAATGGTGAAAAGAAGGATGATCACTCCGATCTCCGCCAGAACCTGATAGACCTTAAAGGTATCTACCTGCGAGGGATCGATCAACCCGAAGATATAAGGACCCAATAGAATTCCGGCTAATATCTCACCGATGACCGCGGGCTGTTTGATTCTTTCGAACAGCTCCCCCATGATCTTGGCTGCCGCAAACATCAACAGCAGATCAAACAGAATCTTTGTGATATGTTCCATTCTTTCCTCAGGACCACTCGGAGAGACGGGGTCTGATCCTGCCCGTCTTCAGCATATTATGGTTCCGCATCCCAACAGATTTTGCATAGTCTTAGAAAATATAAGAAAAAGGAAAATATGCAAACAAAAAAATGCCCCGACCTTGTACTTTGCCTAGATCGGGGCAAGGGTGTGTTTTCAATCAGAGGTTCTTAGGTGCTCATGCTGCTTGGCGTCCCTCAAGTCACCCCCCTCGCTACGAAGTCCGGGGAACCCTGGCAAGTCTCGGGGGCGATTCTCGTCTGCACGAAATCCCTTCCTATCTCTTGACCCAAAAGGCGCTTATTATCCTGATCAATGGGGAAAGAATTGATCCTGCCGCACCTTCCGGCGGGACGCGATGAAACATCATCCCGAACTTTCAAGAGACTTACTGCCAAAGAGGATTGGCGAACAAGCTGGGTCTGCCCCACATCGAGGGGATGAAGCGCACGTAGTCGGTGGGTGGAGACCCGTCGAGGAAAAGATAGTTGATAAGATACACAAGATCCGCTACATCCACCATGCGATCAGCATTGACGTCCCCTTGATCCGCGTACGGAATAGGGGCCGCTCCATTCTGAAACAGGTAGTTGATCAGGTAGATCACGTCGCTTATGTCCAGCTCGTCCGAAGCGTCCGCATCTCCCCTGTAGAAGCCGGCATATCTCAAGACCCTGTGCCACCACTGCGACCAGCTGAGTCCGTCGGTTAAGTCTCTGCCGAAGTCAATCCATATCTCGATGTTTGCATCTCCCTCATGCAGGTCAATGGCTCCGGGAGTTATCAGCAGACAGAAGTCGTCTCTGTTCTGTCCCATATGCTCGGGGTAGACGTAACCAGGTGTGCTTATAAGAACCCATAGTGAGTCTTGATCGAGACCATAACCCAATGGGGGCCAGACGTAGAATGAACTTTTGACGAACTTCATGTTGAACATAAGCTCATCATGGAAAGGAACTTTGAACATACCACAGACAATCTCAGGTTCCAAGGGATCGTACATCCACATTAGATTGTGGAGCGTATCCATATTACCCCAATTGTTAAGAGCATCGAAGACATCCCAATCCTCAAATAGCGCTACGAACATGGAATCGATGGGGGTAGGAGTGGGATTATAGTAAATCTTGATCTTGATGGAGAAATCCACGCATGAGTCCATAATGCCCACAACGAATACCGAGTCATGCTCTCCGGGGATACTGGTGTCTGAGTAGAACTCGGCATAGCCTATGTTGGCTGGCCACTTGGGATCAAAGTAACAATCCATAGGCTGGGTCGGGAGCCAGCCCGTATGATGATGAGTCGTTCCAAAATCCAGAGCCATGTTATTCGGCCCGGTGGCCACTATAAATGTGCCGTCATACAGAAAGTCCATCCCGTGCCACACGAAGTTCTGAGATTGGACGTCGTCCCCTACTGCTCCGAAGTTGGTGATCCTCTGCTTGCCATGGAAAAACTCGACCACACACTCGTCATACGGAGGCTGGACCGTCAGGATGACATCATGGCACTTGGGTCCCTGTCCATCTGCGCCGGTTCCGCAGAAGGTCAATGTGTCGTCGCCGCATGGCGTCCCCACATCCACGCTTATGGTCACATCAGAGATGTAAGGCGCAGGAACATTGTCCGGATCGAAGGAAACGTTGATGCCGGCGGGCGGAGTGCAATCCAGATCGACATTCAAGCTGTAGCCCAGAACGGAGCCCACATCCACCTGGTATTTAACCGCCGGAGGCAGGCCAACACCAGCAGAATTTTCCTCAGGCGAGCACCAAATGGTGAAGGTCGACTCCTCAGGTGCATACGGGCAAATGACCGCATTAATGTAGAGTTCGTACGGCCAATAATCTTCCCAGGCACTCCCGTCCCAGCCGCTGCTGCGATCGGTCTCGAAGGCCCCATCATCGCTCAGAATGGACAGGGTGTCGCCAGGTTCATGGGCGTGGGAGAATCCGATGTGGAACTTCTGATGCAGATCGAACTCAATCCCTCCCGGCCAGGTTTCCATCACGGTGTAGTAGGGATACCAGGTTATGCTATCGTAGTCAACGTGGAAAGATGCGATTGCCTGATCGGGCGGGTTGTTGTCCAGAGGATAGAGTCCATCCGATAGCCAGACGTACAAATCAAGATCCGGCGTCCCGGAACTGCCGTTTTCATAGAAGCATATCTCGATCTTATCCAAACGTCCACCGTAATCCGAAGGCATCTCAAATCGCATATTGAGGAACTCATCATTAGGTGGCTGTTTCCAGTGGTAGTAAGCATAGATGCCGCCCCACAAGACCTCCAGAGTAGTGTCGCAAGGCTCCTCCGGCAAGGGGAACACAGTTCCTAACTTATCACCCTGACCTTCCCTGTGGTGCTGGCCATCTTGCGGCTGAGAAGGACGATCAGCACTGAGAACTGCCAAAGAGAATCCTAACACAAACGCGCAAGCGAGTCCGATTGTCAGCAAACAGTCTCCAAAGCCTTTCTTTCTCTGCTTTTCGATTCTTCTGCTCCCGGCAAATGACAAAGCTGGGGACTTTGACCGACACTTAGAGGAATTTTCCTGGGGTTTCATTTTGACCTCCTCCGCGACTGATCTGCCCTCTCCTTGAGACATCACTTAGGCGACCTCTTCATCCGTCGACAACAACTCACGAAAATCGCCGGAGCGGGAACTAGGAGGACAAATCACGCCCGCGGCCAGTCAATAGCTGGCCGCAAAGAACCTGGATTTCACTTTGCGATTTCTAGTTTACCCTTCTACAGCGTAATTTAGGAACTTGCTTCGACTTGTCAAGAGAAAAAGTGGCTTCTGGGGAGGGTAATCCGCTTCGATTCTAGACTGATGCTCAGATTCGATTGGGCAAAAAATACCCCGACCTCGTTTTGACCGAGGCCGGGGCAAAAGTACGCTTCAATTCAGAGAGATGCACCATCCCGAACCATAAGGTTCGGGGCGTATCCGTGTTCTAACTCTCAAGCGGAAAGCAACAAGGGCTGTCCCTATGCTGGCGTGTCTTTCTTCTTATACGCCATGAGAAAGCATTTCTAACAGCCCCTACGGGCGAACACTCCAGATTCTTCGCGGGTCAACCTTTACTGGTCTTTTCTATGAGTTTCCTGTTGTAATAGGAGATCACGTCTCCCCTCTTTAAAACACCGACAAGCTTCTTAGGATTATGTCTTTCTACCACCGGCAAGGCTTCCACATCCTGCAAGCCGAACTTCTGCAAAGCAGAAATCAGGGTCTCATCGGGAAAAAGAGTCAGAGGATTGGAGGAGACCACGTCTTTGACGATAACCAGATCGTCCAGACTCCTCTTGGTGATCAGATTTCTTATATCCTGCAAGGACATGGTTCCTTCCAGATCCCCCTTATAGTCAACAACGGGAAAGACGCTCTCCTTGCTCGACTCCAGGAAGGGCAGAAGTTTTCCTAAAGGCATGGAATGAGAGATCGATTCCCACTGCGGGCTCATCACCTCTCTGACAAAGACCGACCCTAAGATGCTTATGTCCCTTCCTGCTTTCAGGTTAATCCCCCTCCTGACTAATTTCATGGTGTAGATGGATTCTCGGGAGAGTCTGTGGGACAGAAGGGTGCTCAAAACGCTGGACAGCATCAGTGGCAGGATGATGCGGTAGTCTCCGGTCATCTCGAAGATGATGAGCATGGCGGTGATGGGAGCATGGGTGGTTCCGGCCACCATGGCACTCATCCCCACCAAGGCGTATGCCCCTGGGTTGGCGGTCACTTCAGGGAAAGCAAGATGAACCAAATTTCCGAAAAATCCTCCTAAGACGGCCCCCATGAAGAGCGATGGGGCGAAAATTCCTCCCGACCCACCTGAACCTAAGGTTAAGGAGGTACCGACTATTTTCAAGAACACTAGCACGATCAAAACCCACAGCACCATCTCACCATGCAGTGCTGCGCCAATAGCTTCGTATCCTACCCCAAAGAGTTGAGGAAAGAAGATACCGATTATCCCCAGCATCAACCCGCCGAAAGCAGGTTTCAGATAGTTGTTGATCTTCCAGTTTTCAAAGATATCCTCGCTTTTGTATAAAACCTTAATGAACAAAACAGAAAACACGCCCGCCACCAATCCCAGACCTATGTACATGGGCATCTCCCAGACGCTCACCAGGTCATAAGCAGGAACGAAGAATGCTGGATAGTTTCCGACGAATGCTCGCGAGATAACCGTGGCTATCACCGAAGAGAGGATCACCGGGCTGAAGGCATGTATGGTAAAGTCACCCAAAATGATCTCCAATGCAAAGAGCACTCCAGCTATAGGCGCGTTGAAAGTCGCCGAGATACCGGCCGCAGCCCCACAGCCCACCAACACCCTCACCCTCTGTCCCGACATCTTGAACACCTGGCCGACGGTGGAACCCAGAGCAGACCCTATTTGCACAATGGGCCCTTCCCTTCCGGCTGAACCGCCGGAGCCGATGCATATGGAGGAAGCTATGGATTTTGCCAAAGCGATCAACGGCCGAATGATCCCACCTCGTAAAGCCACGGCCAACATCACCTCCGGCACCCCGTGTCCCCGGGCCTCCTTGGCCAAACCGAAGGTGATGGGAGCAACCAAGAGCCCACCGATCATCGGAATCAGCGGTATCAGAAACTCGGGGCGCTCAGTCACGTACGAAAAAAGGAGCATGCCGTAATCAAAGAAAATCAGATGGAAGAATCCTATAAGCCAGCGAAAGATTATGGCCCCAAAGCCTCCACCCAGACCCACCACCACCGACAGGATGATCAAGACCTGCTGCTCGGAAAGCTTCAATCTCCCGATGAACTTTACAAACCATCCACCTATCTTTGCACGAACGGCGTTCAACATAGGACACAAAAATAAAAGAAAATCTCGAATATGCAAACGAATTCAAAAGAAAGCCCCAACCCCTCATTGCGAGGGATTGGGGCAGATTTGCTCCAAACTGCGATGTTACTTAATTATCTAACAAGACATTGGCGGCGATCCACCTAAGAAGAGATAATTTATCAGATAGGTGACGTCACCTATGTCCACTTCACCATCGCAGTTGACATCTCCGGATTCCCACGGTATGGGCTCGGATCCTCCCAGAAAGAGATAGTTGATTAGATACATGACGTCGGCTACGTCAATCACCTCGTCACCATTGGCATCCCCGCGGATGAACTCCGGGCCGCATCTTGCTACAACCGGTACCACTGCAAAATTCTCATCACCACAAAATACCATGCAGTCCACACACATGGGATAATCTGCAATCGCCTGGTCAAATGCCGCCTTTACCGTATACTCCTGATTCATGTAATCGAATATCGCATCCTGCCAACCGAGCGCATGGATCCAAGCATCGTCACACTCAGGTTCGCCCATGTGGCAATAGCCGACAGTCACGGTATTCTCCATCGATCCTTTTCTGAACTCATATGAGAAACTTCCCGAGGCTAGGCTGCACATTCCGTCGCAGCTGCCTATGAATGCAAAAGGCATCTTTGTATAATCCGCAATCCAACTGCGGATCTCAGATGCATAAGTTACGTTCGTACACGAATTGGCGAAATATGTATACATGCCGTGTGCTATCTCATAGAACACCGCAGTTGAACAGCCCTGAACGGGGCTTTTGACTTCTAACTCGTCAGGCCAGGTTACAGCCTCAGTGACGTACCCCATTGTGTTGAACCAATATTCAGCGTTCTGGTAAAAATCAGTCCACGCCCCCCAGCAACGCGGATCAAAATACCAGGGACCTGATAATGAGAAGCCTGTATTTGGCGGTGGGACACCATTGCCTAACATTTCGCCATCTACGGCATCGACGATCGTGACAATAGGCCTCCCGTCGTGATGGCTTCTCACCACCCAGCACGGATTCTGCGGTGTCGGCACCAGCGGGAAAACGTCCGATTCCGGTGATATGATATATAACCTCGTGAACTGAACCTCTCCTTTGACCACTGACTCCGCCTCTTCTTTGGCGATTTCCGGCATTGCATGTTCCGGCAAATCGCCTCGCCAATGGATCTTTTTTTTCAGAAGCTCCTCGGTGTCTTTATCAAATTGGTACACTATGAAGTCCTTCTCGACGATTGCCTCATCTATCATTCTCTGATGAAAATAGACTATCACATCACCAATTTCGATCCTTTCGAATTCTCTGCCGCCCGTCTCATACTTTGCGAGAAGATCATCGTCTGCATTTGCCGTGTTTATGGCAGTGCTAAGGGTCAGCATACTGATGACCATTACCATGCTTATGAACAACGATTTAGTATTCATTTGTATCTTCTTTTCCGTGACTCCAGCCCAACCTAACAGGATATGCCTATGTTCTTATAACTCAACCCTCCGGCTTGCCCGCGACAACCCGGCTATCTTGTTTGACTGTCTAACATGATTGTGGCAGCGTCCCTCCGATGAACAAGTAGTTTATCAAACACATTACGTCAGCTATATCCACCGCCCCGTCACAATTGGCGTCCCCAGCTTCCATAGGCTGGGGAGGTGATCCACCTATGAACAGGTAGTTTATCAGATACATGACGTCGGCCACGTCAATTACCTCGTCGCCATTGGCATCCCCGACAACGAACTCAGCACCACGTCTTGTCACCACCGGCACCACTGAGAAATTCTCGTCACCACAAAATCTCATGCAGTCTAAGCACATTGGATAATCTGCAATCGCCTGGTCAAATGCTGTCTTCACGGTATATTCCTGATTCATGTAATCGAACATGGCGTTTTGCCAAGCGATCGAGTTGTCCCAGGCATCTGAACATTGAGGTTCACTCATGTGGCAGTACCCCACAGTGACGGTACTCAGCATCGAACCCTTTCTGAACTCGTACGAGAAACTGCCTGAACCGACGTTGCACATTCCCTCGCAGCTGCCCAGAAAGGTGAAAGGCATCTTGGTGTAATCCTCGATCCAGTTATGGATCTCGGATGAAGACGTAACTTCCGGGTCGCTTCCTCCTAGGCATCCACTTGCAAAATTGTAGCTGTCCCCATGCGCCAACTCGTAAAACACCGCCGTCGAATCGCTCTGAACATGCTCTCTGACTTTCTCCTGGGTCGGCCATTCTACGTCCTCTGTGAGGTAACCCATCGTGTTGAACCAATATGCAGCATTCAAATACCAGCTAAACCACGATCCGTCGCAAGGATAAAAATACCAGGGGCCGGACAATGAGAAGCCGATATATGGCGGCGGAACACCATTGCCTAATATTTCGCCATCCACAGCATCGATGATGGTGACAATCGGTCTCCCATCGCCGATGCTTCTCACCACCCAGCATGGATTCTGTGGCGTTGGCTTAAGGGGGAAAACGTCCGATTCCGGCGATAGGATATATAACCTGGTAAACTGAACCTCTCCCTGAACCATTGACCCCGCCTCTTCTTTGGTGATCTCCGGCGTCACATGCTCCGGTAAATCGCTTCGCCAATGGGTTTTCTTCTCCAGAAGTTCCTCAGTGTTTTTGTCGAATTGGTACACGATGAAGTCTCTTTCGACGATTGCCTCATCTATCATTCTCTGATGAAAATAGACTATCACATCGCCTATCTCGACTCTTTTGAATTCTCTGTCCCCTGTCTCGTACTTTGCGAGAAGATCATCGTCTGCAGCTTTTGCGGATGTCACAATTCCAGCAGTCAGCACACCGATTACCATCAGCAAAGTTGTAAGCAACGTTTTGGCATTCATTTATGTCGTCCTTTCTATAATCTGTGTACCTCGTTTGACTATCTAACACGATTGTGGCGGTGGCCCCTCAATGAACAAGTAGTTGATCAGATACATGACGTCAGCTACATCCACCTCGCTGTCACAGTTAACGTCACCGGATTCCCACGGAATGGGATCGGGTCCTCCAAGGAACACATAGTTGATCAGATAGGTTACGTCTCCCACATCTATCTCTCCGTCCAGATTCACGTCTCCCCGAATGAAGCTTCCCGGCTCCATGACGATGCAAAGCTCCTGGCTGTCGGTGTCTGGCGGAGCAGTCGAATCCGTCACCCTAACTGCGAAATCAAAGCTATCCGCCACCAGAGGCAGGCCCAGGATGACTCCGGTAAGAGAATCTAACTTCAAACCATCGGGGAGATTTCCGCTTTCCACATACCATTTGTATGGAGCAGTCCCTCCTTTAGCCATTAAAGTGTCTTCATAGGCGACGAACTGGATGCCCGAGGGCAAATCAGTGGTCACGATGTTCAACGAATAGGACGTGGAGGTCACGGTTCTTAGTATCCACTGGTCTTCGTCCACCTGCAAATCGCTGGGAAGTCCGGATACCCAGAACTGAAAATCTTTGTGTCTTGGGTCGTTGAATACCCCAAAGGTGGTATCCTCTCCTCCGGCTGTGATGGTAACGTCAACCGGCATTGCGAAATGGGTGGGATCCGTGGTTTGATACTGATCCAAATGCAAATAGACATCGTAATAGTCAGGTCCTGCGGACTCGTAAATCCAGGAATACCGATACTTGGGATAACGTGTGCCGTAGATCCACTGATCGAAGAAATCGTCGAAATCCATTCCCGATACCTCCTCGCATACCCCTTGAAAATCCTCGGTCTGAGCCACTCCATAGGGATATTCAGAATAATAGGTTCTGAGTATCTCAAAAAAGGTGGAATCATCCACCACGTGCCTCAACATGTGCAAAACCCAGGCTCCCTTGTCATAAACGATGGTGCTGAAGATGTTCCAGGCATCGGTGGTGTCCTCAATAAAGATGGTCCCTGAGCCCAAATACCTCATACCGTTCATGTAAGTGTGGTAATAATCCTCTCCGGAGGTGTATTCGGCCCAGAGCGCCTCGCAGTAAGTGGCAAATCCCTCGTTAAGCCAGACATGGTGCCAGTTGTGGCAGGTGATATAGTCCCCCCACCACTGATGAGCCAACTCATGAACCAATACCCATTGGGAGTACCAGGAGTAAAGTATACTTGTGCAGGTTTGGTGTTCCATGCCACCACCCCAGGTGAAATGGGCCATTCCGTACTTTTCCTCGACAAAGGGATACTCGCCAAAGGTATTGGCATAAAACTCGATCACGGACGGAGTCATGGGGTATAGCTCTTCGGCTTGAGAGAGTCGTTCCGGATAGACATAATAGATCACTTCCATGGAATCCACGTCCTTGGATAGCGGATAATACCAATTGGAGAAAATCACATAATCGGTGGCGGCAATGAAGATCAGATAGGTGGTGATGGGATATCTCTCGTGCCACTTGTAGGTCTTGGTGCTTCCGTTGTCCACTATCTCTCCCAAAAGCCCATTGGATGCCACGTACAAATCCGAGCGAACCGTAATATTGATGTCCACGGAATCCGCCTTGTCTCTGGGAACGTCTTTGCAGGGCCACCAGGCTTGCGCAAAATAAGGACAGCTCAAAGTCGAAATCACCGGTACCTCCGGACTGCCGTGGGTCGACCAGTCAAAGGATTCCAGCCCTCCCTCCAGCGGATGACCATGATAATATACGATCACGTCAAATGGTTCTTGATCGTAAGGACGATCCAGGGTGATGTGGAGAAGATCGTCATACCAGTCAAAAGAGAGTGACGTGCTGCCCGTCTTTACCGAATCCACATACATCTGGGGATTGTCGAAAAAGTTGAGCTCCAGATTCACGAATCCATCAATTAAGGCTTGAGCATACGTGTAGGCGGATCCGGATACGGTCTCGGTGGTATCATTCAGCGTCAGGTCTAACCGATAGTATCGGGCATCATAGTCACTTTGGGCCAAAGTGCCCTCAAAGTGAATTCTCCTCCCCAATTCTCGAAGGTTGTCCAGTCCTTTCTGTTTCATCTGGGCCATCATTCTGCGGAACTGACCAGGAGTCGTGTTCTCATCATTCAGGATTCCCTGCTCTTGGCTGTAACTATATTCCTGGGCAAAGACTTTTCCGCTTCCGAGCCCAAGTAAAAATAGTCCCAAAACTAAGATCCTTGCGCATCGCCTCATGGATACCTCCCTTGAAAGGTTGGAAGGTAAAGTAAGCCTTCTCATAAAACAGCCCCAAAAATCCAGACCCACACATCTTTGTGAGCTCATCTTCTAAGAACTCTTTTTGTGAGTCTAACCTACTTATAACTTAATAAAATATCCAATCTTGTCAACCCTTTTCGTCTTCTTGTCAGACCGTGATCTTTGTCTCCGGCTAAGTCATAAATTAGCATTGACAGAACCAAGAACTTCAGTTAAATTTGCGGGCGTGTTAATGTCAAAAAAGGTGAGAATAAGAATCGCTCAGATGTTTCTGGTGACGGCTATTCTCTTGTTCGCTGCCTCTCCGGCTTCATCGGAAGTCCAGGTCAGCTCAAATCTCACCTGCGTCTCAAGATACCTTTTTCGGGGTTCCGATATTATCCCAAACGACGGGCCAGCTCTTCAGCCCTCCTTGACCTTAAGTCTTGGCGAAAGCGGTCTCTGGTTTAACCTTTGGTCAGCCATTGCCTTAGTGGATACCGACTTCGTGGAGCTCGATTTCATTGTAGGATATGACAGAGTTCTATCGAAGGATGCGAATCTCTCCGTCGGAATCGGCTTGTTCACCTTTCCCAGTTATCCTGACTATCCGGATAAGAATTCGACCTCGCCTGAAATCTTTTTGGGAACGACCCTCTGCTCCGTTCCCCTTTCTCCCCGTTTGACCGCTTACTATGACTTCAACTTAGGAGATGGATTATATTTGACCTTTGATCTGCAGAAGAGTTTCACTCTGGGAGGACAGGTTTTGCACCCGACTTTTCTTGTGGGCTGTACCACCCAAAACAAAAGTTTCGGTGTAGACCCCGGCCTCTCAGACATCTGTTTTGGACTATCCACCGATTTTCCTCTCAAACGACTGACTTTGACTCCTAGCCTCAATTACGTTATTGTGCCCAATGAAACCGTTAACCAGGAGAATGAAATCTGGGCAGGATTATCGCTAATCTATGACTTCTAGTGATAGGTCGACGGATTTGGCGGATCAGGCGGATTACTAATCAAAAAAGACAAAGATCATCCCGCCGCAGGGTTGGGCACGACAGACATAGACCATGAACTACCAGGAGACCTTGACATATCTTTATAACCTTGCCCGATTTGGAATCAAGTTGGATTTGTCCAACACCATCTCTCTGACCAATCGTCTGGGCAAGCCGCATCTTAAGTTCCCCTCCATTCACATCGCGGGCAGCAACGGAAAAGGTTCGGTGGCAGCAATGCTTGAGTCTATTCTTTCGGCGGCAGGTTACAAGACCGGACTTTACACCTCTCCTCATCTGATAGATTACAGGGAGAGAGTGAGAATTGGAGATGAAGTGATCGATAAGAACTTCATACTTGATTTTGTACGCGACTTGAGAGACGAGATCGACAGGAACGGTTATACCTTCTTCGAAGTCACCACAGCCTTAGCTTTTTCCTACTTTGCGAACAACGAGGTTGACGTTGCGGTTTTGGAGACGGGCATGGGAGGAAGATTGGATTCAACCAATATAATAAGTCCGTTGATTTCGATAATCACCAGCATAGGCTTGGAGCATACGAATCATTTGGGAGAAACACTCCCTCAGATAGCTTTTGAAAAAGCAGGGATCATCAAGAACAAAGTCCCCACCATTGCATGGGTTGAGGATCAAACGGTTTTCGAAGTCATAAGAAATGCGTGTGCCCAGAGGGAATCTCCGCTTTCTGTAGTCTTCAATAATTCGGCTGTAAGTCCTGCTCAGGGTGAACCCGTCGCAGGTGGGAAGCTCAGAATCCGCCGGATTTCGCTTGATCGGACTGTTTTTGACTTCAACAAATACAAGGATCTCGAATTGAACTTAAGTGGCAGGCATCAGGTGGTAAACGCCTGTCTAGCGATCTCCGCTGTGGAAAAACTAAAGGAAATGGGATGGAAGATTGAAAGCAAAGCAGTGCGGGATGGACTCAAAGACGTAAACTGGAGAGGGAGATTGGAAATCTTCTCAAAAAACCCCTTAACCTTGTTGGATGTGGCTCATAATCCGGCAGGGACAAAGGTCTTGATTGACGCGTTAGAAGAGTTTTTCCCAAAGAAGAAGGTGATCTTTATCTTTGGCGTGATGGCCGACAAGGATTATGCTTCGATGTTAAAGGAAATTTGCCGGAAAGCCAAATTCACAGTACTCACCAAGCCCGATTATAAAAGAGCTGCCGACCCCGAATTATTGAAAAAAGTAGTTCTTGCCCAAAACAAACCCTCTAAAATCATTCCCGAGGTCAGGCGGGCATATATTTTCAGCCTGAAGAATGCAAAGAGCGAGGACATCATTTGTATTACCGGTTCCCATTTCACCGTAGGAGAATTCTTGAGTCAAAAAGTCAGAAGTTAGAAGTCGGAAGTCAGAAGTCAAAAGAGGGGAATAGAATTGGAGAAGAAAGCGCAAAACATTGATCTTGATGGAAGAGTTTATGATTTCGTCCTAAGGGTGATAAAGCTGGTGAGATCTCTACCCAAGGAGACTGCGGGTGGAGAGATGGGGAGCCAGCTTTTGAGGGCAGCGAGCTCCATAGCGGCTAATATAGAAGAGGCACGAGGTGCCTTCAGCAAAAGTGATTTCACGTTCAAGATGAATACCGCATTTAAAGAAGCCAGAGAATCCAATCTCTGGCTCAAGTTCATTCGTGACTCGGCCCTGGTGAGTTCAGACAGGATGGCGGGCTGATTCGAGAATCGGAGGAGATCAGGAATATCTTAGGGGCCTCGGTGAGAACTGCAAAAAAGAGAAGTGAAAAATCAAAAGTAAGAAGTTAGAAGTCAGAAGTTAAAGGTGAAGCTCCTTATTTCTCATCTCTCACTTCTCACTTCCCACTTCTTACTTCTCACTTCTCACTTCCTACTTCTGTGAACGCAGTAGGCTGCGTTTTGCCAATATCCTCCTGCTCAGGACTAACGCTTTATTCTACAGCGACTAACCCACCTTTCGGCTTTGAAACTCCGATTCCGACGCAGGTTTTTGCGGGAATTCAAAAGAGACCACAAACACGGAATATTCCTGCCGGCAGCAAGTCATTGGTATTAAACTGGTTAAGCCGTGGGAATGAATTTGCTCTGACCTGGTGTCTCACTGGCACGGTTTTTGTATAAGATATGAACATGAAGGTTTGCCCCTTCAGAAAGTCTTTCTGCTGATTGCTCCGACCCCAACCCGTGGCAGGGGTCGGAGCTTTTCTTATTAGGTCCCTTACAATTGGGGATTCAGTCCGTCTGATCCGTTCTCCCCCGCCTTTTTATGCTGAGCGAAGTCGACCGATTGGCGCGGGATCAGGATGAATCCGCTGGACATTCTTTCGCCTTTCCGCCCTTGCTTTTTCATCTCTCCAATCCTATCTTAGACAGAGGGAAAAAACAGGTTGGGTAGTCATCAGGACAGATCCAAAGGACAAGCTGCCCGACAATAGGAAATATGGGACAAACATCCGAACCTACGTTACAAAATGTACAAGTACCCTGGCTACATAACTCCAGGCTTTGCTCCTTTTGATCCCATCGAATTGGCGGAGATGACGGAACGGATAGTTTGCCGTGGATCGTCTCGCAAGTATACTGGTTTTTACAAGGTGGGGGTTTACGGTGGAATCTCCACGGGATACACGGTGGGATGTTGTCTGAGATGCATCTATTGTTGGGTCACCTGGTCCAGGGATTTTCCTGAATCTCACGGAAAGTTCTTTACCCCCAAGCAGGCTTTCGGGAATTTGCTTTTTCATGCCAAGAAGAAAAAAATATCGAAACTCAGAATCTCCGG
>Ga0315541_1002565_pt1 | contig 14977 bp, 10 predicted proteins | sample SalMarSW160190MG_FD_203095 | JGI IMG/M metagenome (GOLD analysis project Ga0315541, IMG submission 203095) | Salt marsh sediment microbial communities from the Plum Island Ecosystem LTER, Massachusetts, United States - Salt Marsh Sediment SW1601-190 ...
AGCCATAAATGGCGAAAAATTCAAAGAATTTTTCGGGTTAAGTTTTCCAATCAGACACCTCAATAACCAAATAACCTAATAACCCAATAACTTTCACTCTCACAACTCACAACTCACAACTCACTCACTCACTTCTCATCGTCTCACAGTCACTCAGTCATTTTTCCTTCCCTCTTTATCTCTATTCGTCAGACCAACTTCCTGCCCCACAATCCAGCACTTAGTGGTCAGACGAAAATCATTCTTCTCATCGTCTCACAGTCTCTCCATCTCATCACTCATCACTCACCTCTCACTACTCATAACTCATCACTCACCTCTCCCCTTCCCTAAGTCACTCGTTCGTCTCTCAGTCCCTCAGTCTCTCCCTCTCCTCCTCTCAATGCCTGGTGTTTTTATTCGCCTCCAACATGCATTCACACATACCTGGCTCATGAGATCGCGAATAAGTTCGCTAAGTTCGGTCCATGAAAAGATTTCCTATTGAATATCAATGCAGTTGGACCGTTGTATCGGATTAATCCTGGGCTAAAGACATATCGCCCCGCTGGGGCTTAAATTTGAATGTATTTTTACCGACTGTGGACTGCAGACTGGAGACTGTGAACTTTTTTACCTGCAACCCCTGTCTGCCGACCAGGCAGGCGTATCTCGTAACTGCTCAAACCGAGCAACCAGTAACCAGTAACTAGCAACTTTCTCACAACTTACTTCTTTTACCGAGGACCGAGCAACGAGGACCGAGCACCTGTCTTTCTCTCCATCTCATCACTCACCACTCATAACTCACCTCTCACCTCTTACCTCTCACTACTCATTACTCACTACTCACTTCTCATCTCTTTTACCCAGCAACCAGTAACCAGCACCTTTTAAAACTCACTCCCCGCCCACCGAACGTTTGAGTGAACAACGTGAGATCAAACCTCATAAGCAGACAGTGTGATCGATTTGAGGGCGCGAATAATCCGCCATTTGGCGGAGTAGGTGGGGCTCACTACTCACTCAGTCCCAAAGTCTCACAGTCTCATCGTCACACTGTCATCACTCACCACTCATAACTCATAACTCACCTCTCACCTCTCATCACTCCCGTCACCTCTTCTCCCTCTCTTCCAATCTGTCTTTCTCCTCCTCCTTCCGGTCTTTGATCATGTCTTCTACTTTATCGATTTCCGGGGATCGGTCAAGAGCGGTCCAATCGAAATCTTCATCGAATGGATCGAGTGCTTTTGGGGGATCGAAGATTCTTTGATCGACCATAATAGCGTTATAGGGGGTATAGTCGGGTTCATCGGTAAAAAGATCCCCCAGGTCATTGGCACCGGCATCATATTGGTTGAGGTAGGGCAATCCCAGGATATGCCAGAATGTTTTAAAGATGCTTCCAAAGCTGTAATGATGATGCCCGACATAATTCCGTTTAACATAGGGCGAGATGACCATCAGAATGCTTCTATGGGCATCCACGTGATCGACTCCGTTCTGGGCATCATCTTCTGTAATTACGATTGCCATGTTTTTCCAGTAGGGAGTGTGTGTGAGAAATTCGATGATCCGGCCAACGGCAAGATCATTATCAGCCATATAACTCTCACGGAAGGGATATCCTGCATCGGGCCGGTCCCCTGCACCATGGTCATTCGGGATGATAACCGTAATCAGCGATGGCATTGTTTTATCTTCACCCATCCACTTCTCATTGAATTCACGGATGAACATATCCACCCTGAACTGATCGGGTATTGCCGTGTTATAGGTAGGGTATGATTTTGATGTCTTATCAAAAATCGGAGCAGGTACGGGGAAGTTATACAAATGTCGGATCCCTGTGTATTTATAGGAGGGGTGATAGGATGAAGGATCAAACATAATCCCGAATCCGAAGTTGAAAAAATCAATACCATGTCGCTCCAGGTGATCCCACATGGAACCGGCTTCATTGTAATCTTCCGGGTAAATTGCACCTGCTGCACCCGTAAATCCTAATATCCCCGGGGCTTTTGAATCAGGCCGGAATGTCCGGTTCCCACCATAGCTGGCAGGCGCTCCCGTTTCCACCCATTCATTGGGATAGGTATTAACAAGCCACCTGTGGCCATCTGCCGAAACATCGGAATCGACATAGAAATTATCACACATTGCAAACTGAGATGCCAGGGCAAGGTGATTGATCATAACATCGGCACCAACTACCGTATCTGTTTTTGCACGGTTCATAAAGGTTGCATTCATGCCGTATCTTGCCAGTTCCGGATCCCCTTTCCCACTCTTTACCTGACCAAACACCTCATCATAGGTTCTGTTCTCTTTTGATATGAAGACGATGTGTTTGATGGGGGATTCTTTCCGGCCTGAATAGAGGGGTATGGGATTGTCTGCACGCCAGGCAAATTTTTTGTCTTCGGGATGATGAAACATAAAATTGTTATCGATCACCTTTCTTGTCATTCGCTTGAGCTGGTTATCTGATGGGGTGGGAATAACCGAGACTGTTCCATTCATCAGGTGCCCGATGTAACTTCCTTCGTCCCCCATGGTGAATGTATAACCACCGTTAGGGCCGCTTCCATATCCCTTTGCATTGCTTACGATCAGGTATTTTCCATCCGGGGTGACTTCCATTTTGGCAGGGAACCAGCCGACCGGTATATGCCCCAGTAGGTTGAAGCTACCAATATCAACAACAGCTATCGCATTGATGCCTGATTCACAAACGTACAGGCGCTTCTGGTCAGGAGAAATGGCCAGTCCAAAAGGTATTTTTCCGCGGAAATGATCTATCCGCGGATCGAGATCGAGGTGGATGGTATGGACCACGGTATCCTTTTTAATATCGATCACTGAAACATTATCATTATTACCGTTACTCACAAACACATACCGGTCTGTGGCGGCCAGGGAATTGGGGCTTGATCCTCCGACTGCCGGTATCCCTTCAATCAATTCTCCAACCAGTGATCCGGTTTTAGTTTTCCCAACAACCTGTGGTCGATCCGGATCGGAAAGATCAACGGTCCAGACAGAAAAGGATTCCGGAACATTCGGACCTCCCAGTCCTGGTATTTCAAGAGAATCCGTTCTGATACCGTGAGTTGCTTCTTCGGAAAGGTATGCAAAAGGTGGAAATTTCAACGCCGTCTCTTTCAGATTTTCCGGATCGATACCCTTAATGGCACTGTATTCAAACATACCGACATTTGCAACATATGCTTTTGTTTCATCAGGAGAAAGGACAATGCCAAAAGGATATCTCCCGACGGGAACAGAATGGAGCAGCCTGCCCGTTTCAGTATCTGCAATGATCATCCGGAAATTGATCTGGTCAACACCATAAATTCTTCGTCCGTCGCTGCCCAGCACCAGGTCTCCAATGTATCCGTGTGTAAAATCTGTGCTGTCATCCAAATAACTGCAATCAATGGAACCTTTTTCATCCCCCGTCTGAAGATCGAAAAGGTATATTCGGTTTTCCTGACCTCCGGCAACGTAAATGATGTTATTATCGGGAGAGATAGCAAGGCCCATAAAAACGGAAGCCAATACACCGGCATCTGTTTCAGCTCCCGGGGGAATTTGCTGTATCTCAGGACTATCCGATAAAATGTTCCGCAGTATGGTGATGGATAGTGGCCTGATCCCGGAATTTGCCGTAACAGCAATGGTTCCGTCCGGACTGAGGGTAAGTCCGAACGGATGAGGGGCAACCACATGATTCATACCGCCCGGGGTAATAATCCTTCCGTTGGGAATGATGGTTTCACCTTCACGGTTGATCTGTGTGTATCGCTTGTCTGAAGGGGAACCGGCAATCCATTCTCCTTCTGTAACGGGCTTGCTGCAAGAAAAGGTAAGGATGCAAACCAGTACTACTGAAATGTACTTTATTGTTTTCATGGTTCATAAATTGGTACATAAAAATAGTAAATTTGTCCTTTAATAAAACCTTCAAGATGACCGGAGGAAAGAAATTACCATTAGTAGAAGAATTTTACACCATTCAGGGTGAAGGTTACCATGCTGGCAAACCGGCTTATTTTATTCGCATTGGTGGATGTGATATAGGATGCAGCTGGTGTGACACGAAATTCTCCTGGGATCCTGATATTCATCCGCTGGTTGAAACAGACCGGGTTATTGAAAATGCACTCGATACAAAGGCCAGGGCGGTGGTGGTAACCGGAGGAGAGCCGTTGATGTATGATCTTACCTATTTGTGCTCGGAGCTTAAAAAACATGGAGTTGAAACGTTTGTTGAAACATGCGGGGCTTATCCCCTTACCGGCATATGGGATTGGATCTGCCTCTCGCCCAAACAGAGCGCACCACCCCTGAAGGAAATTATTGAAAAAGCCAATGAGCTGAAAGTGATCATCCAGACAAAACATGATATTCCCTGGGCAGAGATTAATGCAGAACAGGTGAATAACCGTTGTCACTTATACCTTCAACCCGAATGGAGCCAGCAAAAAAAGATCCTTCCGCTAATTATTGACTATGTTAAGATGAATCCCCGATGGCGAATATCTCTGCAAACCCATAAGTTCATGCACATACCATAACGGGTAGAAAAGGTGCTTCTTTTGTGGTACAGGTTTTGTGCCGATGTCCTGGTAATAAAAATAATGGATAGCGCGTTTAACCCGAAAAATTCTTTGAATTTGACTTTTATCAGGGTTAACCCTGACATATATAATTGATAATCAATAGATTTCAATTATGTATCGTCATTATTCATGCTGAATGCATGAATAATTCGGGTTAAACCATACCACGCGTTAATTTATACGATATTTAGACTAGAATATTCGATCATTGACCAGTTTTTAACTAATTTTAGCTATTTGATACCAGAAGGCATGATCCGGCACCTATTCATACTTTTTTTCTACCTTCTATCCGTAACTGTTTCTAATGCTCAGCATTATCCCAGAACCTCTTCCAGCAAAGCATTGAAACACTTTAACAATGGCAAGCAGCATTATGAGTTTTTTGCTATGCAGGAGGCGATCAGCGAATTGAAGCAAGCTGTTCAGATTGATAGCAACTTTATTGATGCTCAATTGCTGTTGGCTGAGGTGAGTTCGGATGTAAAGGATTATCCGCTTGCCATAAAATCGTATACACGGGTCATTGAGATCGACCCGCATTTCTTTCCGAATTCAATGTATAGTCTGGCACAGCTTGAACGGTTATCGGGATTATATGAAGTGGCAAAAGGTCATTATGAACGATTCATTGAGATGGAAGGGATCAGTGATGAACGGAAAGAAAATGCGATGAACGGGATTATGCATTGTGAATTTTCAATTGAAGCAGTGAACAACCCGGTGCCATTTAACCCGGTTAACCTGGGGCCTGCCATCAATTCCTCCTACGATGAATACTGGCCTTCCATCACAGCGGATGGGCTTACCCTGGTGGTAACCGTTCAGATTCCAAAAACCAGAGGGCTTGATGAATTTTCCAGAAACATGCAGGAGGATTTTTTCATCAGCAAATGGGAAAATGGAAAATGGGCACCAAGGAAAAGCATGGGTAAACCCATCAATTCCGACCTGAATGAAGGTGCACAGTCCCTTTCAGCCGATGGTCATTTCATGTTCTTTACTGCCTGCAACAGGGCGGATGGACTTGGCAGTTGCGATATTTATTTTTCCTCCTGGCTGGGAAATCAATGGTCAGCTCCACGGAATATAGCAAAACCCATTAATTCGCCTCAATGGGATGCTCAACCCTCCATATCTCCTGATGGCAGGACGATCTATTTCTGCAGCCGCAGGCCGGGAGGAAAAGGAAAGATCGACCTTTGGCAAAGCACCATTACAGAAGATGGCTATTGGGGAGAGCCGGAAAATCTCGGCGATCTGATCAATACAGCAGGTGATGAGATGTCACCATTTATTCATCCGGACAACCAGACCCTCTATTTTTCTTCAAACGGGTTACCCGGACTTGGAAATTTTGACCTGTTTGTTAGCCGGAAGGACAAAACCGGTGAGTGGGGACCCCCAAAAAACCTGGGATATCCGATAAATTCCTATTTCGAGGAGATCGGGCTGATCGTTGATGCAAAAGGAGATAAGGCCTATTATTCATCTACACGCATGAGTAATTCCGGTAAGGACATTTTCGAGTTTGAACTGTATGATGAGGTGCGACCGGGGCACGTAACCTATATGAAAGGTTTGGTTTTCGACAAGGAGACAACCAAACCTCTTGTAGCAAAATTTGAACTGATCGACCTCATTACCAAAAAAATCGTAATGCAAGCATTCTCTGATCCAATCGGCGAATTCCTGGTGTGTATCCCCACCAACCAGGATTATGCCCTCAATGTTTCAAGGGATGGTTACCTGTTCTATTCTGACAACTTCTCGCTGAAAGGCATCCGTGAAATCACCGATCCCTTTCTCAAAGATGTACCGCTTCAACCCCTGAAAACCGGGGAAAAAGTAATATTGAAAAACATCTTCTACGAAACGGATTCCTATTTGCTTTTACCTAAATCCGAAGCAGAATTGAACAAAGTGATTCAATTTCTTGAGAAGAATCCCGGGATCCGAATTGAGATTAGCGGACATACCGATAACGTCGGGTCACCTGAATACAACCAGATCCTCTCCGAGAATAGAGCCCGATCCGTATATCAGTACCTGATCGACCATCACATCGATCAGGTCAGGCTGGTGTTCAAAGGCTACGGGATGGACAAGCCCATCGACAACAATGAATCCAACGAAGGAAGGGCACAGAACCGTAGAACGGAATTGAAAATTCTGTAAGTGAACTTCCGCCATTGGCATGCCTTTGGCAAAGGATGAAGGATGAGTGATGAAGGATGAAGGATGAGTGATGAGTGATGAGGTGAAAGTTATTGGGTTATTGGGTTATTAGGTTATTTGGTTATTGAGGTGTCTGATTGGAAAACTTAACCCGAAAAATTCTTTGAATTTTTCGCCATTTATGGCTGACGAAAAGTCAAATTCAAGTATGTCAACTTTTTCACTCAACAGTTATCTTCAAAACTGATGAAAATTTCATACCCAAACTTGAGGGTATTGAATTTGACTTTTATCAGGGTTAATCCTGACATATATAATTGATAATCAATAGATTACAATTATGTATCGTCATTATTCATACTGAATGCATGAATAATTCGGGTTAAGAGTTGTGGCATGGTAATAAACAAAACCAATTGAGACATATACCTTTAAGTCAATGGCTTACATCAATGTACTTAATAACTTACTAACCACTCCCATAAGGGATGCCTTCGGCATAACCTACTAACCTTTCTCGGTCCTCGGTCAGTTTGGTGAATAGTGAGCAGTGAACAGTGAGCAGTGAGTTGATAGAGATCTGGTTCCGTATGGTTTTGCCAAAGGCCCGCCTGCGGTCGGGCAGGCATTCCTACGGGACAAATTGTTTCGTTTTGAAGAATACCCCGGCGGGGTAAAATAATCAATAGCCCCGGGTGAGCCCTGTGAAATAAAAGCGTAGCTTTTACTGCAAAGCAGTATTTCACAGGGTGTAACCCGGGGTTGTTACGCAAAAGTAAACGCGGTCCAACTGCCTGGCAATTCTTTGGGAAATCATTCCATGGACCGCAAATCACCAGGCATTGAGAGGAGGAGAAGAGAGACTTTGAGACGGTGTGACTGTGGGACGATGAGACTTGAAACCGAATTATAAGATTAGTTATTGGGTTATTGAGTTATTCCGCCTTCTCCGTCTGCTGACGGATACGGCGGACACAGTGGGTTAGTAAGGTGTCTTATTTGAAGATTTCTCCAAAACTACTCATCACTTCGTAGTTTTGCACGAAATGACACCTCGCTTTTTCTCAAAAACAATGAATTACACTGAGCGTTAGCGAAGTGAATTACATTGAGCGAAGCGAAATGAATTACACGAATCCCGACGATACTGTCGGGATGAGTAAATTACATGAACCGAGCGTAGCAAGCTCATGAGCCACATGATGTGGCGAATAATCAAGCAAAGCTTGATGAATACCTGCCTCCGGCAGGCAGGCCTGCCTGCCAGGCAGGATTTCACCCTGTGAACAAAAAGCTAACTTTATTGTTTAATTAATACAAAAATACCGACACGTGGATATCAGGCATGATAGTTGAACGTATAACAATAACGATAGGGAGGATGAACTTTAAATATCCAAATTTTATGTTTAAATTAACCCGCTCGATACTGTAACATCATGGATTAATCTTTTCTGGCCAGTTGGTGCAGGTGAAAAATTGAAAGGATGAAAAACAGATTTCGTTTCATTATATTGGCTTTGTTGCTATCTGTTGTTGGCCCTGTTAGCTCGCAGGTAAACAGCGATGGTCCACTTCCCTTCAACATGATTGATAAGGGAGATCCGGTCGGTATCAAGGCTTTCTTTGAAGAGCATGATGTGAATGGATATTATGGGGAGAAAGAGTTGACGCCCCTGACCTATGCCATTGAACAGGATCAGTTTAAGATTGTGAAACTACTGGTAAAGCTAGGGGCCGATGTAAATCAACTCTGCGATAATAAGACACCACTCATTCATACGGTTGAAGGCAATAAACTTAAGATAGCACAATATCTGGTCAAAAAAGGTGCCTCTGTTAACGATACTACGCCAACAGGGAATACAGCCTTGATTTATACTTCCGTTCAGGGGAGTATGGAGATGGCTCAGTTCCTGGTAAAAAACAGAATCAACATTAACAAAACCAACCAGGCTGGAAAAACTGCCCTGGACTATGCAAATGAATTCAATAACCAATCCGTGGGCGATTACCTTCGGTCACTTCATACGAAAAGTATAGCGTCCTATTATCCGGATTACCTTGATGGACCGCACATCGTCTGGACCGGAGAGGATGAAGCTATTCAGTTTTACATGAAGAGGGACAGTGCTAAAGATGAAACGGTTACGGAGTCAAAGTTGCTGAGAATTGATAAATCACCCTTTCATTTCAAAGGTCTGGCAGGCGATACCTCCACCTATATTGTAATTAAAGAAAAGACACAACCACCCACCCGATACACCAATGTTGAAAAAATTATTGCCATTGGGGATGTACATGGAGGATACGATAGCCTGATACATTTCCTGAAAATACATGGTGTTATTGACAGTCAGCTGAATTGGTCATGGGGCGACGGACACCTGGTCTTTATGGGAGATATATTTGACCGGGGAGAAAAAGTTACGGAATGTTTGTGGCTTATATATAAACTGGAATACCAGGCACCCAAACAGGGAGGAATGGTGCATTTAATACTTGGCAACCATGAACTGCTTGTCATGGGGGAGAATATTAATGATGTTGCGGAGAAATATAATTATATGACCAACTACCTCAATATATTCTACTCCGACTTTTATGCAAAAGATACAGAGTTTGGCAGGTGGCTGAGAACCAAAAATGTTGCCATAAAAATTGGTGACAAACTTTTTGTTCATGGAGGGATCTCCCCATCCTTGCTGGAGAAGGATATAGGACTGGAAGAGATGAACCAGCTGATTGCGAACTTCTTAACCAACAGGGTTGATTCATCTGAGTTTGAAAAAACCAAATTCCTGTTGGGTGGACTGGGCCCCTTCTGGTACAGGGGGTATATCACCAGAGACGATACCTACCCTAGGATCAGAGAATCTGATTTGGATAAAGTACTGGAATTCTTTGATGTTTCCTGTGTAATCATTGGCCATACTAACGTTTCAGAGGTGAAAGGTTTATATCATAATAAAGTGTTTGCAACCGATATCCCATTCTATCTTTCGAAGTTTACATTTCAGGCATTGATGATTGAGGATGATAACTTTTTCGTTCTGGGTAGCGATGGGAGTAAATACCCCCTGAAATAGCACTCATTTAACCTGGATTATGGCAGGTAGCATTACGCATACGAAGAAACACCGGGCTAATCATATTAAACCTGGAAGCTTCTCCTTTCTGATCTTTTTTTTCTTTTTTCTGTATCTCATCGCTTCCGGATTTCACCACAATGGATTCCCTGTTTACCAGGATCCGGTAATCTTAACAACCAATCCTGACGCAAATGGGATTGAATTGAAGATTGCACTGACCAAAGGGTATGCTTTTTTGAATCCGCTGTTCGCCTTCTGGTATGAGGATACGCTGGAAAATTTCATTCAGACACTCTATGTTGCCAGGTCTGTGGGAACGGGATATTTTCAGTATGGGATACTGGTTGATGAAGAATGGGAACCGGCAGCTTTACGCAAGCCTGCTACACTGCCTGTCTGGGCACACAGAAGGGGAATAATGGCAGATGATAGCCTTTACATGCCGACTCCGGATAACCCGGTCCCGGATGCGGTAACGGGTGCAACTCCTCAAACGAATTTTGTCCTGAAAACAAAAACAAATGATAAAGAGCTGAGGTTTATCAATCTGTTTATGGAAATCAACCAATCGTACGATTGGAATGATTTTTATACACTTGATATTCATCCGCAAGATCATAATTACAAAGACAACAGTCAACCGGCAATTGTCTATTTTGTTATGATCGATTTGAAAAACAACAATAAAACTTACAAAATGAGACCCATCGGTCACAGTCACATTGCAGGCAGGGATGGTTTAATTTACAGGGATATGGAAAACATTACAACCGCATTGTCTATCGTTCGGGAGGTACGGGTTACCGTAAAATAAACCGCTATCCCCGTCATTCTGTTGATTCTGCTTATGAAAAATCTTACCCGCTATATCCTCGTACTTTTCTTTTTCCCCGGGAGTTTGCCGAATGGAACCGGTCAGGTAACGGGTTTCACACTTGACCAGTTCAAACCCGGTTCAACACAAACGGAGATTCCGTTATTTCATGAAGAAAGCCCAATTGAAGTTACACTCGCAACGGATCTCAGAACGCTTATTTTTGATATCGGAGATGACAGGGAATCTCACCCGGCAACCTTAACCTACCAGGAAGGCACGGATACCCTCTCCCTTGAAGTGATGCTCAGGTCAAGGGGAAATTTCCGGAGAGACCGCACAATTTGTGATTTCCCTCCCCTTCGTATTGAGTTTGAACAAGATACCCTGCCGGGCATGCTTTTTTCGGGCATGAAGGATGTGAAAATGGTCACCCATTGCAGGGACAGAATAATCAATCAACGGTATATCCTTGAGGAATACATGATCTATAAGATCTACAACCTGTTCACTGATCTCAGTTACAAGGTACGGCTGGCACAAGTAACCTATATCGATACGGAAGAGAGGATAAAACCGATTCATCAATTTGCCTTTTTCCTTGAACCGACAGGGAAAATGGCAGAACGGAATGGAGGAAGGGAGATTGAGTTAAAAGGCCTTTCCTTAAATCACGTAAACCATCCACTAATAAACCTGTTTACCATTTTTCAGTATTTTATTGCAAATACGGATTGGTCTATCAGGGCGCTTCATAATGTAAAGCTGGTCTCCTTCAGTTCTGAACCCATGGCTATTCCGATTCCATATGACTTCGACTTCAGTGGCGTCATAAATACCTATTATTCTGCACCGGATTCCGTTCTTGGCATCGCCTCGGTTCGTGTTCGTCTGTTTCGCAGCAATTGCCGGAAACTGGAGGAACTTGATGCAACCTTCGATCTGTTCAGGGAAAAGAAACAACAGATCTATGATCTGTATCTTAATTTTCCCTATTTCGAAGAGAAGAGAGTGAAGAAAATTTTGCAGTACTATGATGAATTCTATGAAACGATAAACGATGAAAAAGACGCCAGAAGAGCTTTCGAGCGGTGTCCTTACCACTAATTATGAGAAAAAATAACATCCAGGAAGTCATTTTGTTAGACAATGGAGATATCCTTCAGGGGGAGCCGGTTGTCTATTTTTCTAATTACATGGATACTGCATCCATCCATGTTTGTGCAGCGGCTATGAATTTCATGGAGTATGATGCGGCTACGGTTGGAAATCATGACATTGAAGCCGGGCATGACTATTCATATGGTGGTCAATTGAAAGATGAACCCGGTAATGAAAACGGATCACTCCTGGTTGCTGAACAGGTTCCCGGTTTTGATGTCATTTTCATTGGTCATGACCATGATATACTGCTTGACAGTTTAATCAATAGTGCGGGGGAAACCGTCTACATTGTTGACCCAGGAAGCCATGCAAGGTATGCTGGAGTTGCAGATGTTTTCCTGAAATTCGATCACAGAAGGGGTAAATATGATAAAAAAATCTTCCTGGAACTGGTCGATGTATCAGAATATGATCCGGATCCGGAATTCCTTGATCACCTGCTGAAGCTTGAACTGAATGACCAGGGTGAACCGGTAAGAAGCGGTCCGGGTAGTGCCGCCCGCCTCAGTGGCAGGTATTATAATTTTGATTCTGCAGCAGGAATAAACTATGTAGTCGACGTTTCAAAACCTGTTGGAGAGCGAATCACCATTACTACGTTTACAAATGGTTCTCCTTTTGAAGAAGGGAAAAGAGAGAGACAGAAAGATCCTTTTTCCGTTTGAAGAGTGACACCGCTTCCTGATCTGACAGCCTGAAAAGACTTCACCCCACTAAATTTTAGTCAAATTTAACCATTCCAGGTTTTAAAAACAGGCAAATAATTCTACTTTTGCAGATTGTTTCAGTAAAAACCGAAAAGAATGCAAATTATGATAAAAAAGTTACAACTCATTGTAATCCTTGTTATTGCTGTTGCTTCGTGTAAACCAGGTGCTGATGTAGCTGTAACAGAGAAAAAACCCGAAGTAAAGAACATTATTTTTCTCATCGGAGACGGAATGGGTGTTTCACATATATATGCAGGAATGACAGCCAATAAAGGCCACCTGGCATTGGAGAAGTGCAAGCACATCGGATTCATCCAAACCTATTCCTCTAACAATTATATAACGGATTCAGCTGCAGGAGGCACTGCTTTTTCCTGCGGGAAAAAAACAAAAAACGGCATGATCGGTATGGGACCGGATAGCACATCATTGAAAACGATCCTTGAGATAGCAGAAGAGAATGGTCTATCGACAGGACTCATTGCCACCAGTTCTATCACCCACGCCACACCTGCCTCATTTATCGCACACGAAGTAAGCAGGAACAATTATGAAGGGATTGCCGCTGACTTTCTGGATACAGATATTGATCTGTTCATCGGTGGAGGAAGAGACCATTTTGCAGACCGGGAAGATGGACGGGATCTCTTAAAGGAACTGGAAAACAACGGATATACGGTACTCAATTCCATGGAGGAGATCGAGGATTTCGCAGGGGGTAAACTGGCGGGATTCACCGCAAATGTGCATAATCCCCGGTATTCAGAAGGCAGAGGCAATATGCTTCCCCTGGCGGTGGAAACGGCAGTCCGTCTTCTGGGTACGAATGAGCAGGGATTCTTCCTGATGGTGGAAGGTTCGATGATTGACTGGGGAGGACATGATAATGATACGGACTATATAGTCGAGGAGATGCTGGATTTTGACCGGGCAATTGCCGCTGCCCTTAACTTTGCTGAAAAAGATGGAGAGACTCTGGTAGTCATTACCGCCGACCATGAAACCGGAGGAATGGCAATCCATGGTGGTGATTTCCAATCCGGAAAGGTTAAGGGAGCTTTTACAAGTGAAGGCCATACCGGTGTGATGGTTCCGGTGTTTGCCTACGGACCGGGTGCAGAGTCCTTTATTGGTATTTATGAAAACACGGATATTTTTACCCGGTTTGTTGAACTCTTTGGATTTGACCTTCATTAAACCGGAGCAATATCCCACATCTTTTGCCTTATTTTTTCCCTTACATGACCAGGATCGTTTACTTTTTGATGGTAATCATGACCGGACTCACCCTGACGGTTTGTAATGTCCGGAATAATGCTTCAGGCAATCATTCACAGGAACCACCTGATGAGCCGGTTGAAATTATTCCGGATATCATTGTCCAGCAATTACCGGGTCAACTCAATGAAAGTTCCGGACTAATACTGTTCAGGGAGCTGCTCTGGACAATAAATGACAGTGGTGGGGATGCTGCCCTTTATGGTTTTGACCGGAATACCGGAGAAGTTAATCAGGTAGTCCGAATTGAAAATGGGGAAAATGATGATTGGGAATCATTGACTTCCAGCCAACAACAGATATTTATCGGAGATTTCGGAAACAATTGGGGTAACCGGAGAAACCTAAGAATATATGTCATTGATAAATTGGATATACCGGCAGTGGGAGATGTAACCCTGACTGCTGAACGAATCGATTTTAGCTATTCAGACCAGGTAAACTTTACATTTGGAATGAATAATAATTCCCATGATTGTGAAGCATTTATCTGGTTCAGGGATTCGTTGTTCCTGTTTACCAAGGATTGGGTGACCAGAAATACAAAAGTCTATACACTACCAGCAAAACAAGGGATTTACAAGGCAGAACTGGTTGATTCATTCGCTGTGGAGTGCCTGATTACGGGAGCTGATATAAGCAGGAATATGGAAAAGCTGGTCCTTCTGGGGTATGCAGATTATGTTCCGTATATCTGGTATTTTGATGGGATTGATAAGGGCAAAATCCTGGGTGGTAGAAGCATTAAGTTTAGCATGATTGAATATTTCGGAACTCAAACGGAGGGGATTGCTTTCTCAGGGAACGACACCCTTTTTATCTCCTCGGAGCAGTCAGAACTCCCCTCCCGTATCTACCGGTATGTGTTGCCTGGAAATGGTTTCTAGTTCCAGTTTGAGTGACGAGTGACGAGTGACAAGTGCCACGGGTATTATTCCAATGGAATTCTCTATAAGCATGGCTATGCAACCTTCAGGACAAATTGTTTCATGTGGTTTCATCTAGTTTCAGGTTGTTTCAAAATTGGTGTTAACATTAACTACTCACTACTCATCGTCTCCCCCTCTCTCCCTTCTCAAATCCTCCTCCGCGGATTGACGTCTGGTGTATTCCGGTCCATGGAATACTTTCCCA
>Ga0315541_1002566_pt1 | contig 14971 bp, 10 predicted proteins | sample SalMarSW160190MG_FD_203095 | JGI IMG/M metagenome (GOLD analysis project Ga0315541, IMG submission 203095) | Salt marsh sediment microbial communities from the Plum Island Ecosystem LTER, Massachusetts, United States - Salt Marsh Sediment SW1601-190 ...
GTGCTGAAGTTCGGCCTCGAAGCGGGGCAATTGTGCTACAATAGGCGGCAGTTTCGGCACCGTCCGGGCAGAGCTACAACGGTTGTCCACAGGCAAGTACCCCGGACCGGCCCGAAGCTGCAGCATCACGAGATACCCGGGTTAACCCCCATGCTCTGTACTCTTCGTGTTCCTGACAAGACGGGATCGCCACGACTGGCTCTCAGTACGGCAGGAAGATGGGGCCCGTCCGCACGCCCGTCAGCAGGCTCATCAGCGTTGAGCCGCCTATGACCAGGCTCTCGCCGATGATGACGCCCAAGAAGAACTGCCGGCCGCCCCGCAGCGTCTGCCCGCCCCCGAACTTCAGGATGAGCATCTTGGCCAGCCAACCGAGCAGAAACGAGAACCACAGCTCCCGCGTGCACCAGGACATGGCGGTCGCGAAGCCCAGTGCGTTGATGGGCCACCAGTAAAACGTGCCCCGCAGCACCATCAGCGCAGTCATGCCGGCCACGCCCGTGGCCAGCCCGCCCCATTTCGGCTGCCCCTGCTGCCACGGCTTCGAGATCATCATGTGCACGTTGTTGAACGTGTTGATCCGGTGGTAGACGTGGCTGGATCCGATGGGCGTGTTCAGCGCGCCGCGGTCATAGTAGACCCATCTGAGGCTCGAGTAGGTCGCGGCCACCAGCGCGACGGCCAGCGTCACCACCATAATCGGCAGGAACAGGCGCCGCCGCTTCTGAAAGACGCTCCAGATGCGCAGGGAGTTCATCGCGTGCGGCGCCAGCAGCTCGCGGCAGTCGCCGGTCATGAAGGTGCCCTGCAGCGTCGCCGCCACGGCGCCCGCCCCCGAGAAGATGTGCCCTCCCGTAATGCCGTGCAGGAACCAGGCAGGCCCCCAGGAATGCTGCGTGAAGAACAGCCCGCCCTGGCTCACCATCCGGGAGTGCACCAGCACTATGCTGAACATCAGCCCGATCATGCCGATGGCCGCCAGCGCACTGAGGCCGAAGTACATGTTCCACCCAACCAGCCCGCCCGTGCACAGGAGCAGTCCCCAGAAGGCCAGCGGGTAACCGATCGGCTCCGACGACCCGTCGGCACCGCCCGGCCTGCCGAACGCCGACTTCAGCACCGCCCAGAGGTGCCGCCGAGCCATGTAGAGCATGCCCAACGTCAGCGCCAGGAAGGCACCCGACTGCTGCCACTGCAGGAACGGACCCGAACGCCCCCCCTCCAGCGGCCGCCCGGTGGCATGGGCGATGATAATCTGGACGCACATGAAGACGTAGAAGACCCAGATGCTCAGCGACACGTCACTGGGCACCAGGAACGCGAAGCCGATGGCCAGGGGGTAGATCTTCCCGTCGCTGACGTTCACGTAGTCGAGCGCCGTCTCGGAGAACACGGTCCAGAACGGCACGAGGACGCGCCAGCCCACGTCGGCGCCGGAAAGGAGCGGCGCCAGGCGAATCAGCCCGAACACGATGGTCACCACAGCGCCGATAAGGAAGGCCCGGCTCCGGGTCGCGGCCGACAGCAGACGCCCCTCCCGGCTGCCCTCGGTGAAGTCGAGGGGCACCCTGGCCACCGGGAACATCAAACGCTCCGACTCCACCCATTGCTTGCGCAGGATGCCGCAGAGGAAGAACGTCGCCAGGTAGAAGAGCCAGATGTAGATGCCCCACGTCACCAGCGTGCGCGTCCACTGGCTCCAGGGCACGCGCACCGGCTCGCCCCTATCCGTGCCTTCGAAGAATCTCTTTGCGGCCGGGCTCTTCGGATCGTTACTCAGAAGGATGCCGGGAGGGGCGACCTCCAGCACATCGTCTTCCCAGAACAGATCGGACCGCTGCGCAAGATACGGCGCCGCCGGCATCGCCGACAGGAAGCTACGCATCAGGCCGCTGGCCGGCACCGTGGAGGCCACGATCATCATGCACCAGACCAGCATCAGCTCGGACTGCCTGAGCATCCAGGCGCGCCTGACCAGCCTGAGAATCCCGTTGACCCCGAGCGTGAGGATGAACAGGAAACAGAACACGCCGACGGGGAAGTGATTGCCCGTCAGAAAGGTATTGCCCACCCTGTAGTCGTTGACCGGCACGAGCAGGCAGAGGCCGGCCACGCCCAGGACGCCGATAAGAAAGGCCCGCCAGGTCAAACGCTAACTCCCTGCAAGCACACCGAACCTGAGCACTATAGAAACGGAGCCCCCCTGCGTCAATCAAACGCGCCCGCGAAGAGCCTTGCGAATGCCGCCACAGGCTACCTGCCCGTCACTTGCGGCCCGATGTAGGACGTGGCCGCGACCGCGTCGTCGTACCACATCGTGACGTCCTTCTGCACCCGGCGGTTATGTGTGTAGATAGCGAGTTGCAGACGATCTGCCTTAAGGGCGGACACACTCCTCAACCGGATATTGGGGAAATGGCCGATCAAGCGGCCGTCCACCCAGAAGGCAAGCTGCCCGTCGCGCCTGCCCGGCGTGTTCGTCTTAACCATGAGCTCGTAGCAGTACCACCGGTCCTGTTCCGGAATGAAATCCGCCCGGGGGACGAACTCTTCGCCGAACAGTTCCCTGCCAGGAGGAATGACTTTCCCGGAGGGGAAGAACTGATCCCCCCAGCGGCCCGCCTGATCCATGTGGTAGACGTAGAGCACCAGATGGCCGGGCGACGGTATCTCTTCCTCAGGACGCCAGCTATCCAGGCGCACAATGAACTGGTTGCTGCCGTCCGCGCGTATGCCGGGAGCCGTCGGAGGGGCCCCGACCGCCACCGCCGCGATGCGGCCGCCATTATGGGCTCCGCCGTGGTAGAGCTCGGCGTTCTTGTCGAACTTGGCATAGTAGCGGAAGAAGAGCGTGTCGAACCCCTCTTCGAAGAACTTCTCGAGGGCCAGACCGCTGGCCTCCCCGGAGCCCGGCCGCACAATCGTCATCTCCACGGCCTTCTTGCCGCTGTGGACGTTCTCGGGTTCCTCCGTGACGACGCATCCGCCCCACATGTTGTCCCACTTGGTGTTGCCGCCCTTGTGGTAGCCGTCCGGGAGCAGGCCCGTATCCGTGGTCTCAAAGCCGTCCACGAACACGACGGCCGGGTCTCGCTCGATCCCCTGATCCCCGGGGTAAGCCGCGGCGACACCATGGCCCTCAGGCAGTTCGGCTGACACGGCCTGCGCGGCATACAGGAATCCCATCAGCACCAGGGACATTGAAGCAGAGGCAACCGCTGCCGCCACGCCTATCTCTCCGCACATGCTTATCCTCCTATCGCCGGCCTGCTCGTGCCGCGTTTCGGGCGGCATCGCTCGGCCGGCATTCTGCAATGAGCTCCTGGCATTTTCACAGCCCGAAGTCGTCCCGGAAACGCCTCAGCAGCGCCGTCAGGTCGCCCTTCAGGAAGTAGAAAAGCTGCCGCGTTGCCCTCTCGCCCTTCGCGGGGACCTCCACCGTGCTGTCCGTGTGAAGGCAGGTGAAGAGGGTGTTGGTCGCCACGGTGAAGGCGTGTCCCTCCCCGGCCCGACCCGCGCCGATGACGGCGGCGCCGTCCCGCGACTGGACGGCCAGCAGCGCCCAGCGCAGGTCCGCACCCAGCTCCGCAGGATGCATCCCGGTGATCCAGCGCACGCACTCTCCCCTGCGGGAGAAGTTCCGCATCGGGACCGGGTTGCCCTCCGCGTCAAGGACGTGCGTGCGGAGCTGTTCGCAGTCGTAAAACAGGGGAAGGTCCTGCAGGTTGAAGCACGAACTGGTGCGGAAGGCAGCCGGCTTGTCCGTGCCGTTGGCCGCCGTGAAGCGTTGCTCCAGGGCGTCTTCCCGGACGATGAACTCGGCGTACATGGTGAACTCCGGGAACCGCATTGTGTAGGCGGCGCGCGCGGGCGAAGCCTCGGTCCACGTCACGTCGGGCCTGCTGTGCCAGGTGAGCGCCGCCTGGCCGTTCCAGTGGGTACCCTCCGGCGCGGTGAGCTTCGCCGTCCCGGGGCCGAGCGCTGGCGCGCGGATAGTGAGCGAGCGCCACGCCATGCTGTCGACGCTGATAGTGACCGGGCCGGCGGGCGGGATCTCGGCGGCTGCCTTGCTGAACTCGTCCAGGGCCACCGCGCACTCCGGCAGCGCGGAGGGCACCGGCCGGGGCGCGGCTCCCGCATCGAGCGCACAACGGAAACCCGTGAGAGGCGAGCTCCACATCTCGGTGGCGTAGCAGCCCGACGCCGTGCGGAAGCTCACGGGATCCTGGTGAAACCAGCTTGCGCCCTTCAGCAGTTGAAACTGGATGCCGTGGTGGGGCACAAAGCAGTCGACCCACTCCAGGCATTGACCCGCGAAGTCCAGCGCCCCGCTCGGCACGGCGCCGCATTCCGTGCTGCCAATAGGACGGGTCCCCGGCAGCCCCCAACTCGGGGCCCCCGGGGGCGGGAGCTTGAGCGGCCCCGGCCAGGAGTCGCCCCACGGGAAGACAGTGCCGCTGCCGCCGAGTGCGGCCTCCCGCTCTTCGGCGGTCGGCAGGCGCTTGCCGGCCCATTCGGCGTAGGCCCGCGCGTCCAGTCCGCTCACGCCCACCACCGGGTGATTCGCGTACTCCGAGGGGAAATCCCGCCCGTCGCGCCACCAGGCCGGCCCGCTGCGCTCAGTAGCCCGGCAGAAGGCGAGGTACTGCGCGTTGGTGACCGGGCTCCTGTCGATCCAGTAAGCGTCGAGCTTGACACGCCGGTGCGGCAGGTCGTCATTCAGCCACGTGGGATGGCAGGCGAAGCGCTCAGCCTGGGCGACCCGCGCCTCGGGCGTCGTCCCGACGACGAACTCGCCGCCCGGGACGAGGACCATCCCGTTCTCTTCTCTCGGGGCCGTCTCCGAGCGGCCTCCAGGCCCGGTTGATGCTGCCATTACCGTTGCCCCTGCGTCATTGTTTCTCTACGGGCGCTATCGCATCAGGGCGCCGGTTCGATGACGAGCGCGCAATGGATGTGCACCTGCGCTACGGTCGCGGTGACCTTGCCGCCCCGCCTACCGGCGACGTACTTCCAGTCGAACGCTCCGTTCTCGAACGCCAGACGCACCTTTCGTGGCTTCTGCGCAACCCGCACCTCCACGCTCACGGGGCCGACCGGCGCCATCTCGTCCACCGAGCCGTCGTCCGGCACGTTCGGGGTGCCCGACGCTCGGTTGATCAGGTGGACTATGGACTTGCCGTCCTTGGCGCGCAGCACCACGTCCACACATGCCGGCCCCTCCACGTGGATGGCCTGTTTGCCCACGAGGGCGCGCGCCAGTTCGCCTATGAACGTTCGGACCAGAGGGTAGCGCAGCGCGGCGAAGAAGCGAAACACGTCGAAGGGCACGTAGGCGACGGTTCCCTTGCCCACCTTGTTCAGGGCAGCGGCCGGGTGGGCAAGCAACCGCTCGTCCAGCAGCGGCGTGGCGCCCAGCCGCCCGAACGCTCTTGCCTTCGTCGGCTTGACCAGCCGCCACTCTGAACTGAACACCGGCACCGAGCCGTCCGCGGCGGGCACGTGGTGGACGACGTCCTGCTCGACCTTCCTGCTGCTGACGCCGAGGAACCGACCTCCGAAACGCTCGAACGCCGCCGCCCCTGAAACCAGGAGCCGCCCACCGTCCCGGACATACTCCTTGAGCGCCGCAACCATCGCGTCCGACATGTTGTCCTGCTCGGGCGCGACGATCAGCGGGAAATGGCTCAGCCGGGGCTCCAGCGCCCACTCATCCATGATGTCCACGCCGTAGTGGTTCTCCAGCAGGCTGTAGACAGCCCCGCCGACCGGGCTCGTATCCACGTCCCACAGGTCCTTCACCGGCTGGCGGCGGATGTGGTGCTCGGAGTGCAGGACCGCCGCCTGGGGGATAGTCTCGGAGCCCTGGCAGAGGGCCCGGCGGGCCTTGACGAACCGCCCGACCTCCCCCAGCCGTTTCATCCGCCACGGGATGAGCCGGCCGTCGCGCAGGCCGCCCGAGCTATCGTAGACCTGGAACGCACCGCCGAAGGACAGGACGACCGCCGCCTCCTGTTGGATCATCTGCGGAGGCTTGAACGTCGAGGGGGCCCTGCGGCCACCCATCTGCCCCGCCGTGTAGAAAGCCCACGTCATCAGGTCCCACGGCTTGCCTCGCGTGGAGATGAAGCGGGATTGCAGGCGACAGCTGTCCAGGCCGAACACCGCCGAGTTGTCCCCGCTGATCCAGTCCGTAGGCACTGCGGGCTCGCCCGGAAGCCTGAAGGTCTGGAGCCAGTTCGAGCAGACCAGCACGCCCGGCTTATGCGCGTGGACGGCGTCGCAGTAGCGGGTGACGTACTGCTCGAAGCTCTGGCGAGTGAAGTCGAGCCACGCGAGCCAGTTGGGATCGTCCGTCTCCGTGGGCGGCTCCTTGATGCCCGTGGCCTGTTCGAAGGCCCGGCGGCACCGGTCGCAGTAGCACGGCTCCGCCGCCCAGACGTCGCCGTCCACCCAGAAGCCGTCCACGCCATAATCGTCTATGAGCTCGAACATCTGGGGGATCATCAGCTCGTCCAGGTACGGACCCCGGGGGCACATCCTTTCGTTGGTCGGCTCCGTGTGCCTGGCCCAGCGGCCGCCGCCCACGCCCTCGCCATCCTTGCCCACGATGCACCAGTCCGGGTGCTTGGCACCGGCCGCGGCGTCCCAGACTCCGGAGTAGTGACAGTGCAGCGGCAGGCCGAGCTTACGCGTGGCCGCACGCCAGCCTTTCAGGGCGTCCTTCTTCACCCCCGGGCTGACCGATGCGTTGGGCGTCCGGCTGAACCAGCTCGTATAGCCGGGATGCCCTTTGCAGTCGGTCTGCACGAACTGGCACCCCATCAGCTTCAGCATCGGCACCAGCCTTCCGGGGGTGGCGCGGAGGCCCAATTCGGTGTCGCGCTCACTGGCGTGCAGATCATAGTGCAGACCGAAATACCGCCTCTTGCCGTGCCATCTTCCCCTGTAGGGAGCCATCTTCGTCTCCTCGGCCTTGCGGCGCGGGACGTACGTCTTCGGGCGGCGGATGATATGGCCTTCACGCGAAGCAATCAAGCACCGGCCGATCTTCCGGCCCGAGGCGGCGTTCGAAGCCTCTATGGCTCCATAAGTTGGCGCGTCGCGCGGCGTCGTGTATACTCACGCGTCCCCCAAGGCGGGACAGCGGGGAGCCGGCCCTGATCCTCCCCCACGACTTGAGCAAATGAGGAGCGGCAATGAAGATAACGGGCGTAGAGACGATCCTGGTCAGGCCTCCGGCCGGGACCCGTGGCGGCAAGCTCTGGACCTTCGTCAAGCTGCTGACTGACGCGGGCATTGCCGGATGGGGCGAGGTGCAGATGAGCGCCAACCCGCCCGCGCCCTACAGCCCGGCCAGCCTGGCCAGCCTCGTGGGCGACCTGTGCGATGCCGCGCTCATCGGCGAGGACCCCTGCTGCATCTCCCGGCTGATGCAGCGCCTGTACGAGGGGCCCTGCCTGCACTACCCGGACGCCACACTCATCGGGATCATGAGCGCGCTGGACATGTGCTTGTGGGACATACTGGGCAAGGAGCTGAACCGGCCCGTCTATGTCCTGCTGGGCGGGGCAGTGCGGAAACGCCTGCGTGCCTACACGTACACGGGCGCCCTGCCGAAGGTGCACGACGATCCCCTGGAGAACCTCAATCACTGGGTCGAGTGCGGGTTGACCGGACTGAAGGTCGACCCGATCGCCACGGACCGCCTTGCCGTGGATGAGTGGGAACAGGCCAGGCCCGGCATCCTCTCCTTGCCCGCGATCAAAGAGGCGGAACGCAAGTTCGCCGAGCTGAGGCAACTGGTGGGCGACCGCTGCGACCTGATGGTCGGCACCCATGGCCAGATGAGCCCCGCCGGCGCCGTCCGGCTGGCGCGTGCCCTGGAGCCCTACCGCCCCCTCTGGTTCGAGGAACCGGTGCCGCCCGAGAGGGTGGACGAGATGGCCCGCGTGGCGCGTGCCACGTGCATACCCATCGCCACGGGCGAACGGCTGACCAATCGCTACGAGTTCGCCCGCGTGCTGCAGCAACAGGCGGCCCACGTCCTCCAGTTCGACCTGGGACGGTGCGGAGGAATCACCGAAGCGAAAGCCATCGCCGACATGGCGCAGGCGCACTACGCGCACGTGGCGCCCCACCTCTGGGGCGGCCCGATCATGGCCGCCGCATCCATCCAGATCGACATGTGTTGCCGGAGCTTCCTGATCCAGGAGAGCATCGGCGACTGGAGCGGCTTTCACGCCGAGATACTGCGCGAGCCGATCGAATGGAAGGAGGGCTTCATCGTCCCCTCCGACCGACCGGGCCTGGGCTACGAGCTGGACGAGAAGGTGGCGCGCAGGCACGCCGCCTCGTAGACGGCGGCGGCACGTGACCTTGCCAGCGGCCCGGCCCGCTGGTAACCTTGACCGGCTGCGGGCCGGGAGGAGAGACAGATCAAGAACCTGCGATTCGCATTCTTCGGAGCCGGCTACTGGGCGCGCTTCCAGATGGCTGCGTGGCGGGAACTCGACGGCGCCGAGTGTGTGGCCTTGTTCAATCGCACCCGCGCCAAGGGCGAGGCATTCGCGGAGGAGTTCGGCATTCCGAGGGTATACGACGACCCCGAGGAACTGCTTCGGCGCGAGGACGTGGACTTCGTAGACCTCTGCACGAACCCCTTCACCTTGCCCGACTTCGTCAGGCTGTCGGCCGCCCATAAGGTGCCCGTCATCAGCCAGAAGCCGATGGCGCCGTCCGTGGCCATCGGCGAGGAACTGGTCAGGACATGCGCCGAGGCCGGCGTTGCCTACTACATCCACGAGAACTGGCGTTGGCAGCCACAGCTCAGGCAGTTCAAGGCGGTGCTCGATTCGGGCGAGATCGGAACGCCGTTCCGCGTCCGCATTACGATGGTCTCGGGCTATCCGGTCTTCATCAACGAGCCCACGTTGAACGACCTCGAGAACTTCATCCTCACGGACATGGGCACGCACATCCTGGACATCGTGCGCTTCTACTTCGGCGAACCGGAGCTCGTGTACTGCCAGAACCACCAGGTCCATAGGAACATCAAGGGCGAGGATGTCTCGACCGTAATGCTCCTGGCGAACGGGGGGCAGACGACCGTCACGTGCGAGATGGGCTACCCCGAGAGCTACTACGAGCACGACGTCTTCGCGCAGACGCTCGCGTTCGTCGAGGGCGAAAAGGGCACGGCGGAAGTCGATGAGGACTACTGGATACGGGTGACGACGAGCGACGGCACCCACTCCAGGCGATACCCGCCGGTCAGCTACGACTGGGCGCGCACCGATCACCTGGCAGTGCACGCCAGCATTGTGATCTGCCATGCCGGCTTCCTGCGGGCATTCCGGGGAGAGGGCACGCCCGAGACTACCGGCGAGGACAATCTGAAGACGCTCAGGCTGGTCTTCGCCTGCTACGATTCGGCTCGCTCGGGCCAGGCGATCCGGCTGCGGTAGACCCGCCCGGCTCGCCCGGTCCGGGAAGTCATGCGCCTGCGGGGCGTCGCCTTGTCAATGCCAAAAGGAGAAAGGGTGCCATGATCCAAGCGTTCGGCGAACACATGCGTGCTGCGTACGGCTCCGCCGTCGGGCAGAAGCGGGCCGAGCTCCTGACGCCGGCCCTCATCCTGGATCTGGACGTGGCCAGACGCAACATCGCCTTCATGGCGGAGCGGATGAGGGCGATGCCGGCCAGCCTCCGACCTCATATCAAAGTCCAGAAGTCGGCGGAGCTGGCCAAGCTCCAGATGGAAGCCGGAGCCATCGGCGTCTGCACGGCGACGGTCTGGGAAGCGATCGTCATGAGCCGAGCCGGCATAGAAGACGTGCTGATCGCCAATGAGGTATGCGGCCGAGGCAAGATCAAGGCGCTGGCCGAAGCCGCCCGAGAGGGCCGACTGACCGTTGCCGTTGATGACGTCTCAAACGCCGCCGACCTTTCGGACGCCGCTTCGGCGGCCGGCAGCAACCTGGAGGTGTTGATCGAGGTAGACGTGGGCATGGGGCGCGGTGGCGTGCGCCGCCCGGAAGAGGCCGTGGACCTTGCCCGGCGCGTGGACGAGCTGCCGGGCCTCCGCCTGCGAGGCGTCCAGGGCTACGAAGGCCACTGCATGCGTGAGCCGGACCGGAGCGTGCGCGTCCAGAAGGCGCAAGCCGCCATGGCTTATCTCGGCGAGGTCGTCGACCGCCTGGCCGCAGCGGGGTTCGGTTGCGAGGTGGTCTCGGCGGGCGGAACGGGCACCTACGACATCACCGGAGCCAACCCGCGAGTCACCGAGATACAGGCCGGCTCATACGTCTTCATGGACAACTTCCACGGGGACCTCGTGCCTGGGTTCTCACACGCTTTGACGGTGCTCGGCACGGTGATGAGCCACCACGGCGACACGATCGTGCTGGACTCAGGCCGCAAGTCCATAGGGATCGACTTGGCGCTGCCTACGATGGTTGAGTATCCGTTCTATGAGGCCCGTTACTTCGCCGAAGAGCACGCGCTCTTCGACGTCGACGACCGATGCGCACTCGGCCTCGGCGACACGGCCGAGTTGATTCCGGGCTACGCGCCCTCGACGGTCAATCTCTACGACGTATACCACGTGGTCGAGGACGGAGTCGTCGTGGACATCTGGCCCATTATCCCGCGAGGTCCCGGGCACGGAGGGATACTCGGCGGCTCTTGAGGACAGCAAGAGCGATCTTGCGCCCAGGCAACTGTTGTCATTCCGAGGAGAGGCGAAGCCGCAACGAGGTTTATCCGCCCACCGGCGGGAATCTCCCCGGCAGCGGCGGCGAGGTCGGTCCCGGCGAGATTCTTCATTCGCCGTACGGCGAATTCAGAATGACATCATTAGCCTGACCGTGTTCAATAGCCGTTGCACGCAGAGAGAATAGGGTCGTGCCAGCGCGGGCGCGATCCGTCGCGCCCGAGGGCCGTAGCAGAGAGAGGCAACAGACATGCAGCAGGAACCTGATCAGATCTCCGCCGAGGAATTCGACCGGCTCTTCGAGAGCGTCTGCAACTGGGGACGGTGGGGCCCCGAGGACGAACGCGGCACGCTCAACTACATAACCCCTGACCACGTTCGCGCGGCAGCCGGCCTGGTGCGGTCCGGGCGGACGGTCTCGCTCTCCCTGGCCGTCAACAAGACGACCGGCCCGGACAACCCCAGGCCCCCGGCTCACTACATGGTGCGCACACACGATCCGTCCGACACGGCCAGGCTGCAATTCGCCACGGACTACCTCGCGGCTGAGTGCCACGGAGACTGCCATACTCACATCGACGCCCTCTGCCACGTCTCCTACAAGGGCAGGCTTTACAACGGGAAGCCGTCGAGCACCGTCACGTCCGCTGGCGCAGCCATCCAGGACATCACGGCATTCGCGCACGGGATTGTGGGACGAGGAGTGCTGTTGGACGTGCCGCGGTTGCGAGGGAGTAAGTGGATAGAGCCCGGCGATGCGATCGGGCCCGAGGAACTCGAGGCGGCTGAGAGAGCGCAAGGCGTGCGGCTGGGCGAAGGGGACATCTTCGTGTTTCGCACGGGGCACCATCGGCGCCGCCTCGAGCTGGGCGCGTGGGACGTCGGTTACGATGGGCAAGGAAGGGCGGGGCTGCACGTGAGTGCTATCCCCCTCCTGCACGAACGCAGGATCGCGGCGTTCTTCCCTGACGGCGACGGGGAAACCGTCCCCGGCGACGTGGAAGGCGTGCCCTACCCGATTCACGCCCTCCAGATCGCTTCGATGGGCATGGTCTGCGCCGACAGCCTGCAATTCGAGGACCTTGTGCAGGTCTGCGAATCGGAAGGACGCTGGGAATTCATGGTCGCCGCTTCCCCACTGCGCCTTCCCGGGGGAACCGGCACGCTGTTCAACCCGATCGCCATCTTCTGAGGGCGGTGCGCGGCCCAGCAAGCGGAAAGCGCAGGGAGGTCGAGGATGCGCGAACCGAAACGGTTTGCCGAGAAGGTCTGTGCGCCGGAAGGACCCGTGGTCGGGCCGAACGGCTGGATCCTGAATGTATGCAGCTTCACCCGGGACGAATCATGGCCCACGCGGGGAGGTGACATCACGGCCACGCATGTGTCCCGGCCGTGCCGGACACACACGGTGTTCAACACCTCCACGTCGGAAGTGGAGGGCATTCCCGCCGCCCTGGCGTTCGGGCCCGATGACTGCCTGTACGTCACCGACGAAGGCCGCGGGGCCATTGTGCGCGTCGGCCCTGACGGCCGGCAGACCGACTTCATCAGCCGTTACGAAGGCAAGCCGATCAACGGGCCGAACGACCTCACCTTCGATCCCGACGGCAACCTCTTCTTCACGGATCCCTTCACCAGCAGTCTGACCAACCGGATCGGTGCGGTGTACGGTTACGAATGGGCCACGGGCAAGCTCCACAGGATCAAGGGCGGAATGGCTTTCCCAAACGGCATCGTCGCTCGCGAAGGTCGGCTGTACGTGGCCGAGACGTGGACGAACAAGATCTGGGCGTACGACATCGTCGGGCCGGGTCAGGCCGAGAACGAGTCCGAGTTCTGCACGCTGCCCCCGCTCGACGTTGACGGCATACACGGCCCGGACGGGATGGCCTTCGACGCGGACGGCAATCTCTACGTGGCGACCTATCGGGCGGGCTACGTGCACGTTTTCGATCCCGCGGGCGAGCTGATCCGGAGCATTCCATCGGGCGGACAGAGCCCGACGAACGTCTGCTTCGGCGGAGAGGACTTCGACACCATCTTCGTGACTGTAGATGACCTCGGCGAGATCGCTGCGGTGCATGTCGGCGTGCGAGGGCAGAGACTCAACTTCTGTCCGTCGGAACGTGCGGACCACCCGTGGGCCAGGATGCTTCCCCCGGCTCCGCAGTAGGAGATGAGCGCAATGGCACTGGACCTCGTTTTCAAAGACGGCCTGATCGCGGACGGCACCGGTGGACCGGCGTTCGTCGCCGACGTGGGGATTGCCGACGGCGCCATCTGCGCCGTCGGTCGTCTGGGCTCTGCTGCGGCCGCCCGGTCAATCGATGCGCGGGGCCTGATCGTTGCCCCCGGCTTCGTCGATATGCATACCCATTCGGACGTGCGCCTGCTGGACGAGCCCCGCGCCGAGCCCAACACGATGCAGGGCGTCACGACCGAGGTCATCGGCCAGGACGGGCTCTCCTTCGCGCCCGTCGACGCCCGGACGATGGAAGCTGTCCGCGTGCAGACGGCCGCCTGGAACGGCGAGGCCCCCGACTGCGACTGGTCCTGGTCAACTGTGGCCGAGTATCTAAGCCGGTTCGACGGCAAGACATCCCTCAACGTGGCCTACCTCGTGCCGCACGGCACGGTGCGGCTGCTGGTCATGGGCTACGACGACCGGCCGCCCACCACAGACGAGATCGCGCAGATGCGCCGCCACGTCGCCCGAGGAATGGAGGAAGGGGCCGTGGGCCTCTCGACCGGCCTGTCCTATCCGCCGGCCATGTATGCCGACGATGACGAGCTGGTGGAGCTGTGCCGGGAGGTAGCCCCCAGGGGCGGGTTTTTCTGCCCGCACCATCGCAGCTACGGCAAGGGCGCGCTGGAGGCCTACGGTGAGATGTTCGAGATCGCCCGGAAGGCCCACGTCCCGGTGCACCTGACGCACTGCGTCATGAACTTCCCGGGCAACGAAGGGCGCGCCGAAGAGCTGGTAGCCGAGATCAACGCGCTCGACCCGCGCGAGGTCGAGGTCACCGTGGACAGTTACCCCTACCTGGCCGGCTCCACCTACCTGGCCTCCCTGCTGCCGCCGTGGGTGAGCCACGGGGGACCCGAGGGCGTCCTCGGCGCTCTTGCAGACGACGAGAAGGCGGCCCGGATCCGCCACGAACTCGAAGTCGAGGGCACGCCCGGCTATCACGGCATGCCGATGGACTGGGACACCATCGAAATCAGCTCGGTCAGCAGCGCCGCCAACCGGCGTTGGGTGGGCCGGAATGTCTCCGAGATCGGACGCGAGTTGGGCGTGGCTCCCTTCGAGGCGGCCAGGAGACTGCTCCTGGATGAGGGGCTCAACGTCAACATACTCATGCACGTCGGGCATGAGGAGAACGTCCGGACCGTAATGCGCCAGCCATACCACACCGTGGGCAGCGACGGGCTGATGGCAGGGCAGAAGCCGCACCCGCGCGCATGGGGCGCGTTCGCGCGGTACCTGGCCCACTACGCCCGCGACGAAGGCATGTTCACCTGGGAGCAGATGGCGGTGAAGATGTCCTCACTGCCGTGCCGCCGCCTGGGCCAGTGGGACCGGGGACTGATCCGCCCGGGCATGGCTGCCGACCTCGTCGCATTCGACCCGCAGACCGTGCGCGACACGGCCACCTACGATGACCCGCGGCAGTACCCCGAGGGGATCCCCTACGTTGTTGTCAACGGCGTGCTGGTCAAAGACGAAGGCCGGCACACGGGGGCGCTGCCCGGACGAGTGCTGCATCTTGGGGGACGCAGATGAACGAGAACCAGGTTGCTTTGATCACCGGCGGCGGAACGGGCATCGGCGCGGCCACCGCTGAGGAGCTGGCTGGCATCGGCCTCAAGATCGTGGTCGTGGGCCGGCGGCCCCAGCCGCTCGAGGACGTCGCAGCGCGCATCAAGGGCCGCGGCGGCCAGGCCGTGGGCCTCCCTGCGGACGTCGCGGACTACGAGGCCATGGAGGAAGTCGTCGGCCGAACCGTGGAGTCCTACGGGCGAATCGACCTGCTGGTCGCCAACGCGGCCGTGCACGACGTCTCCAGCATCGACGGGGGCGACCCGGCCAGGTGGAGCGAGTTGATCCAGATCAACGTCATGGGCGTGCTGAACGTGGTCCGTGCCGTGCTGCCCCTCATGTATCGACAGGGGGCGGGGCACATCGTCGTGGTGTCCTCGGTCTCTGGGCGCGTCACCTACGTCGGGGAGACGGCCTACGTGGCCAGCAAGCACGCG